>Ga0209916_1000639_pt1 | contig 48279 bp, 46 predicted proteins | sample ThiBio_1000_plan_FD_183956 | JGI IMG/M metagenome (GOLD analysis project Ga0209916, IMG submission 183956) | Wastewater bioreactor microbial communities from Cape Town, South Africa - Thiocy_solids_2 (SPAdes) | ecosystem: Engineered > Bioreactor > Thiocyanate-remediating > Anaerobic-Aerobic ... | reverse complement strand
TTATTAAATCTAATATCTGTGATAATACCGGCTGTCCGGTAAACTCTTTAACTTTATCCATCATTAGTGAGTTTAAGTGTGGTAACTCAAACTTAACTAATCGGCGGTTCTTCGGAACCGCTTTTTTTATGTTATTTTAGTCGGACAATAGTGATCTAAAATATGGTAAAATTATGTTCCGTTACAAAGATAAATATTTAATAGCTAAGGGATAAAGCATACACGGATATGGGGAAACGTTGTTGAATGCAATGGCAAAACACAACAAATGGAAAAACTCATGATTTCCTGCGTTTCAATTCTTTTTTGATCAGGCCCAGTTCCCTGCCTGTTTGCCCTGCTATGGAACTGTTTTCCTGAGCCCGCCGCATAAGGTAAGGCGCCACATCTTTAATAGGCCCAAAAGGAAGGTATTTGCTTACCGAACAACCGGCTTTGGCGAGGTTAAAAGTTATGCAGTCACTCATGCCGTACAATTGTGAAAAATGAACATGCGGGTGATTCAATGACATTTTTTTTTGTTGAAGCAACTGTGCAGCATGCAAATTACTGTACTCATTGTGTGTAGCAACAACAACTGCAATCTTATTGATATGATCAATACAAAATGAAACAGCATCGTTGTAGTCTGCGTCGGTAGCCACTTTGTCTGGCTGTATGGGTGACGCATAACCCATCTTGTATGCCCGCTCTCTTTCTTTTTCCATATAAGCCCCGCGAACCAGCTTAACACCCAGCATAAAGCCACGCTGTTCAGCCGCTTCAAGCGAATCTTTCAGAAAAGATAACCTGTCTGAACGATACAACTGAATGGTATTGTATACCACCACATGCTGTACATTAAACATTTCCATCATTAAAATGGTGATCACGTCAACAGGATCCTGGATCCAGGTTTCTTCGGCATCAACCAGTACGCTAACTCCTTTTTCGGCTGCGGTCCTGCAAATCGTTTCCATTCTAGTTTGCACATTTTGCCATTCTGCCCGCTCTTCATCACTCAGCGATGCAACCGCTTTGGTATATCTTTTCATCAGGGAACCCTGGTGGTCTGAAACGGAAGAATCTAATTTTTCCAGTAAATCATACCTGGCAAAACCTGTTACTTTAACGCTGATGAATGGAATATTGGGCTGGGTGGAGGCATAATCAATCACCTTTATAAATTCTTCCATTGAATGGTCAAAAGCCGCTTCACCATTTTCACCCCCTTCCACACCGTAATCGAGAATAACAAGCACGTTGTATTCACCTAATTTTTTTGCAACTCCAGCGGTTTCTTCCAGCGTTTCGCCACCCACAAACTGCTCAAAAATGGTATGCCGTATTATCCCTTTAACGGGTAATCCCACTTTAATGGCCCAGGGTGTTAACCGGGTACCCCATTTTACCAGTAATGGGTATCCCATTGACGAAAAAAGATATTTCGCCTTTTTTAACTGCTTATCGGTTTTGTAAGCGAAGGCATTTTCAGTATTGTCAAATGAAATGGGAACGATAGTGTCCAAAGCTGCATTATTTGCTCCAAATGTAAGGAATAGGGAACGGATTTTATTTTATGGGCGGGAAGTTCACCGGTACGAGCTGTTACAAGTTACAGGGTGCAGGGTAAATATTTCCCTGACAAAAAACTATAAACCACAAACTATAAGCTCCCTGTTTTGCTTATATTGCAGACTGGCCTAGGCACTATTATATGAAAATAACGCGCACCGTCATATACAAATTCAGCATCCCGATGCATCCTTTTACCATTGCCACCGGTACGATGCATTTTGCACAGAATATTTTTATACGGGTATACACCGATGAAGGAATCTATGGTGTGGGGGAATGCTCAGCTTTTCCAATGATCGTTGGTGAAACGCAGGCAACCTGTTTCGAAATGGCTAAGGATTTCGCTTTGCTGTGGAAAAACAAAGACCCGTTGAATATACAGGAACGCATGAACGAGTTACATGCCTATACTGCATACAACACTACTGCCAAAAGCGCTTTTGATATGGCGCTGTACGATATTAGCGCCAAAGCAGCAGGCAAGCCCCTGTACTCTTTTTTAGGAGGAAAGAAGAAAAGCATGGAAACAGATCTTACCATTGGTATTAATAGGCCTGAAGCCATGGCGGAAAAGGCGGTAGAGTTCAAAAACAGGGGTGTAAGGATAATTAAAGTAAAATTGGGCAGGACGCCGGAGGAAGATATAGAACGCATAAGGCAGATACGTGAAGCCATAGGCGATACTTTATTATTGCGTATAGATGCCAACCAGGGGTGGAGCAAAGACCAGGCGCAACTGGCTTTAACTGAATTAAGCCGGTACAATATTGAGTTTTGCGAACAGCCCATGCGCAGGCATGACGATCATTTTCTTCCTGAATTAAAACTCATTTCTCCTGTTCCCATTATGGCAGATGAAAGTGTCTTTGATCATCACGATGCGGAGCGAATCATAAAGAGCAACGGATGCAGTTATGTAAATATAAAGTTTGCAAAAAGCGGAGGAATCCTGGAAGCTCAAAAAATAAATGAAGTATGCCAGCATCACCATATTCCCTGCATGATGGGCGGCATGCTCGAAAGCCGCATTGCCCTCACCGCTTTTGCACATTTCGCCTCAGCTACGGAGAATATAAAGTTTTACGACATGGATACCTGTATGCTGGGACATAAGCTTGATCCGGTAACCGGCGGGGTAATCTATAATAATTTTCACGTAGAGTTGCCGGAGGCCATTGGTATAGGCGCCGATGCAGATGAACGTTTTTTACTTGCCAATGAGCATGTTATCGTTTAATTTATTATGGTTACATTGAATTAAATCAGTTCTTTTAAAAAAATAATATAAATTGTTGTGTCTGTTACAAGTCCGGGAATATCTTTGAATATTGTTAACCCTTAATTTTCCACGAAACGATAGCACTTTAAAAGAATAACCTACGAACCTTAACCCATTATGAAAATGCCTTTTCTGCTATACTTATTAACAAGCATAATCATAACCAAAACAATTGCGCAGCAAATCCCTGCACCGGCAGAGAATATAGAAGACAGCAGTAAAATTTATATTAAGCAGTTTACCAATACTATAAGTGGCGAGATTACTTATAAGTCGCCCGTTTTTTTTGCCATTGGCGATAAGGAAGAAAGGCTAATTATCCAGTTAAACACTACTTCAGCTAAAGATCATATTCAAATTACTTTTTTAACTAATGATATAATTTGCAGCAAACAGGGCCAAAGTATAATTGTATTGATGAACGAGGATCATTCTTCCACCCTCCTAAACGCATTGCCTTCTAACTGCAGAAATATGCAGGCCGCATTTATATCCAACAAAGGGGTACATTTACAGGACTTCAGTACCGATCAAACAGAAATTATGTTTTTGGGCTTTATCAAAATAAACTCTTTTACCCTCCGGGATGAATCAAAAACCATTAAGTATCTCCTTGATAATCAAAGCGCTGAAAAATTTCGTGTAGCTTTTAAATGTTTTGAAAAGCTTACAGGTATGTGGAACTAAAGCATATGGAAAAATGTAAATCAAAAATCATCCACAAATCAGGTAAAGGGTTCCCCAATAAAAAACAAAATAAAGCTCCCGGTAACTATTTATTCACATCCACCGGCCGAAAAAAAAATAAGTGGTACGATAATTAATGTATATTGTTTATAAAAGGAATTTGCCATGATGAAAATATTGATCATTCTGCTTATAGTAGTAGGGCCGGCAACGGGTTTTTGTCAGTCTTATCCCAAACAGATAATTAAAGTGGCAGGCATCAATTTACAACAAGTGATCAGGGGTTTTTTGGATGCAGGTTATTCCATAGAAAAAAGTGAGGCCTCCATGAGTATAATTGTTACCCATTTAAAAGAAGCGAAAAAAGCAAATGTAGCCACACTTTTAAAAGCAAAAATCCAGGATGGTAATCTGATATTATCAGGAGAATATACGGTGCCGGGAAAAGATGAAAATCCTTCTCCGATTACAGATGCGGGAGATCCGGGAAGTCCGTGCAATGAATCCTGGCAGATGATGCACGATTTTGCACAATCATTTAAAAAGCCAATGGAAGTTCAGTGAATTACTGCTGTGAATTTAAAGAACAACAAACCACAAATCCCAAACTATAAATTTAATATCCTTTAACCATAAATACACACTCTTCAATCTTCTTTACCTGCTGGGTTCTGTCTATATTCTTTAACGTTGAAACGGATGGCAATTTTATATTATGAATACCAGCACTGTCTTTTTTCAGGTTATCCAGCGCACTAAAAATATTTTTAGATTTGATAGCGAAAACAACACCATCCGCACTTGTTTGGCGGGTACTTAATATACCAATTACTTCTCCATCTTTATTGATAACCGGTCCACCGCTGTTTCCCGGGTTGGCAGAAATAGATATCTGGCAGGTGAGCGTATCGCCGTTAAAGCCGGTTTTTGCGCTTAGGTAACCTTCGCCATACACGATTTCTTCCCTGGGGTACCCTAAAGTAAAAATAGGCTCAGCAAGGTCAACAGCCGATTTTTTTTTGATGTTATAAGGAAGGGCGTTCAAAGGCTTATAGAGGCTATCGCTGATCTTAAGGATCGCAATATCTAAGCTATCATCTGAAAATATTGTTACAGCGCTTAATTCAACACCCGATTTACTTTGTACAGTAACTTTTTCTGCTTTGTTTACCACATGCGCGTTCGTTACCAGATACCCTTTAGCATCAATTAAAAAGCCCGTTCCGCCAAACTTTGCGGGGATACCGGGAATTTCGATTTTATTCTTCACATCGGTTAATTCGCGGCGGGTATGATTTTGATTTTTTTCCAGAATATCAATCTTTCGTCCCAGGTTTTCTATTTGTGCTTTATCGGTTTTGGGTGTTAATGAGTTAATCATACCGCTTATAATCAATGCGGTTATCCCTGCTATTGAAGCTGCAACGGCTATCGTTTTTCTGGAGCGGTTCCATAAGTAAACAAGTTTATTGCCACCAAATTTCTTAATTTTTCCTTCTGTTACTAACTTATTGTGTACTTCCTCTAAGGATGAGCGATACTGTTTATCCTGTTCAAACCGCTCCATCTGATTAATAAAGAAATGATGCTCTACAACCAACTGGTCAACATCGGGATGGGTTCTGCGTAATTCCTGGAACAATATTTTTTCTTCCTCCGACAATTCACCCTGGAGGTAACGTTCCACCATTTCAAGTAAACGAATGTCATTCATTTGTTACCATTTTTATACTGTTCGAAAAATAGCTTTCGCAGCCTTATCAGGCATTTGTATTTCTGGTTTTTTGCATTATCAGAATTGGTATACCCGAAAGCTTCCGCTATTTCCTGCATATTTTGTTTATGTATATAATAGGCTTCCAGCAAACTTTTACAGGGTTCGCCAATATTTGTCATCGCATGCTCCATCATCCTAAGCTCCTTGTTTCTCTTTTCATGCTCTCCTAAATCTGCCTCCACATATACCGTTTCTTCAAATCCGTTGCTTTGCAACTCATAGCGGCTGTTTTTTTGTAACCGTTTGAGCCATAATCGTTTACTAACCGAATACAAATAGGTTCCGACCTGGCAATTCAACTCAAATACACCTGATTTAGCTTTTTCATATAATACAATCAAAGCTTCCTGAAAAATGTCTTTTGCATCATCCTCCGTTCCATTATTATTCAAAACCAGGCTTTGAATAGTTCCATAGTTATCCTTGTATATTGCTTCAATGGCATTTTTATCGTTGACCGACAGCGCTTTGATTAATTCTTGTTCCTTAAGATTACTGTTCACTAAGCTGATATTAATACTATAATGCCATAATTGGTAACCCAAAATTGGGTAAAAAATAATTTAAAAAAAACCGGGTTACCTTTTTTTCACTTTTGTATTAAAGATAGATTTCATTATCAAACTATTCAAAAACATTAAGAATGAAAAAGTTACTCGTTATTTTGGCTATAGGCGCTTTTGCAGCCTGCAACAACGCATCTGATTCTGCTGAAGCTACTGTTGACAGCGTAAAAACTGCTGCGGAAGCTACTATTGAAAGCACGCAAAATGCTGCAGAAGCTACTATAGACAGTACAAAGAGCGCTGTAGATGCTGTTGTTGATTCTGTTAAAGAAGCAACCAAGCAATAAGCGATTTCAAGTTTTTTTTATATGGCAAGCAATCGTTGAGGCCACTCCTGTTCAGGAGTGGCATTTTTTTGAAAAATTGCGCTCTAAATATTTATTTAATTATTTTTAGTCTTACATTTGCGCTGTAATGAATACAACAAAGGCATACGGTTTCTTCTATTTTTATTTCTACTTTACAGGCAGACCGGGATTGCTATTGTTGAAAAATAAGTAAAAACAAAAAATTCAGCATACACAGTCCCGGCTTAAAACCGGGATTTTTTTATGGCTTTTTGACAAGAAATATCCAAATATATGAGTAATTATAATAATGTTACACAGTCCAAAACAGCAGCTTCAGGAGATAACCTTGCGATGGTTGATCATGATCAGGAAGATGCACCGGAAGAAGACAGACCTGTACTGGTATCTATACAGGGTTATGAAGGAAGTTTTCACCAGTCAGCGGCACAGCATTTTTTTGGCAAAAAAACATCTGTAATTTGTTGCTCCACTTTTGGAGAAGTGGTTAAACAGGCCACCAACAAAAAAGAAAGCGATGGTGGTGTAATGGCAATTGAAAACTCTATTGCCGGAAGTATTTTACCCAACTATAATCTGTTACAAAAAAGTAAGCTTAAAGTTATTGGTGAAGTATACCTGCAGATCAAACAAAATTTATTGGTTAACCCTGGTACACAATTAGACGATATCAAAGAAGTTCATTCGCATCCAATGGCTATTCAGCAATGCCTTGAATACCTTGAAAGGTACAACTGGAAACTTGTTGAAACGGAAGATACCGCATTAAGCGCGAAACATATTCACCAGCATAAAAGCAAACACATTGCGGCTATCGCCAGTACGCTGGCAGCCAGCTTATACAATCTGGATGTGCTTGCACCCGATATTCACACGCTAACGAACAACTATACCCGTTTCTTAATATTACAGCATGAAGACCTGGCACAGGTAATTGAAAATGCCAATAAAGCTTCTGTGAATTTCCATACCGATCACTCTATGGGCAGCCTGGCCAAAGTGCTAACAAAAATTGCTGAAGGAGGAATCAACCTCAGTAAATTGCAAAGCTCTCCTATCCCGGGATCCGACTTCAGATACTCTTTTCATGCCGATATGGAATTTGACTCGCTGAGCCAGTTTTACCAGGTGATAAAAGACATAAAAGGCCTTACGGAAGATTTAAAAATTTATGGAGTATACCGAAAGGGGAAACATTATTCTTAACAATAACTTTTACCCACTTAAAACTTACAAGTACTACTTACCACTATTATGACAGCAAAACGATTAGAAGGAATTGGCGAATACTACTTCTCCCAAAAACTGAGAGAAATAGATGAATTGAACCGTCAGGGCAAACAAATTATTAACCTCGGCATTGGCAGCCCCGATATGCCTCCGCACCCGAGTGTAATAAAAACCCTTCAGGATGAAAGTGCCAAACCCAACGTGCATGCTTACCAGAATTACAAAGGATCTCCCGTTTTGCGCAAGGCTATTGCAGCATGGTATGATAAATGGTATGGCGTAACGCTTAACCCCGAAACTGAAATATTACCGCTGATCGGCAGCAAGGAAGGCATCATGCACATATGCATGACCTATATAAATGAAGGCGATGATGTGTATGTACCGAACCCCGGATATCCCACCTACCGGAGCGCGGCGAAACTGGCGGGAGGAAATATTGTGGAATATACGCTGGAAGAAAACAGCAACTGGTTGCCCGATTTTGAAAAGCTTGAAAAGCAGATCAGCGCCTCAAAAACGAACCAGTCAACCCGTTTGCTTTTTGTAAATTATCCCCATATGCCTACGGGTCAATTGCCAACCCAGTCATTTTTTGAGACGCTTGTTGCTTTTGCAAAAGCCAACCACCTGTTCATTGTGCATGACAATCCGTATAGTTTTATTTTAAATGACCGCCCCTCCAGCCTTTTAAGTGTGGAAGGAGCCAGGGAAGTAGCTGTTGAACTAAATTCGCTGAGCAAATCGCAGAACATGGCCGGCTGGCGCGTGGGAATGTTATGTGGCGCAAGGGAAAGAATTGATGAAGTATTGCGCTTTAAAAGCAATATGGACAGCGGCATGTTTTTACCAGTGCAACTGGCAGCCGCAAGAGCGCTGACGCTTGGTGGGGATTGGTATAACAGCATTAATACAATGTATAAAAACCGGAGAGAAAAGGTGTTTTCCCTGCTACAGTTGCTTAACTGCTCATTTTCACGGGAGCAGGCCGGCATGTTTGTATGGGCCAAAATTCCCGGAAGCTACAAAGATGGCTACGCTTTAAGTGACGAAGTATTATACAATTCAAATGTATTTATAACGCCGGGAGGCATTTTTGGAAGCGCGGGCAAACAGTATGTGCGGGTAAGCTTATGTTGCCCCGAGCAAAAAATAGAAGATAGCATAAACAGAATCAAAACATCATCGAAAGGAAAAAAATAAACAATGTTCAATACCATTACCATTGTAGGCGTAGGTCTTATCAGCGGTTCCTTTAGTATTATCTTAAAGGAGAAAGGATTAGTAAAACATGTAATTGGTGTAAGCCGTACAGAGAACAGTATAAAAAAAGCACTGGAATTAGGCATTATTGACGAGGCGCTGCCATTGGAAGAAGCTGTTAGTAAAAGTGATCTTATTTATGTTGCAATCCCTGTAGATGCTACTATTCCAATGATGAAGAAAATAATGGATCTGATCAACGGAAAACAAATTGTTGCAGATGCAGGTTCTACCAAACAGGCGCTCTGCGAAGCTTTGGCCAATCATCCTATGAGAAGCCGCTTTGTTGCCACACATCCAATGTGGGGAACAGAATACAGCGGGCCGGAAGCTGCCGTTCGGGATGCATTTGCCGGGCGCACCTGTGTAATTTGTGAAAAAGAAAAAAGCGATAAAGATGCCGTTGAAACCATTGAGGAAGTATACAAACTCATGGGAATGCATGTTACTTATATGGACCCTGATGCACATGATATGCATGCTGCTTATGTAAGTCATATTTCTCATATCACTTCTTTTGCACTGGCGAATACAGTGCTGGAAAAGGAAAAAGAAGAAAATGCCATTTTTGAACTGGCGGGTGGTGGTTTTGAAAGTACAGTCCGGCTTGCGAAAAGCAATCCCGCAATGTGGCTTCCCATTTTCAGGCAAAACCGCGAACATGTGCTAGACGTACTCAATGAGCATATTACGCAATTAAGAAAATTCAAAAGTTGTATCGAAAAGGAAAACTATGTTTACCTACAGGAACTGATGGAGAATGCCAATAAAATTAATCGTATAATCAAATAATATTAAGACAAATACAGCATACAAAATGGCAAATAATAAGCAGAATCAGCGAAATCGTATTTATCTTTGCGAAAATTTTTTTAATATATGACGACATTTGAAGCGTTGGGTTTAGACGGGAGATTGGTACAGGCTACCGATGCTTTGGGATTTAAACAGCCAACCCCCATACAGGAAAAAGCAATTCCTGTTTTGCTGAGCGGCACCACGGATTTGGTGGGGTTGGCACAAACAGGTACTGGAAAAACTGCGGCTTTTGGTTTGCCATTGCTGCAACTGATAGATGCGAAAGACAAATATCCGCAGGCATTGGTGGTTTGCCCTACCAGGGAATTGTGTATCCAGATTGTGAATGAAATAGAGCTCTTTAAGAAATTTATAACCGGTATGCATGTGGTGGCTGTGTATGGAGGAACTTCTATTGGGGCACAGATCAGGGAACTTAAAAGAGGAGTACAGATCATTGTAGCCACACCCGGAAGACTGATTGATTTGATTGAACGCAAAGCCATAAACCTCGAACAAATTAAATATGTAGTGCTGGATGAAGCCGATGAAATGCTGAACATGGGCTTTCAGGACGACATTGAATTTATTTTACAGAATACACCGAATCGTGAAAGCACCTGGTTGTTTAGCGCTACCATGCCACCTGAAATCAGGCGGGTAAGCAAAAAATACATGAAACAGCCTGTAGAAATAACGGTGGGAAAAATGAATACTGCCAATAAAAATGTTGACCACCAATACTATGTGGCCAGCGCGCAGCACCGTTACGAAGCCCTGAAGCGGTTGATTGATTTTAACCCCGGTATTTATGGCATCATCTTTACCAGAACCAAGGCGGATGCCCAGGCAATAGCCGAAAAGCTTACGCGTGAAGGATACGATATTGACGCTTTGCATGGCGATCTTACACAACAGCAGAGAGATAAAGTAATGGGTGAGTTCAGGGATAAAACACTTCAGCTTTTAATTGCAACAGACGTTGCTGCAAGAGGCATTGATGTGCAGGGCATAACCCATGTTATTAATTATGAATTGCCTGATGATGTAGAAGTATATACCCACCGCAGCGGCCGTACAGGACGGGCCGGAAACACAGGCATTTGTATGTCGGTTATACACAGCCGCGAAATAGGTAAGATCAGGCAAATTGAAAGAATGGTGCAGGTGCCTTTTCATAAACTTGAAATACCTGCAGGCAAGGATGTATGTCGCAAACAGTTTTACCATTTTATGGATAATCTGCTGCAGCTTGATATAGATGATGGCAGCTATGAACCATATATACCCATGCTGGAAGAAAAATTTGCAAACGTGAGCAAGGAAGAAGTACTGAAGAGATTGGCTGCACATGAATTTAAAAGGTTTTTGAAATATTATGAAAATGCGGAAGATCTGAATGTAAGAGAAAGAACCCGCGAATACCGTGACAGAGATCCGAGGGCATTCACCGAAAGAAGAGATATTACCCGCAGACGGGATAGCAGAGGACGTGAATTTGGCGGCAATGGCGGAGATTATACCAAATTGTTCGTCAATCTTGGGACTAAGGATGGATTTTACAAAGCGAGTTTCCTGCAATTTATTTTAGACATGAGTGATTTAAAGAAGGACTCATTGGGCAGAATTGATATGAAGGAAATGAACAGTTGGATAGAGGTTGATAAAAAGTCCGCTACCCAGATGATACGTTCTATTGACGGGAAGAAATACAAAGGAAGAAGCATACGAATGAACGATGCTGATCAGAGAAGATAGTATGAGAAATAATTAACAATCCAATTTGTAACAAATAAAACGTTATTATATGCAAGCGGTTGAAACCAATACAAAAGCTGCAGTGCTGGAAACATTAAACAAGAAGCCACTGATCATTTCCGGCCCATGCAGTGCAGAAACCGAAGCGCAGGTGCTGGAAACAGCACAACGCCTGGCCAATACAGGAAAAGTAGATATGCTCCGGGCCGGTATATGGAAACCCCGTACCCGCCCCGGAAGTTTTGAAGGTATCGGCACAAAGGGCTTACCCTGGTTACAGCAAGCCAAAAAAATAACAGGCTTGCCTACAACAGTAGAAGTAGCTACAGGTAAACAGGCGCAGGATGCCTTGCATTTTGAAATAGATATGCTCTGGATAGGAGCGCGTACAACAGTCAATCCTTTCAGCGTGCAGGAAATAGCGGATGCTTTGCGTGGTGCAGATGTTCCCGTATTCATCAAAAATCCCATCAATCCTGATCTTGAATTATGGACGGGTGCGGTTGAACGCATAGCCAAAGCGGGTATAAAAACTATAGGATTGATTCATCGCGGCTTTAGTGCATATGGCAATACTGAATACCGCAACGCCCCTATGTGGCACCTGGCCATTGAAATGAAAAGACGTAATCCTGAATTGAAAATAATCAATGATCCATCCCATATTTGTGGCCGCAGGGATATCCTGCTGGAAGTAGCACAAAAGGCTATTGACCTTGACTTTGACGGATTGATGATAGAAAGTCATATTGATCCGGATCATGCGTGGAGCGATGCCAAACAGCAGGTTACTCCCGAAAAACTGGCCGAAATGCTGGATGCTATTACCTGGAGAAAAGAAGATGTAAATTCAGAGGAGGTTCATGCAGCACTGGAAAAACTTCGCCAGCAGATCAATCATCTTGATGATGAAATGATGCAGATACTAAGTCAGCGTATGAACCTGGCTGAAAAAATCGGGCAGTACAAAAAAGACAATGACATCACTATCCTGCAAACGTCCAGGTGGAATGAAATTCTGGAAAGAGCATTTAAAAGAGGTGAAAAAATTGGTTTAAGTAATGAATTTATTACCAAGTATTTTGATGCTATCCACATGGAATCTATCAACCATCAGAATAAGATCATGAACTCCTGAACCATTCCGCATTGAAATATGCAGGGCAGCACTACTACTTTTATTTATGTTCATGCTATATGGTGTACTGCCGGCAGGCAGCCTGCACTTACCGGCGTGGTAAGAAAAGTGTTATTTCCTTACATGAAAAAAAATGCGGCAGAAAAGGGAATACAGGTAATGGCTGTAAACGGGGCCGGGGAACATGTTCATTGCCTCTTCAAGCTGATGCCTGTTCAATCTGTTTCCGATATCATAAAACAACTCAAAATTGAATCTGCGAACTGGCTGAATGACAATAAATTTCTCCTTCATGCTTTTGAATGGGACGATATTTATTCCGCATGGTCAGTTAGTCCTTCCACCATTGATAAGGCTGTGGAGTATATTGGTAAACAGGAAGAATATCACCTGGCAAAAACCCTTGATGAGGAACTGGCCGCATTTGATAAGATGGTCATCCAAATAATTTAGTCCGGGTAATCCGGGCATCTCTAATTTCAAATCGTAAGTAAAAAATGACTGCAGCGGATCCTGTAAAGTATATATTCAGTAATGCTACTACACATTGCTATTTTGACGCCACTTTTCCACAATTAAAAAAAATTGTAGATCCCAAATCGGCGATTATTGTTACCGATGAAAATGTTTACAGCGGGCATATCAAAAAATTCAGAAACTGGAATACCATTGTATTAAAACCAGGTGAGGCTTTTAAAGTGCAGGCAACAGTTGATACCGTAATTGAACAAATGATAGCGCTGCAAGCTGACCGGAAAACTACACTTATTGGCGTTGGCGGGGGGGTGATCACAGATATTACAGGGTACGCAGCTTCGGTGTATATGCGGGGTATCCCGTTTGGTTTTGTACCAACATCGGTATTAAGCATGGTAGATGCAAGTATAGGCGGGAAAAACGGTATTGATGTAGGTGTATATAAAAACATGGTAGGGGTTATCCGCCAGCCTGCATTTTTGTTACATGATCCTGCATTTTTACAAACCCTGCCGCAACATGAGTGGGAGAACGGTTTTGCCGAGATCATCAAACATGCCTGCATAAAAGACGCTGTTATGTTCAGGGAACTGGAAGCCAATACGCTAAAAACTTACCGGAACAATATGCAGGCAATGCGCACTTTAATTCAGCGCAATGCCGTGATCAAAATTAAAGTGGTACAAAAAGATGAATTTGAAAAAGCCGGCAGGAAACTGTTGAACTTCGGACATACCCTGGGACACGCTTTGGAAAACCAATACGACTTATCGCATGGCCAGGCAATTTCCATTGGCATGACCTATGCCTGTCATATTTCAGCACAATTACGGGAATTTAAGGATACGGAAAAAGTAGTGAAATTATTAGAACGGTACGGACTCCCCACCTATGCTTCTTTTAATAAAAAGAAGGCTGTGGAAGTATTGAAAATGGACAAAAAAAGAGAGAGAAAAGAAATGAATTATGTATTACTGGATAAGATAGGCAAGGCAGCGATCCAGTTAATACCTTTACAGCAACTGGAAAAAATAATATCAGCATTATAAGTTATGATTGCCACTATTCAACCTTCGCAGTTATCAGGTACTATCCAGGCGCCTGCATCCAAAAGTTCCATGCAACGGGCCTGTGCTGCGGCTTTGATATCGAAAGGTAAATGTTTAATTTATAACCCCGGCCATTCTAATGATGATAAAGCTGCACTACAGGTAATTGCAGCACTGGGAGCCAAAGTTAACCACCTCAGTGATGGTTCTATAGCAACGGACAGTACTGGAGTTGATCTGTCTTCACCCGGCACAGAACAGTCCCGTTCAACAGTTGTAAACTGCGGTGAAAGCGGGCTGGGCATACGCATGTTTGCTCCCCTCATTGCGTTAAGCAAACAATCGGTTACCATACAGGGCGAAGGTAGTCTGCTTTCGCGCCCTATGGATTTTTTTGATGAAATATTACCACGTTTAAACGTTACCGTTAGCTCAAATAAAGGCAGGTTGCCCATTACGCTTTCCGGTCCGCTGCAACCCCGGGATATTGAAATTGACGGTTCGTTAAGTTCCCAGTTTTTAACAGGCTTACTCATGGCATATGCTGCTGCGGAAGCAAAAGGTGTTACCATAACAGTAAACAATTTAAAAAGTAAACCTTATATAGATCTCACGCTAAAAGTGATGCAGGCTTTTAAATTGAATACACCGCGTAATAAAAATTACAGAGAATTCTATTTTGAAGCATCCAATACCGGACATACCACATCACAAACCCGTTATACTGTAGAGGGAGACTGGAGTGGCGGAGCATTTTTACTGGTAGCGGGAGCTATTGCAGGAAATATTGAAGTATACGGGCTTGATCCGGATTCTGCACAGGCCGACAAAAAGATTCTGACAGCATTGCGGGATGCCGGCGCCGGCATAGCAATCAGCAATAAAAGCATTAAGCTATTTCCGGGCAAATTAAAAGCGTTTACATTTGATGCAACAGACTGTCCTGATCTTTTTCCTCCATTGGTAGCACTGGCAGCATATTGCAGCGGGTTAACCACCATAAAAGGGGTAAGCAGGCTGGCGCATAAAGAAAGCAATCGCGGATTAACCTTGCAGGAAGAATTTGGTAAAATGGGACTGAAAATAGACCTGGACAGTGATACGATGCAGATACATGGTGGCAAAGGATTGAAGGGTGCAAGGGTGCATTCCCGTCATGATCATCGAATTGCAATGGCTTGTGCTGTGGCTGCCCTGCAGGCCGAAGGAGAAACCATAATCGAAGAAGCAGAAGCTATAAATAAATCATACCCTGATTTTTATGGCGACCTGGTAACATTGGGGGCCGAAATAAAAATAAAGCCCCAAACTATCCATATTCAATAACCAATCATTAGCTTTAAGCAAAATCGCATATGAATTCTTTTGGAAGGCTTTTTCGTGTACATATTTTTGGCGAATCGCATGGCGAAAGTGTGGGCATCAACATTGACGGCTGCCCGGCTGGTTTATCACTGAAAGTTGATGATTTTTTAAATGATATTGAAAGAAGAAAAGGAGGCACACAAAAAGGAACAACTCCAAGGCAGGAATCGGACCTTCCAATCTTTAAAAGTGGTATTTTTAATGACACAACAACGGGTGCGCCTGTTACCATACTATTTGAAAACAACAATACCCGTTCAGGAGATTATCAAAAACAAAGAGCGGTACCGCGACCAGGACATGCTGATTTTGTAGCACATCAAAAATATGGAGGATTTGAAGATTACAGAGGTGGCGGTCACTTCAGCGGACGCCTTACGGTAGCATTGGTAGCTGCGGGAGTAATAGCAAAAAAGTTATTACAGGCAGCCTCACCAACCGGCAACAATACCGGCATCTCAGTGGTCGCATCTATACTGGAAATTGGAGGTGAAAAAGATCTTGAAAAAGGTTTACAAAAAGCTATTGATGCTAAAGATAGTATTGGCGGTATTGTAGAGTGCAGGGTGAACGGCTTACCGGTAAGCCTGGGTGAACCTTTTTTTGACTCCGCAGAATCATTGCTGAGTCACGCTGTTTTTGCCATACCTGCCATACGTGGAATTGAATTTGGAACAGGCTTTGCCGCTGCCCGAATGTTTGGCAGCGACCATAATGATGCTATTGCCAACATGAGTGGCACAACAATTACTAATCATGCAGGCGGAATAGCGGGAGGCATAACCAATGGAAATGAATTGGTTTTTCGCATTGCCGTTAAGCCCACTTCTTCCACACCCAAACTACAGCAAACCTTAAACTGGGAAACTGGTGCTGTAGAAGCGTTTTCTGTAAAAGGACGTCATGACCTTTGTATAGCATTGCGGGTGCCTGTTGTGCTTGAAGCCATAACGGCTATTGTTTTAGCCGATCTTATGTTAACCGAACAAAAGATACCACGGATAATACATACTTAAAACACTTAAACCAGCTGCTATGCCTCTCATCTATCATATTACAACAGCTTCTGAATGGAACGATGCAAAACAAAAAGGATATTATGAATCCCGGGCACTTAAAGAAGAAGGATTTATTCATTGCAGTGAAGAAAGGCAAATACCAGATGTATTGAAAAGATACTATAGCGGCAAAACAGACCTTGTTAAATTAACCATTCAAACAAATAAATTAACCAGCCAGCTAATATACGATTGGTCCAATGCCATTGAAGATACATTCCCGCATGTTTACGGTCCTATCAATCTTGATGCAGTTGTAAGTGTTGATAAAATATAGCAGGATTGATGTTTATCAACAACTCAGTCATTTGCTTTTTACTCAGTGTTGAGCTATGATAATAAATCATTTCTTCGGGTAATTACATTGTCTTTCATGCGGTTTTTTATGAATTCTGTAAGTATTTTTACTTATCCCTAAAGGAGATAATACTATAACTCACAGTAAAAAAACACGTATGAAAACTTTATTAATCATCACCAGTATTATCCTTTTATCCTTCCAGATAGACCGCTTGCTGGTAACCAATTTATCGGATGCCAGCGAAGAAATACCATCATTAACGAATGTTTTTTCCATTCATGAAAGTTTGGCGAGTATAAAAGTCGCAAACAGCAATGTAAAAGCGCTTGTTAGGGTAGATGAAATCAATCCCGGCGCCTTAACTTTAAAATCCGCACCCGGGCGGATAGAAAAAAGCAGACCTGCAAAAGTAAAAGCCGGCATGAACCGTTTTGACCGGATAAATACCAAAAACAGCCTTTCTCATCATAATTTAAAGCAATCCGGCAAATATCTTGAACTAAGCACACTGCTGTTTGATTTTGATCAATATGAGAAAATAGAAACAGAAGAATTTAATACTATTCTTCAGTTTGCAGACATGCTGATCTTTGATGAATCATTAAAAATAAGCATTGCAGGCTTTACAGATAATACTGGTAATGCGGAATACAATAAAAAACTTTCTCTTTTACGTGCCGAAAATATAAAGGATTATATGCTGGATCTGGGCGTAAATGAAAGCCGGATCATCATTTCAGCAAATGGTATATCGTATCCGGCGGCAAGCAACAAAACAGATGAAGGAAGAACGGCAAACCGGAGAGTGGAAATGTTGCTTATACCATAATATGTACCGGGTGCTTCCCCCCTGCTGCAATCAATGGGGTATGCCATTTTATAAAATAGTTGTTGCGTAAAAAAATCCTGCAAACAAAGTAGTGAATTACTTTATTTACAGGATCCAGTGCAGTAAGGGTCCTTTTAAATGATCAGCATGGCATCGCCATAGCTGAAAAAGCGATATTTATCTTTTATAGCCTTTTTATATGCTTCCATGGCAAGATCATATCCGGCAAAAGCGCAAGCCATAATTAAAAGACTTGTTTTAGGAAGATGAAAATTAGTAATGAGTGAATCAGCTATAGAAAAATTATATGGCGGATGAATAAAAGTATTCGTCCATCCTTCAGAAGGTTTCAGTAGTTTTTCGGCAGTAAATGACGATTCCAGTGCCCTCATGGTAGTAGTTCCAATAGAACAAATTCTTTTCCCCTCCAGCCTCGCTTTATTTACAATACTACAGGCTTTTTCTTCTATCCTGTAATATTCCGCATCCATTTTATGCTTACTGAGGTCTTCTACTTCAATAGGCCGAAAAGTACCCAGCCCGGTGTGCAGTGTTATTTCGGCAAAACGAATACCCTTAATTTCAAGACGTTTAATTAGTTCAATGCTAAAGTGCAATCCAGCAGTTGGCGCTGCAACTGCGCCTTCGTGCTTGGCATACACTGTTTGGTAGCGTTCCCGGTCTTCCTCATCGGGCTTGCGCTTAATATATTTTGGCAGGGGCGTTTCACCCAGAGTATTTAAAACCTGCTTGAACTCTTCATTACTTCCGTCAAAAAGAAACCGGATTGTACGTCCCCGGGATGTGGTATTATCAATCACTTCAGCAACAAGGTCTTCTGCTTCCCCGAAATACAGTTTATTTCCAACCCTTATTTTACGTGCAGGATCAACAATAACATCCCACAATTTATTCTGATGGTTTAGTTCCCGAAGCAGGAATACTTCAATTTTAGCACCCGTTTTTTCTTTACGTCCGTACATGCGGGCCGGAAATACCTTGGTATTGTTTACAACAAAAACATCCTTATCGTCAAAATAATCAAGTACATCGCGAAAATGTTTGTTTTCAATTTGGCCAGTAGCGCGATGCACTACCATCATACGGGCGTCTTCTCTTTTTTTGGCAGGATGCTGGGCGATAAGATTAAGCGGGAGGTCAAAACGGAATTGTGATAATTTCATCTGAATGTTTATTATTTTGTGCAGTCACATGAAACTTACCCTTATCAACGCGGCGAGGTAACTTTGTTTGTCCTAAACCTGATCTTACGGTACCAGGTTTCATGTAAATAGCTTTATTTAACAGCGTGCAAAGGTAAGGAAATAATTATTTCAATAATGAAATCTTCAAAAATCGGAATAAAAATACAATATCAATGCGGGAAGAGCCCCGAAGCCCTGGTGAATATGAAAAAATAATTTAGCCGGGTAATATTCCCTGGGGTATGGCTGCTATTAATTGTTTTGTATATGCACTTTGGGGTGTATTGTATATATCCTCAGCAGTGCCTGCTTCTTCTATTTTTCCTTTATACATTACCAGGATGCGGTCGCTGACATACCGGACCACGGAAAGATCATGTGAAATAAAAAGCGCGGCGAAACGAAATTCCCTTTTCAAATCATTAAGTAAATTAAGTACCTGTGCCTGCACGCTTACGTCGAGGGCAGAAACAGATTCATCGCATACAATAAATGATGGATTTAAAGCCAAAGCCCGCGCAATACCTATACGTTGCCGTTGCCCCCCGCTAAATTCGTGCGGATAGCGGTTGTAATGATCAGCGCTTAAGTTTACCTTTTCTAAAATATTGATTATCATATCTTTTCTATTTTTGGGGCTGCTTCCTACCCCATGTATACTCATCCCTTCCTTTATGGCGTTACCTACAGAAAGGCGGGGGTTCAGGGAGGAATACGGATCCTGGAAGATGATCTGGAAATCTTTGCGAACATGCCGCAATTGCGCGGGAGAAAGATCCAGCAAGTTTTGCTTATGAAAATAAACTGTTCCTGAAGTAGGATCAATCAGCCGGAGCAAACTTCTTCCTAATGTTGTTTTGCCGCAACCCGATTCTCCCACCAGCCCTACCGTTTCCCCTTCATAGATATCAAAACTCACATCATTCACAGCTTTTATATAACGCTTATGTGTACCCCTCACTCTTCTGTCTGCCGGAAACCATATATTCAGATTTTTTACTTTTACCAGTGGCGGTACATGCTCACGGGTTTCCTGGTTTACCTGAATACTTATGTGCTCCGGTTTTTTATTATCTCTGGGCATCGCTGCCTTCCTCACTATACTCCCGTCTTCATTCATTTCCATAAAATCGCCTACTACAGGCAGCCGCTCTCCTTTTGCATGAAGCCCGGGACGGCACTCCAACAAAGCTTTGGTATAGGGGTGGCGGGGATCAGTAAACAACTCATGTATTGTATTTTGTTCAACGATCTTTCCTTTAAACATCACTATAGCGCGGTCTGCTATTTCGGCTACCAGGCCCAGATCATGACTGATAAAAATTACACCGATACCCTTTTCAACCTGCAATTCTTTTATTAAACGAAGAATACTTTGCTGTACGGTTACGTCTAATGCAGTGGTAGGTTCATCGGCAATCAGCAATGAAGGTTCACAGCTCATGGCCATGGCAATCATAACCCTTTGCTTTTGGCCGCCACTTATTTCATGCGGGAAACGTTTGAATAGAGCAATAGGATCAGGCAGTTGAACTTTTTCGAATAATTCAATTGCTTTTTGTTTAGCGCTTTTGTAATTGATATGCTGATGTAATAATATGGCTTCTGTAACCTGATTTCCGCAGGTATACAAAGGATTAAGTGACGTCATGGGCTCCTGAAAAACCATGGCAATTTTATTACCCCGCACATATTGCATTTCTTTTTCAGACAGGCTTAAAAGATCAACACCTGTTTCGCCTTGTGCAGAAAATATAATTTTACCGCTTGAATACCGGGCGGGGGGTACAGGCAGCAATTGAAGTACAGCAAGCGAAGTAATTGATTTTCCGGAACCAGATTCTCCCACTATAGCTACCGTTTCGCCACGATTTACAGAGAAAGATATATTGTGCAGGGCAGGTACAGATTTTCCTTCCTGACTGAAACTGATATTAAGGTTTTGTATGGATAAAAGAGGAACCATGCGAAAATTAAAATCTCAAATGTCTTACTGTTAACCCATCATTGATAAGTTGCTTTAAAGAATCAATGCCGATCTTTATATGTGTTGCAACAAATTCTTCGGTCACTTTTTTATCACTCCCTTCCGTTTTAACGCCTTCCGGTACCATGGGCTGATCACTTACCAGTAAAAGTGCTCCCGTGGGAATTTTATTGTAAAACCCTACAGAGAAAATGGTGGCCGTTTCCATATCAATGGCGTACGCTCTTATTTGCTGAAGATAGTTTTTAAACGCTTCATCGTGTTCCCAAACACGCCGGTTTGTAGTGTATACGGTTCCGGTCCAGTAATCTACATCGTAATCTCTTATAGTGGTTGAAATGGCTTTTTGAAGCGCAAAAGAGGGTAAGGCGGGAACCTCTGCAGGAAAATAATCGTTAGATGTACCTTCGCCGCGTATGGCAGCTATCGGCAGTATCAGATCGCCCAGTTTGTTTCTTTTTTTCAGCCCACCGCATTTTCCTAAAAACAGTACCGCTTTGGGTTCAATTGCTGTAAGTAAATCCATAACGGTTGCAGCGCCGGGGCTGCCCATTCCAAAGTCTATGATGGTAATGCCCTCGGCAGTAGCACATTGCATGGGCCTGTCTTTGCCAATTACTTCAACATTGTTCCAACTGGCAAAAGTGCCGACATAGCTGCTGAAATTTGTTAGTAATATGTATTTACCAAAATGCTCAAGTTTTTCACCAGTATACCGGGGCAGCCAGTTTTTAACAATATCTTCTTTGGTGTGCATACTTCTTTAATTGGCTAAATTAGCAAATTCATTATTAAGTATGATTAAAATAGAATACCCTGCATACCGGTATAAAATCAAAACGGAAAACGACCGGGAATATATTTTTGACGCTGTACGCAAACAATGGGTAGTGCTTACTCCTGAAGAATGGGTAAGGCAAAATTTCCTGCAATATCTACTACAGGTAAAAAAATTCCCGGGCGCATTAATTGCGGTGGAAAAAGAAATTCGCCTGGGCGAACTCACCAAACGTTGTGATATTGTTATTTATGACAGGAATGCAAGGCCGCTGCTGATGACTGAATGTAAAGCAATGGAAATAGAAATTAATGCCCGTACGGCAGACCAGATTTTACGCTATAATATTTCATTGCCAGTTCGATACCTGGCTATTACCAACGGATCTTATTGCTTTGCATTTGAGAGAACAGGGAAAGATTTTCAACCTTTGATGGAAATACCGGAATGGAAGGATGATTGATGAGAAGCTATTCTTCCACGGTTTTAGGGCTTTCGTGGTCCTTAATCTTATTGTATAAGGTTTTACGGTCAATTTTAAGAATTTCGGCAGCTTTTGTTTTATTGTAATTGACCTGTTTCAATACTTTCAATATTGTGTCATACTCGGCCTGCGATGCAGCACCTTTCAGATCAGGATTTTTAGAAGAGGAAATGTTATGATAAACCGGTTCTCTTACGGCTACAACCGGTGATGCCGGTTGTATGATTTCATTGGGCAATACAGATGCATTGATACGGGGTGTACTCGTCAATAAAGCCGCGCGGCGAATTACATTTCTAAATTCACGCAGGTTACCCGGCCATGAATAATGTATAAATAACTGTAAAACTTCGTCTTCAAATCCCTCAATGTCCTTATCCAGCTCATTACAGGCTTTTTTCAAAAAATAGTCTGCAAATAACAGGATATCTTCTTTGCGATCCCTGAGTGCCGGTATGTGAATAGAAAACTCATTAAAACGATGAAACAGGTCTTCCCTGAATTTCCCTTTGCGGTATCCTTCCTGCAAATTTTCGTTAGACGCTACGATTATCCTGATATCCAGGTTCATTTCTTTTGTACCTCCTACCCTTTTAAACTTGCGCTCTTGTATTACACGCAGCAGGGCAGCCTGCACGTCAATGGGAAGATTACCCACTTCATCTAAGAAAATGGTACCTCCGTTGGCCATTTCAAAATGTCCTTCTTTATCGTTTATTGCTCCCGTAAATGCCCCTTTCATATGTCCAAATAATTCGCTGCCCGACAGTTCTTTTGATAAAGTACCGCAGTCCAGTGCTATAAAAGGTTTGTTGGCCCTGTCGCTGTATTGATGGATTGTTTTTCCTATTACCTCCTTTCCGGTTCCGCTTTCGCCATATAATATAACACTATAAGGTGTGGGCGCTACCAGTTTAATTTGCTTATACAAATCTTTTGTAGCAGGATCCTTACCTACCAGGTATTCGTCATCCTGCAATATCGGTTTTCCCTTTTGTTTGTTTGCACTGATATTTGAAGAAGCAACAGAGGAACCGGTATTAGAGACATGTGCCTGCGATTTTCTTATAACACTTAGTACTTCATCGGGAATAAGCGGTTTGGCAATATAATCAAACGCCCCTTGTTTAATTATATCCACTGCCGTTTTAATATCAGAATAACCGGTAATGATAATAACAGTTGTAGAAGGTTTAAGAGTTTTGACTTCTTTTAATACATCATTCCCTTCTTTGTCACCCAATCTAAAATCACACAATACTATGTCAAAATGCTGCTCCTTAAATTTAGATATCCCCGAATTTCCGGTAAAAGCTGTTTCGGTTTCAAATCCTTTACGCTGCAAAAATCTGCTAAGTAATGCACACATATCCATATCGTCATCCACTATCAATATTCTATTCATATCAGAATCAATTTATACGATGTCTAAGTTAGTCTAAAACATTCAAATATCCAGTTTCCATAATAGCTAATATTAACTTCGGGATTTAAATCCCATCTTTTTAAGGACTTTTAGTTATAAGCCACCGCTAAATGCAGTGGCTTATTTTATTCATCCCTTCCGTAAGTCTTTTTAAAAATATTTTTTACGAAATTTCAGTATTCAGCTTATGAAATTTTTCAGCCTCCTGCAAAATAAAAAACCCTGCCAATGGATAAAATGCCCATGTCACAAAAGGTGGTTTTTATTCAATCATAATTTCCTGGTGAGTAAAATCATCGTATTGGGGAAATTTATGCCCAGTTTAGCAACGAAGTTAAAATTATTTCATGATTGATATTTAAATCATTCGTAAAACAAGTATTGCGGTTTTACGATGAAAAAAATCTTTGTAGTATAATATGGCAGGTAAGTTGCAATGAAAAACGTGATTTGTTTTTTAACCTGATGGTTTAACCTACTTGAAAATATGTTTAGTGCCCATTAATATGAAAGTTTTGATTATTGATGACGAATTGGATATATGTTATTTGCTAAGCGGTATATTAAAACAGCAACATTTCAGTACCCGTTATGTAACTTCGTTATCCGATGCCGAAATCGCCTTAAAAAGTGACCCCCCATCCATCATTTTCCTTGATAACCACTTACCTGATGGATTGGGAATTGATTTTATACAGTTTATAAAATCACGTTATCCTGTTAGTAAAATAATAATGATAACAGCGCATGATAGTCCGGCCGATCATAAAAAAGCATACGCCGAAGGGGCAGATGTTTTTATTCCCAAACCTTTTACAAAAGAAAAAATTTGCTCGGCAATCAATCAGATAACAGCATAATTGGATTTATTTACTCACTGTGTAGAAACTATTTCACGTTCATTCCTTAAAAAATTATCCCCGTCACGACCAAATCCTTATCCCATAGGTATTTTAGCAATTGTATATTTTGGCAATGTTTTTTAATATGATATAGAATTCATCATCTTAAATTATTTAGTATGGGAAATTTATTATACCTGATAGCGGTAATTTTAGTTATAGTATGGGCTATCGGCTTTTTAGGTTATCATGCCTCCGGGTTAATACACATTTTACTGGTAATTGCCGTAATAGTTGTTTTATTAAGAATAATTAAAGGCGCAGCCAATTAGTTTTTGTTACCGTAAATGGGAAAGCACATTATTTTTTATCATCAAAAAATTATGGAAAGTTGGAAATTAAAGCTAAAAGGCAATTGGAATGAAGTAAAAGGTAAGATCAAACAACAATAGCTATTGCGCAAAATCAAACGTAATAAAGAAACGAGTACCTACCCCCGGTTCACTTTCAACATTGAGGGTACCTTTATGACTTAGTATTATATTTTCGGTATTGGTTAATCCCAATCCTGTTCCTTTTGCTTTTTTACTGTAGTATGGTTCAAACAACTTATTAAGGGTTTCGTCATCCATTCCACTTCCATTGTCCCCAATTTCAACAACACATTTATTATTTTGTGCATAAGTTGAGATAGTCAAAGTTCCCTTCCCAGGCTCCATGGCCTCAATAGCGTTTACAATAATATTTAAAAAAGCTATTTTTATTTTTTCCTTATCCACAGCTATCTTACATATGTCCTGATTGAATTTTTTTATAATTTTAATATCGTTCAACTTTAATCTGTCTTCGGCCATTTGCAAAGCCTCCTCCAGTAACTGATTAACCGAAACCTCTTCCGTTTTAAGTTCAATGAATTTGGTAGAATCCAATAGTTCAGTTATAAGTATATTAATACGCTGGCTGTTTCTTGTTATCATGTCGTAAAAAACATTTCTGTTTTCCTCATCAGAATCTGTTTCGGATCTGAGCTGGTCTACTGAAAGGTTAATATTAGTAAGGGGATTTCGGACCTCGTGTGCAATGGTTCTGGCGATGCGGCCCGTAGAGGCAAATTTCTCCATCCTGCGCATTTCCAGTATCTCTTTATTTACTTTATCCAATTGCTTAACTCTTTCTTCCAGCTCGTAACGATACTCTTCTGCCCGTCTGTCTGCAAGGCGCCTGCCCCGGTTTTCTGTTACATAAGTAACAAATCCAAAAACAAATAACAATAAAGCCACAATAATTGAAACAATTACAACAACGTTGAGTAAACTGGACCGGGATATCAGATCAGTATTTCTCTGTTCCAGCAGATTGCGTTCAGAATCCTGCATGGTTTTAATAATTGCTCCCAGGCTTTCCATATTCGCTTTTCCTTCTTTTTCGAAGTGCAGCATACTATCGGTAAACTGATAATTGTTTTCACTAAATTTATCAACCGCATTCTGGATAAGATCATACTTCTTATCCATCAGCTTCTTGGCCTGCTGCATCATATCACGCTGTGCTTTGCTGTTAATTATTTGCGTAAGCAGATCATAAAATAAAGGGCCCGATTTCATTTTACTCTGGTAATAGGGTCTTAAAAAACTTTTATCCTTATTTATAACAAATCCCCCGAAACCTAAATCAGCGTCCTTCATGAGTGAAAGAAAATTTTCCAGTTTATGTATTACCTGGTTGGTATGCTCAATCAGCCTGGACTGCTCGAGCACCTGCCTGTTAATATATAAAGTGATAATATAGGAAATAAGTAAAATAAAAAAAGCAGAGCCATACCCCACCCTGATCCTTTTATCAATCCTGAATTTTTTTATAATACGTTTCATGTATAATTAAAATAAATACCCAAAAGGCTGGTAGGGACTGTATAACATGAGTTTATTAATTGAGTACATAGCGTTTGTATTAAAAACCTACCAAAATAAGGTTAAAGCTAAATGAAAAAATGGTATAACAATTGTTTTATAAAACTGAATAACTTCCTGCCGTTCTTTCTTTTCAATTCGCTTGTATTTTATAAAGAGCATATGATACAACCCAGCACATACAAAGTTCCTCCCTATGTTTTAGAAAGCTTATCGCATTTGCTGAGTTTATTGAAAACTGAAAGGGAAAAATATGAACGGGTTGCATTTTCGGTAACTGACCGGCAAATAAAATTTGCAGTAAGCGTTTTAGCACAGGAGAGCAACCAATATATATGCGAACTGGTATCCCAATTAAGATCCCTTGGCGCTGATGCAGACAGCGAACATAATGAAGGCATAAACAAAGAATACCCGGCGCCTGAAGTGGCTGCTACAGACAGGGTTTTAAACGTTACTACATTAGAATTTTGCAGGGAAAGTGAAAAACAAATGATCAGTGCTTACCGGGCGGTGATGAATGAACCCTTCCTGATGGACGGAGTGAGAAAATTAATGCGTATTCAACTTAACGGTATAATGTATGCTTTTTTGCAATTAAAACTTCTTAGTACAACCAGGTAACCGGCCAATAAATTGGTACATACAAGGATAATACAATAAAAAAAGGGACAAACCACAAATGATTTATCCCTTATTATATATTTTTTAGCTTACGAAATTTTCATGGAGTCTGAATAGGCAGGGATAAACAAAACCTTCTTTTTTGCTTTAACTTCATCCAGCTTAGAGAATTCAGAGTTATTGCTAATAAATTCAGGAACAATTTGCTTCATTTTTCCAACCAGTTTGTAATGATCTCCCTGCTTACAGAGGTCGGTGAGACTTTCGATGTCGTTAAGGACCTCCTTGTATGATCTGGAAACCACTTTTGCGATTTTTATTTTTTCGTGATGGGTAGGCAAAGTCGTCTCCGCTTCATTTAACAATTCTTCATATAATTTTTCACCCGGCCGCAAACCTGTGTACACGATGTTGATATCCTTATCCGGAATCAGTCCGGATAATTTAATCATGTTTACTGCCAGATCAGCGATTTTCACAGGTTCCCCCATATCAAAAACAAATATTTCTCCGCCATGCCCTGCGGTAGCAGCTTCCAAAACCAACTGTACAGCTTCGGGAATAGTCATAAAATAACGGGTTATCTCCGGGTGGGTAACTGTTATGGGGCCGCCATGCTGTATCTGAGCCCTAAAGCGGGGAATAACAGAGCCGTTGGAACCTAATACGTTTCCGAACCTTGTAGTAATAAATTTTGTTTTAACGTTGGCAGTGATTGTGATTGAATCATCATCATCATCCTTTATAAGGCGGGAAAGGAATTCCGCTGCGGGGGGATTATTGGAGGCATGATTTAGCGATTGAACGTATGTTTCAGCAATACGTTTTGAAGCGCCCATGATATTGGTGGGATTCACTGCTTTGTCGGTAGATATCATAACGAATTTTTCTACTCCAAAACAAACGGATAAATCTGCCATGTTTCTTGTACCCATTACATTGGTAAGGATCGCTTCCTCCGGATGCTTTTCCATCATGGGAACATGTTTATAAGCCGCAGCATGAAAAACGACATTAGGGCGATATTCCCTGAAAGGAATCAGCATTCTTCTTAAATTCCTTATACTGGCAATAAAAGTTTTTATTTTGGCTAAAGGATATTTTTCTTCCAGTTCGAGCTGTATCTCATGAAGCGGTGATTCGGCCTGGTCGCATAATATAACCATTTCGGGGCGATACGACATAACCTGCCTTACAATTTCGGCCCCAATAGAACCGGCTGCACCTGTAATAAGCACTCTTTTGCCAAAAATCTCTTCAGAAACCATCTGATTGTTAATCTGAATAGGTTTGCGGGGGAGCAAATCTTCAATCTTCAAATCCTGCATCTGACCAAGACTAAGTTTGCCACTAACCCATTGCTCTGATGGCGGTACTGTTTGAACTTTAATGCCTAAGTTCAGGCAGCGGTCAATAATTGCCCTGAACTCAGGCTTGCCAGACTGTCCGTTAGGAAGAATAAGTTTGTCTATTGTAAGTTTTTTATGCAACTCGGCCAACTCACGCGTATGATACACTCTTTTCTGCTCAATTGTACTATTGATCTTTTTGCCTCCCGATTGAATAAAACCACTCACAATAAATTTATGATTTCCGGCTGCTTCAATTGCTTGTTTGATAAGAATAGCATGATTATCCGATCCGTATATTAATACCTTCTTTACATCGGTCATTGCATATCCTTTGGCCAAAATGTATACTTCCTTAATAGAAGTGCGGAACATGATGAGCAAAGATGAACTAATGAAAAAATTTAATACCAGTAAAGTTGGCATATCAAGAGAAGGAGTATGATATATACGATTCGCTATTACTTCTGAAACAAATGGATAAATCAGGCTAACCACCAGGATTGCAGAAAATATCCTGAACATATCTTTTGTATTCGAATAACGGATAAGTCCTGTATAAATCCGCATGAAATAAAACACAGCAAGAGATAAAAAGGCGAATAGTCCCGCATGGATAAAAAAATGCCCTCGTACCAGAACCGGAAACTGGAATTGCTTCAAGATAAAATAAGACAATGCAAAAGATGCAGTTACAATAACTGTATCTACCATCAAAATAATCCAACGTGGAACGATGAAGGGTTTGTCGTAAAAAATTTTCATACTTCAGTACAGTATTAGATTCGGATAACAAATAGTTGCCAGGTTTTAAATACAATACTGGAATTAAGGATTTGTAAATGAATAAGGATTAGCTTGCCGGTATTCATACTACTGGCAAAAGCATTTTTGGCAAACATCAATGATACTGGAAAATGATTTCATCAAACTCAGAACGAACTTTCCGAGAATAGGAAATTGGGGGTTATCAGTAGAGAGCAAAAAGAAACGATTCTTTGCAAAGATGGTAAAAAAAAATCAGATTCAAGCACTTTCTCCTCATTTTATCTTTAATCAATTCTATAAAATCTATGCCTGAATTCAAAACTTAATTCGCAACATCTAATTAAGCGGTTAACAAATAACAACTTTTAATAATATATATTTTTATTCACTCACTTTACTGGTAATATCATACATACAAAAGTATTGTTACCCCGCGCAGAAGAGTTAATTTATATATTTTTCCTGCCAGCCCAGCATGCCACCTGAAAGATTTTTGGTTTTTATAAAACCCAGCATATCCAAAATTTGGCATGCCTGTGCGCTACGGTTGCCACTCCGGCAATAGCATATAACCTCCTTTTCTCTGAGGTCCTCAATTTCATAAATGTTCATACTTTGAATTTTGCCCAATGGCAAAAGAATACCTCCGATGTTAAATTCTGCATTTTCGCTGGGTTCACGCACGTCTATCAAATTGAGTTGTTCCCCTGCGTCCAGTCTGGATTTTACTTCTTCTGCAGTTATAAGTTCCATTTTATTTTGCTTTATACCGTTAACCCAACTAATATTCGTTTAATGCCGGTCCAGGGTTGGGTGCATTAATATTTGTACTATCAATTTTTTTAACCGGCTTGTTATTCGTAATCCACACATCTATCATTTGTCCCTTTCGAATATGGTTCAGATTTCCATTATCGTTATAGCGCTCTGGCTGCTGTCTGAATACAAAAGAAGAACCGGTATCCTGTATTGTTCCATCCGGTATAACACTGCCGGGTATAATTCCATTCCCTTCCAGTAAGGCAATAGCTTCTTCATAATTCATACCAAAAAGGTCAGGCACAGGCATTTCTATGATTCCGATTCCCGCCCCTAAAACCAATGACACTACCGAACCCATTGTTATTTTGGTTCCCGGTTTTATCGTTTTATTATTTACCGATTGATCCAATACAGCATTTTTAGCTATATCGGGCGTATAGGTCGTATCTCCTAATTTTAGGCCTCTTGCTTTTAATTCGAGTTCCGCATTTCTAAAACTCATTCCCACCAGATTAGGCATTTCAATTTCAGGCGGAACCGCCCGGTTTACTGTTAAATAAACTACGCGATTTACTTTCACGGATGCATCTGGCTCGGGAAATTGCTTTACAACAGCAAGAGGTGCAAGTGTATCATAAAATACAGAATCCTGTACCCACACCTCAAACCCCTGCTTATTCAGTAAAGCTGTAGCTTCTTTGATATTCTTACCGCTTACATCGGGAACTTTAAGATAAGAACCATGATGCGTGAAATACTGAAGCGATTGCAAAGCCAAAAAAACGAGAAAAAAAATGACTAAAGCAGCCACCAATACATTGAACCATAACGGGCGTTGAGTTATTATCTTAAACATATTTACTGATAAGTCTTTATATTGGAATCTTAAATTTTACTCCATAATAATGCATCTATCTGTTAACCCCATTGTTTACTTCCTTCGCAACAAAGCCTCATCAATTAATGCTGAATAAAACGCCTTCAAAGTCCAGCTTAACGCTTTTACCTGTTGTGGAACTATACTGGCTTCGCTCTGGCCGGGAACGGTATTAATTTCAAGTAAATAAGGAAGTTCATTTTCCTCATTGTAAATAAAATCCATTCTTACAATACCCCGGCAATTGAACAACTCATACACTTTCCTGGCATTTTGTGTTAATTTTTGCAAAACGCCTTCCGGAATTTCGGCAGGAGTAATTTCAGTAGACATTCCTGCGGTATATTTTGCCTCATAATCGAAAAAATCTTTCTTGCTGATTACTTCTGTAACAGGCAGAACAATAATCTTTTCTTTGGTTTTAAATACCCCAATGGTAAACTCTCTTCCTTTAATAAATTCCTCCACCAATACCTGCTCATCCTCTTTAAAAGCTTTTTCCAAAGCCGCAGGTAAATCTGCCGCGCTTTGCACTTTGCTCATGCCTATGCTGGAGCCTCCGTTATTGGGCTTAACAAATACGGGAAGTTGCAGTTGCGCCAGTATCCCGGCGGGTAACAGGGGATTGTATTTAAAAAGATGCACGGATTTAGCCACCATAATGCCTGCAAAAGCGGCAACGGCCACAGTGTACCGTTTGTTAAAGGTAAGGGCCGAAGTGGCGGCATCGCAGGAAGTATAGGGCAGATTTAGCAAATCAAAATATCCCTGCAGCTTCCCATCTTCACCCGGCGTGCCATGTATACCAATTAAAACAGCATCGAACCTTATAATGGTTCCGTTAATAGTAATCGAAAATTCATTCTTGTCTACCGGTAAATGCTCATTACCTGCCTTGTAAAACCAACCATCGGGGGTGATGTTTATTGTATAAACGTCATATTTATCCTTATCAATATTGTTTTCAATTGTGATGGCACTTTTATAGGAAATAACCGCTTCGCCTGAATAGCCGCCGGTAACAAAAGCAATATTGGGTTTCATGTATTATAGCCAGTTTGCATGCAAAGAAACGATTTTTGATAGCAAATATGATAATTGAAAAGCTAAATTTCAGCATTCAGCGGCTCCTGTTCACTTACTGATCTTCTTTCATTCTGCGCCTACCCCTTCGTTTCCTGCATCTAACACAAATTTCCACCTTTCATCTGCCTGCTTTTTCCAGATTGTTACATAGGTTCCCCTGCGGACAGAATCCCCTGTCTGCATACTATAAACCCCGTAGGTGTAACCCAAATCAGCAGATGCTGCAACGTCGCCGCCCATGGGCTCCCAGGTAAGTATAACCGAAGAATCATTAAAGAAGCTTATGAAATCTATAGCATCCGCGCCTTTCACCGGTATGCTGTTTGGCTGTAATAATACGCCATCTGCCTCAATATATTCAAGAAAAGCTTTCTTCATTCCCACTTCTTTTGAACGATTGGAGAAATCAGCATCGGTTTGCTGTATTTCGTTTAATGCAGTCATCCGTTCGGTATTCTCTCTGAACCGGAGATTGCAGGAAGCATTAATCAGAAATAATAAAGCAGTTCCGGTAGAAATTAAAGTTCTTTCCATAATTCCATATTTAAAAAACAAGGGTGAAGAATCATTTGCATGTCTTCACCCTGAAACGGGAAATATCACCCGCCTGTAATATGATGCGAGGCATCATCAGTTAAGAATGTAAAACTACTCCATATTACTTCAGCGTATATCCGTTCAAAAGGTTATACGTGCAACTTTTCTTTTTTAGCCATTAGTTCTTCTATCGTTTCCTGATACATTTCATCAGGTACACAACAATCTACCGGGCATACCGAAGCGCACTGGGGTTCTTCATGAAATCCCTGGCATTCGGTACATTTATCAGGAACAATATAATAAATATCAACACTTACAGGAGCATTGCGTTGATTTACATCCATAACCGTACCGTCCATCAGCGTAAATTCTCCCTTTGTGGTAGTACCATCAGCAATTGCCCACTCTACTCCGCCTTCATAAATTGCATTGTTAGGACATTCAGGTTCACAGGCCCCACAATTGATACATTCATCTGTTATTTTAATCGCCATACTAATTTACAATTTTTCAGATAATTTTTAGCAATAGATTTGCACATCAAAGATAATAACACTGAATTTAAAATCCATGTTGAATTTACAACAACGAATCAATATATTAACCCATCTGCAAAAATACATAACCGGCAACGATCCGGTTTGGATGAATGTAAAAGTACAGGCAGCCGAAAGCAATCCCTGGTTCATTCCTCCGTTTATTGATAACGCCGTTCAGAATATAGCTTCGCATCTCCTTGAACCTTTGAGCTTGAATAGGTGGATTGCTTCATACGATATCCCCGAACAAAACACCACTCCCGCTAATATAGGTATTACAATGGCGGGCAATATTCCGCTTGCAGGATTTCATGACTTTTTATGTGTTTTTATATCCGGCCATAAGCAAACCATTAAACCATCTTCCAAAGACAATGTACTACTAAGGCATATAGCCGAAAAGATGAATTCCTGGGATCCATCAATAAAGGATTACATCGTTTTTGCAGATATGCTTAAAGGATGTGAGGCCTATATTGCTACAGGATCCAATAACACCGCCAGGTATTTTGAATATTATTTCAGGAAATACCCTCATATTATTAGAAAGAACCGAACTTCTGTAGCCATATTAAAGGGAGATGAAACCCGGAACGAACTGAAAGAACTGGCAGACGATGTTTACCTGTATTTTGGTTTGGGATGCCGGAATGTTACTAAAATATATGTGCCTTGGGGTTATGATTTTTTACCACTGCTGGAATCATTTAAAAAATATGATTACCTCATCGAAAATCATAAATACAAACATAACTATGATTTTAACCTGACGATGCACATAATGAACCAGCGGTTTTATATGACAAATGGCTCTGTCATCTTATCTGAAAACCCATCCGTTTTTTCGCCGATAAGCCAGTTACATTATGAGTTTTATAAAGAGCCGGAAGATATACACAGTACCCTTAACCCCGAAGAGATTCAATGTATCATCGGAACTGGTAAAATTCCTCCGGGTGCTGCCCAATCGCCCGGTTTAACCGATTATGCAGATGGAATTGATACCATGAAATTCTTAAAACAACTTACGAAGAGGAATTGACCTGCTGCGGAATTCTGTTTTTTACAACCATCTAACATTCCTTAACATTTTTATTACGTATTCCTTCGTAATTTCACAACGCTTCTTTGAAATGCGAGATTGTACTGACCATTTGTTAAGGTTGTTGCGACGAAATGTCATATTTAGCGCTGAGTTAATTATTTTGTAGCAGTAAAGGCATAGCGTTTGATTGAACAAACAGAAGGCTTATTTTAATTTAGTTAAAAGTAAAATTCACATAAAAATGAAAATTAAACAGATAGTATTCACAGTGTTGATAAGTGCTGCTACCGCAATCGGAGCGCTGTACGCCTACAATTCATTTTTTACAAAGCCCGTGGCAATCCAGGATGGTGTAAAAATTCCGGCTAATTATGCCGGATTATTTAACGGCGACAATATTCCCGGACCTGTGGACTTTGAGCAACCGTCAAAAATAGCTGTTCCGGCTGTGGTACACATTACCACGGTGATCGGCAAGTCGGAAGCGAGCAATAACCTTCCCCGTAAGAGCAACCCTTTTCGCGGGCTTGTACCTGACGATTTTTTTGACGACTTTTTTGGTAACGGACCCAACATGAGAAGCATTCCGCAAAGAGCTTCGGGATCCGGGGTTATCGTAAGTCAGGATGGTTACATTATTACCAATAACCACGTAATTGATGGTGCGTCTGAAATTAAAGTAGGCCTTAACAATAAAACCAGTTATACCGCAAAAGTGGTAGGCGCCGACGCCAGCAGTGATCTTGCTGTATTAAAAATTGATGCAAAAAATCTTCCATTTTTATTGTATGGCAATTCCGATAATGTACAAATAGGACAATGGGTGCTGGCCATCGGATATCCGCTGAACCTCGAAACTACGGTAACAGCAGGTATCATAAGTGCCAAGGGCAGAACGTTAGGTTTAAATGCCCGCAGGAGCCAAACACCGATAGAATCGTTTTTACAAACAGACGCCGCCGTTAACCAGGGTAACAGCGGTGGGGCGCTTGTTAATACCAATGGCGAACTGGTGGGCATTAATTCAGCCATTGCCTCTCCTACGGGATCCTACGCCGGCTATTCTTATGCTATCCCGGTAAATATTGTAAGGAAAATTGTAAATGATCTGATTCAGTTCGGTACGGTTCAAAGAGCATATTTAGGCATAAGCTATTTGCCCGATGCGGCTCCGGATTCTGAAAAAGAAAAAGTGGGCTATAAAAGCGGACAAGGTGTATATGTAAGAGAAGTTGCAGAAGACGGTGCAGCCGCAGCTTCAGGCATCAAGGCGGGTGATTATATCTCTAAGCTTAATGATGTTCCCATTACATCAGGAAATGAACTGGTTGAAAAAATTGCAAGACTGAAACCGGGCGACAAGGTTAAAGTTACTTATTTAAGAAATGGGAAAGAAGCGACTACAACTCTTACACTAAAAAACAAAACAGGTACATATGACATCGTAAAAACTTCTGTGCTGGATGATTTTGGAGTAGATTTTATCCCTCTGGATAAGAAAAAAGCAACCGAATACGGGCAAACCGGCGGCGTAGTAGTGAAAAAAATAAACCCTAACGGCTTAATAGAAGCACAAACAAGGATGCGCGACGGCTTTATTATTCTTCGTGTAAATGATAAGCCTGTAACATCCGTTGATGAATTATCCGCTGAAGTTCAAAAAGCGGGAAATAGCATTAAGCTTGATGGGTTTTATCCTGGTTTTGAAGGGTTGTACACTTATAATATAAGTAAAGAACCTGAGTAAGAATGATAGTAATCGCAATTTATATTCAAAAGCCTGTCCCGGTTCTTCCGGGACATTTTTTTATAATACAATGCTTCGAATATAATATAAATTATTGCACTACTGCTCCTTATCTTTTTACAAGCACGCTTCGTTACATCGGCTACTCTCCCATTACTTCAATCAACCACACTCTCTAATTACATGATCCTCCATCCGAAGCTCATTGGCTACTAAGGGTAACCCATTACGTAATGGGGTTGGCGTGATAATGTTGCCGCTAAGCCAATTGAAAGCCCGAAAAAAATATATATATTCGTAATGTGTTTATCTTACGGCAGATGAAGGCTTTAATTAATTTAGTTTTCATAAACCTTTATAGTTAGCACTTTCCTTAAATAAAAAAAGGTAAAATACGGATGTGATATACAGTAATGGTATACAAATTAAACAATGATGAAAGGAGAATTTAAGAACAGCAAAAAATTAAGCTTCTCTTTGCAGAAATTGTCTCTCCGGCAAAGGATTCCTTTACTGGTCTGTCTTCTCTTATGCAGTGTTGTAACGATTTTTAGTATTATGTCGTACGTGAGTGTCAGAAGCCTTGAAATGAACGCAGGCAAACAACGGCTCATCAACCTTACTTCCCAGGCAAGCACCATGATAGAGGAATCCCTGCGCGATATCGTTATGGATACAGATGAAGCCATTGCAGAAAATGTAATCCTCGATTATTTAAAAAATAGCACGGCAGCATCCAAAAAAGCAATACTCCATTTATTACAGCAGATAGGCGGTGACGGATCTTCGGTATATGCGGAACTGATGGATAACAATTTTAATGCTTTGTTGTCGGCTGGCAGGGCTCCGGATCGCAGGCCCGGCAGTTTAAAACCATTACCAGACACTTCGCTAAAAAATTTCACCAATAAAGCAGGAAATATTTATCATGTTAACGACTCTATTTACTTTCCTGTTATCATCCCGGTTTTGGATGATAAAAAGGCCATCGCGTATGTCGTCAGGTACCGCCAGGTAAAAATAACTTCTAAATTAATAGAACAATTTTCAAAACTTGCAGGGAGAGGAGCAGCCCTGTATGTGGGCAACCGGGACGGCAGTCTTTGGACAGATTTGATACATCCGGTATCGTACCGGCTGCCGGTACACCAATTCAGCAACAACAAAACCTTTGAGTACGTTCAGGAAAACAATAACAAACTGATGGGTGCCGCGCGGTCCATACCGGACACCCCCTGGATAGTGGTGCTCGAATTCCCACACCAGGCATTTATGCAGGCCTCAGCTCAATTTATTAACTGGCTGATCATTGCAGGCCTTATTCTTATAGGTGGGGGTATCTTAGCAGCGTGGCTAATGAGCCGTAACCTCACCCGGCCGCTCAATACATTAACTGATGCTGCTGCAGCCATAGCAGGCGGTCACTACACTTCAACGGTGGATATTACTGGTGGTGGCGAAGTAGGCAAACTTGGGCGATCTTTCAATGCCATGTCAGAAAAACTGAATGCCGCGCAGAAGATAACCGAGCAACAAATACTTGAAGCAAAACAGATGAATGAACAGTTGCGTAATCTTTCTGCCCATATGGAAAATGTGAGAGAGGAAGAAAGACTGCATATTGCCAGAGAAATGCATGATGAACTGGGTCAATTGTTAACAGGATTTAAAATGGAGGTATATCTTTTAAAAAGAAAACTGGTAGGTTATAAAGACCCGGACATAACAGAAAAAATCCATTCGCTCGAAAATGCCTCAGGTGAAGCAATACAATTTGTTAGAAGACTTTCATCAGAGTTGCGTCTTGGACCCCTTGAAGACCTTGGTCTTATTGCAGCACTGGAATGGTATTGCGGTGAATTCACAAAACGCTTTACTATTCCTGTTACTTTTAATAGTTCAGTTGCAAATCTCCAAACATCTCCAGTCATCAAAACCGGGTTGTTTCGTATTTACCAGGAGTCGCTCACTAATGTTGCCCGTCATGCCAATGCCACCCGGGTTGAAGTTAGTTTTAACATCATCAACGAAAAACTGTCTCTTACCATAGAAGATAATGGCAAGGGCTTTAATGCCGGCTCTTCTGAAAAGAGGAAAACGCTTGGTTTGCTGGGAATGAATGAGAGGGCCATAATGATTGGAGGATCGCTGAAAATCAGGTCTGCCAAAGGTAAAGGTACGATTGTGGAAATAACTGCTCCCCTTATAAATGATACCGTTAGCGCTTGAATGGCGTGGCTGCCTTTCTGCCCTTATTTGCAGTTTTTTTTGTAATCAACGCACACGGGCAAACGACATCGCCGGCGACCACTTTACCATTGTGTGTATGCGACGAATGGCATGCTATTTTAACAGCCGGAACCTTCCGGTAAGTTGCATCAGCCACTTATTTCCGCTATTTATTAAATTGTCGCTACATACCTATTTCAGGCATTGGGTTTGTATTAGATTTGAAATAAAATAAAGATTATGAAAATTATTATCACTGTTTTTCTTGCCGCTATTGCTGCGTCTTCTTTTGCGCAGCAGGAGAACGGGCACAAGATGTACAAAAAAGATAAGATGAAATATGCGCTGCCTTCTGTTACCCGTAGTATCGGCGGAAGTTTCCAGCAGTTCGACGGACTCAACGCCCGTGTGGCAAATTTACCCCAATATGAGCAGTTAAAGGATTATACAGCCACTCTCGGATTGGGTTGGATGAAAGAACAGAACCGGTTTATTTCGGACATGGGCATTACCCTTGGCAGCAGTCTTAGCCGCCACAGGGATGAAAAAAGCAGTACCATCCGTTACATCGGTTTCAATGCAAATGCCGGGTATGATGTATTAAAAAATGAAAACATAACCCTGTACCCATTGGCAGGCATCGGCTTCCAGGCATACCAGGCTGTTTTTTTTAAGGACAACTCGTCAGTAGACTTTGATGATGTACTCCAGTCGCCCGCTGTTCAAAACAGCATTCACCCGGTAAAATTTCATAACGGATTCTGGGTATACCGTGCGGGGTTGGGTGTGTCATTCAAATCTCCCAAACATCCCTCAAGTTCAATAGGTTTACAGGCCGGATATACAGGCAGTTTTCAAAAAAGAGCATGGCGGAGCAAGGAAAACCAGTCATTACGCAATGCTCCCAAAGACCGGATTTCGCAGTTCTACATTAGTCTTATTTTAAGCAGTAAGCCATGGATGATGATGAAAGGTAGCCATTGAATTACGTTGGGTTATATGTAAGCCATAAACGCTGTTTCATTTTATTGATGTTGTTGATTCCCGCGTTCGAGCAATATTGAAAATGCCCCCTTTCCTTATTTATTATTTGCATCTGCCATTCGGAATGATCCTGCCTAAAATTCAATAAGCCGGCGGCATAAAAACAACATTTTGCTATTATTTTTTAATTAACCATATTTGACTAACGATTGTTAGTTCGTTAAAAATCGGAATATGGTTATAGCCAGAAAAGTTTTTACCCTGGATGAATTCACGATCCAGCAGTTAAGGAATTTTCACAACGCCACCGGTGAGCTCTCGGGTTTGCTCAGGGACATTGGTCTTGCTGCAAAAAGAGTGAACGTGGAAGTGAATAAAGCGGGGCTCGCGGATATACTCGGAGAAGCAGGCATTATGAATGTACAGGGGGAGGAAGTAAAGAAATTAGACCTGTTCGCTAATAATCAGTTTACAGGTGTTCTGCAACACGGTATTAGTTGCGCAGGGATAGCAAGCGAAGAATGGGATGACTTCATCGCATTTGACGATGATGCCAGCCGGCAGTCCAAATACGTGTGTCTTTTTGATCCATTGGATGGCAGCTCTAATATTGATGTAAATGTTTCCGTAGGCACAATATTCAGTGTATACCGCCGCCTTACGGAAAAGGGAACTTCGGTTAATCTGGATGATTTTCTGCAGCCCGGTATCCGCCAGGTAGCGGCAGGTTACATTGTTTATGGCTCATCCACTGTATTGGTATATGCAACCCGCAGGGGCGTAAATGGCTTTACTTTAGATCCCTCGATCGGAGAATTTTGTCTTAGCCATTCGGATATTAAATGCCCTGCCGGGGGGAAAATATATTCTGTCAACCATGGAAATTTTTATCGCTTTGATAAAAAGGTACAACGCGCCATTAAAAAGTATCAATGCTGCACGGCGCAGCAAGGTGGCCCCTATACATTACGCTATATTGGCAGTATGGTCAGTGATATACACCGCAATCTTCTGAAAGGAGGGATTTTTATGTATCCGCCAACCAGGGATATGCCTCATGGAAAACTAAGGTTACAATACGAATGTAACCCTTTCGCTTTTATAACGGAGGTGGCAGGCGGCCTGGCAACAAACGGTCATCAGCGCATCTTAGACATTGTACCAACCGCGCTGCACGAGCGCTCTGCCTTGTTTATCGGCAGCAGTAATATGATGGAAGAATGGAAATGAACAAATGAAATCACGCGCTGTGCTTACTTTTCGAAACCCGCAGCAATGCGGGTTTTTGGGTTATTTATAGATTCTCGCTGTCAAATTATATTTGTTAAAAACATTTTCTATTTAATAAGTGACAGGTGTTAGTGCTTATTGCATATACCATAATACTAAAGTAATTTTGTAGTACTCATTCGTGAATTTAGGTTTACATCAGAAGCTCCATTTTTATGGAGCTTTTACATTTTAACCCTTCAGGCTGGCGTCAAAAGCACAAAGCAACAACAGTTTTCAGGCCGTAGTTGCTTTGATCAATGTCTTTGTTGGTTTTTAGGACATTGCTTTGGATTTTCAGGGTAAGGCTAGGGTTTCAGGTTGTTCTTCAGATTTTGGATTAAAACGGATCTATTGGATTTGGTACACAAAGAAACGGCCCCAAATGCTTTCAAAAAATAGAACATTATACTATTATACCGTAATGATAGCCCTTGTTCGGTTGTAATCATTTTTACTACGCACGGGGAAATTAATTTTAATGCGGGGAAAACCAGGAACCATCATTGTTGTAACAAAAAACGTTAAAGTGGCCTTGGGGGTGCAGATGCGAAGATTCGGAATGCGTTACGGTGCTTCTTCGGTTAACTCATTTAATAAGTTCTGTATGTGCATATCATTGGCCAATTACTACATCAAATAATTATAAGGTCACAGCACGCGTCAGCAACTTCTCCCCAAACTGTTTCTTTACACTATCAATCGCCTGATATAGCCTGATATTCTCCTGCGTGTCATCAAATATACTGATCTGGTAATTACCGGGAATAAGGTTGCTAAACCGTATTCCTATCAAACGTACAAGCACCCTGCGCTGGTATAATTTATCGAACAATTCCCTTGCCGTTCTCAGCAGGATATGGTCGGCGTTTGAATAAGGTATTGCCTTCTGTACGGTATGGGTCTCAAAGTCGGAATACCTCACCTTAACCGCCACACAGCCTGTAAGCTTATTTTGGCTCCTGAGCTCAAAGGCAATCTTTTCGGTCATGCGCACCAGTTGTCCGTGCAGGAAGTTAACATCAATGGTATCCTGGGAGAAAGTGTTTTCGGTGGAAATGGATTTTTGTTCATGATAGGGAATCACCGGGGTTTCATCAATTCCCTTTGCCTTTCTTGACAGGTCCATCCCGTTTTTACCCAAAAGGTTTATCATCATTTCCGCCGGGATTTCCGAAAGCGTTTTAACGGTCTCCACACCCATCTTTAAAAACAGCATCGTGGTTTGCTTACCTACTCCCGGAATTTTTGCTACACTGAGTGGCGCTAAATACGATTGCTCCGTGCCAAAAGGTATTTCAATCTGCCCGTTGGGCTTCACCTCATTGGTGGCCACCTTGCTGATGAGCTTGTTGCTGGCAAGGGCAAAAGATATGGGCAGGCCGGTTTCGTTGGTCACTTTCCTGCCCAATTCCTTACTAAACAGTGAACAACCGAAGAACCTATCCATTCCCGTTAGATCAATGTAAAATTCATCAATGCTGCTTTTTTCAAAGGTGGGCACGGTGTCCCTGATTACGTCTGTAACCAGGTTGGAATATTTGCTGTACTGCTCCATGTCGCCGCGAACAACAATAGCATGCTGGCATAAGCGTCTGGCTGTCTTCATAGGCATGGCGCTGTGTATACCGAACCGGCGGGCCTCGTAGCTGCATGAGGCTACAACACCCCGGTCTCCGCTTCCACCAATAAGTACAGGTTTCCCTTTCAGCTTTGGATTATTCAGGCATTCAACCGATACAAAAAACGTATCAAGGTCAAGGTGAGTTATATGGCGCTCAGATGCCAGCATAGCTTCTCATTTTATATCCCACTTTTTCCATATAATGCACTTCAAGGCTGCATACGTCAAAGTCGGCTGTTACCTTCCCCCTGGCCCTGTAAAAGCCGCTGCGTTCAATCGGATAGCGTTTAAATGAATCGGGAAAATGCACTGTGTCAATCCAATCTAAATTGGCATCTATGAATGTGCCGAAACTCATTACTTCCTGCTTCACTGTTGGCACCACTTTATAGGCGATAAAGTATATCAGAACAGTAATGGTTTTGCCAATGTGCTTATCCAGGTCGCGGGCATACACATATTTTTGGGGGTCATCATCCACCAACCCAAAAGGGTTACACAGCGGGAAGCCCAGTATTTCCAACTGATCATACAGATCATCCAAGGGATGATCCACCAGTTCGGGTAGGGTAAATTCGACAGGCTGTTCCTGGAACAGGGATATACCGGCAGGAATATGGCATTTATTCTTTGCCTGCAGGAAGTTGGCTTCCCATAACAACCTTTTTTTGGACTTACCGGTAAACTGAAAAGCGCCTACGCTTACCAGCAAGTTCAGTTGCTCTCTGGCAGGTCGCGTGCGCTCAATAAAATCCTGCAGGTGCAGGTAGGGGCCACCGCGCTGTCTTTCTTCCAGTACACGCTCAGCCATGGTCACTTCAAGTCCTTTGATGTGCACCATGCCGCAATACACTTCATTGTCTTTTATATTGGTATAATAATCGCTGTTGTTTACGCAGGGTGGGTTTATATCGCCGCCTGTTTTGAGCAGTTCCAAAAAATAAAGTTCCCTGGGATAGAAGCCGCCAAAGTTATTGATCACGGCCACCATAAACTCTTTGGGATAATAAGTTTTCAGGTAAAGGCTCATATAGCTCTCCACGGCGAAGCTGGCTGAATGTGCTTTGTTAAAACTATACCCTGCAAAACTCTCCATTTGCCGCCACACTTCAGCGGCCAGTGCATCCGGATGCCCTTTTGCTTTACAACCAGAAAAGTATTTTGCTTTGATCAACTGGAAGCGATTGTTCGACCGGTATTTGCCGCTCATGGCTCTGCGCAGGACATCAGCCTCCCCCAGATCAAGACCGGCAAAGTAGTGCGCGACCTTGATCACATCTTCCTGGAACACCATTACGCCAAAGGTTTCTTCCAGCAGGTCTTTCATAATAGGATGCAGGTATTCAAATTTCCCTGGGTTATGATAGCGATAAATATATTCTTTCATCATGCCAGATTGTGCCACACCCGGGCGTATAATTGAACTGGCCGCTACCAGTGTTGGATAATCATCACATTTTAATTTCTTCAGCAACTGCCGCATGGCCGGAGATTCAATATAAAAGCAGCCGATGGTATTGGCGCTGCGGATCTGTGCTTTTACTTTTTCATCCCTGCGGAAGTTTTCAAAGTCGTGGATATTGACATCAATGCCTTTGTTCTTTTTGATCAACTCCAAACTCTCTTTGATATGCCCGAGCCCGCGTTGGGACAGTATATCCAATTTAAACAATCCAATATTTTCTGCCACAAACATATCCAGTTGAGCCGTGGGAAAGCCTTTGGGTGGCATGAACACAGCCGCATAGTCATGAAAGGAAGATTCTGAAATCAATATGCCACCCGGATGAATAGAGAGATGATTGGGGAAATTTTCCATTAGCTTCCCATACCTTAAAATCATTTGTTTGATGCCGTCATCCGGCGGGCTGCCGGTGGCAAGGGCGTCAATTTCCTCTTTCGGCAAACCAAATACTTTACCCAGTTCCCGCACTGCTGCCCTGTACTGGAATGTGCTGTACATGCCCAATAACACTGCCTGGTTCTTCCCGTAACGTTTCAGTACGTAGTCAATGACATCATCGCGGTCCCGGTGGCTGAAATCAATATCAAAGTCGGGCGGGCTGGTACGGTGCGGATTAAGGAACCGCTCAAAATATAAATTCAGTTCTATGGGATCCACATCAGTAATACGCAGGCAGTATGCTACGATGGAATTGGCGCCGCTGCCACGGCCCACGTAATAAAACCCCCGGCTTTGCGCATAACGGATAATATCCCAGGTGATGAGGAAGTAGGCATTAAAACCAAGGTCGTTAATGATCTTCAGTTCTTTATCCACCCTTGCCTTCGCCTCTTTATTTTTCCCGTACCGGTAGGCAAAGCCATCCATGGTGAGTTTTTCCAGCAAATTCCTGTCATCCTCTTTTGAGTGGCTGAAAGTCTTTTTGTTTTTATCGCTGTGGAAATCCATGGTGACATTGCACGCATCAATTAACCTGTACGTATTGGTGACTATGGAAGGATATTGCTTAAAGGCTTCCAATAGCTTAGACGGCTGCATAAAACATTCCTGGTTACTACACACAGCATCAGCGGGAAGTTTGGTACCGACCACATTGCAATCAATTGCCCGCAGCAGCTTATGCAGGTTATAGTAGGCCTTATTCTGGAAGGTGACGGGCTGGCGAATGACGAGCTTATCGCCGGCGCTGTTCACATCTATGCCAAAGAGCTTATTGACCTCCCAGGGCAGGATACCGATACGCTCATTGGGGAGCAATTCACGAACTTCTTTCCTGCCGGTTGGATAAATTACATAGCCGTCCCGGATATCGTCAAAAAAAGTGCTGTTTTCGGTGCGGGTGGGAAAAGGCTTTTGCTCCTGAATATGGCTTGACAGAAATGCATTGATCCACCGAAGGCCCCGGTTATTGGCAGCCAGCAGAATATATTCCAACTGATGGCCGTTGCGGATCTCTGCGCCAATCACCGGTTTAATACCGGCTTCCTGGCAGAACTTCACAAAGTCCCATGCGTCGCAGGTAGAGTTGATATTGGTGAGCGCAAGAGAGGTAACACCTGCCTGCACAGCGGCGTTGACCAGTTCCTGGGTGCCGAAAGTTCCGTATCGGAAGCTGAAATATGTCTTGCAGTTTAGGTACATTGCAAAGCAAGAATACTAAATTATTTAGTAATACATGATACCAATTTTAGTGCTATTTATAAAAGATTGACGACTATTACGTTAAATTACCAGCAGGTTGGCAGCGCTGTCACCGGCAGAAAAGCAGACCAGGTGGTTGTCCAGGACAGAAAAATCGCAAAATGCTTTATCTCAAATAGAATCAAAAATTTTTTGCTTTCATCAACGTTACTGTTTAAATTGTAATTCTGTTTCAGTCCTTGTCTCGCCAAACCCTGTGGCTGAGGAGGCGAACGCGTGTGAATTCCTACAGGTGTAATCAATACCCTAAGCAATAACTTGGCATAGTTTTATGATTTTTCAAAATACCAGAACAACATATTGTAAATATTTTTAATTGTCATTGGCGCACTCTGTAATTTCCAGAAACAACTTATTTATCTTTGATAATCAATGGAAAGTAAAATTTAAGTAGTGCGTCTTATATACAAATATAACTGTTATAGGCAAGGCTTTGGCGACAGTCCTCTAAAATATAGCGCCAACGCAATAGGCTTTGCATTAGCAAGACTGTTTACATATTGACAGTCTGTTAAAAATAAAAAATCATTTGACGCTTGACTGCATAAAAAAATTTCTATATTTGTCTTGCGAATATCCCAAAAGACAATTCAATGATAACTTTATTATTTAACAATATGCCTGGCAGAGAGCAGGTGGAAGTCCTGTACTTCTCAAGTCTTCTTGGGTGTTCGCAGCACTGCCGGGCTACTTTTTTAAAATCTTCTAAAAGTTATGCGAACACCCAAGAAGAAACAATCACCGAGGCGACCAGACGTGCGAAGCTTGAAAATCCAACCAGACCTCAAGTTTAACCGTTGGAGCCAGACGACAATTCCAGTAATCAAACTAAGCGGACTTTGGCTTGACAGATTAGGATTTACTCCGGATCGAAGAGTAATAGTCACTACTATGGACAAATTACTCATTATCCGGCTGGACGAACAGTAATGCAAAGAAGCCGTCAGTTCAGATCGGATTGACGGCTTTACTTGAGCTTGACTCTAACTCGCTTTGACACATTTATCATTAGACAGACTGAAAAGCCCAGCCTATAACATCCAGGTTGGCAAAAATGCGGGCAGACGGAAAACGTTTTTCAACTTTGGGTTCTTTGTTTTAGCTTTTGTTCCGGCAGACGGAATGCAATCGGCAAAATTATATAACTTGTACAGCCACTAAATAATCAACTTCGGTATGCCGGGCGGGGCGGAACGCTATTATCCGCACTTCGCCAACCTGTACCGTTGCACGCCACTTCCCGGACTGCCCTTTGCGGCAGGACATAGGACACACTGCCTGATAAAATATAGTTTTGTTTCAGCAGACACGGGACAAGAAGCGAAGCAGATTTTTATATAGGCCGCATGCAGACGGGCAGTATCCGGCGGACATTAACGAAAATGGCAGAGGCTCAACTATAGGATTTCTCTTGACTTTGCCAGCGCTACCCGGACACGATTTGTATAGGCAAGTCGTTGTGGTTCTTTTTGCAGGTTGCAGCAGACCGTTTCTATAGTCATTTTATTGATCATGTTTTGCTGGACGTTGAAAAATAGTAAGTCCCTGGCAGTTCGACCCGGCGCACGACTGAATTCAGCAGGCTCGGCTTCAGTAGACTTTTTATTATGTTTTGCTGTAGACAAAAAATTCAACCAGTTCCTATAATATAGTTTCCGTTGATCCATACCCTCAAAACTTTACGGATCTGCCATTTTCTCTGCCGCAGGCCGATTGCGGCGTGCAACATTCGGTTTTGCACAAGTGTGGCTGGACGGAAGTCTGCCGGGCTAATTGCAGATCCGGGCTCCAACTACCGGCTGACGACATCCTAACAAAAATCATCTGAATACAGTATTTTTTTCTTTAAATTGGCATTTGCGGTATTTCGGCAGACGGATTTCTAATTCCACACCTGCGCAAAGCCGTGAACGTTGTGCGACACTTTTCAGCATGCCCAATTGCAATAAACTTTGATCATGTTAAGATTATTATATTCAGTCATACTTATTCTAACACTACTGGCTTCTTGCAAAGACGATGAAACGGAAAAGTTACCAAACGGCATTCATAAAGCCTATATAGAATGCTATAATACCGAGACAGATACTCGTACGGACGTTGCCGGGCAGATTGAAGTCAAAAATGGGGTTGTAAAAAAAATATTATTGCCCAACCGAAGTATTGACGATTTAGATTTTTGGATTACAAAGGGTTCAAAATCTCAAGAAGTCTATTCCACCGGTGACGATATATATACCGTACATTTAATCTCCGAAGACTAAGCTATAAGATCATAAAAATCGATCACACAATAATTAGTTTTCTACATAACGGCGTGGCGAAATGATAATTAACAGTTCTATGGGCATCAGCTAATGCTCGGCGTAAGAATATCTATCAATCTTTGTTGTCAGCGTGATTATCAATAATTTTTAATCGGCTTCAATTACTCGCTGGACGTTATAAAATATCAGCCCTATTGTAAGCCACAAAAGTCATGCATAACTTTTTGACCACTTTAAATGTCAGGAATTCGATTATATAATTTTAGAGAAGGTGACAGGTCTGAATACCTTGCGAATTATCTTTTATCCGGTTTAGGACTTGTAACTGCAGTCCCAAGACAAGAAGATACAGGCTTCGACTTTTATTGTCAACTTGCTGACCAAGAAGTAGGACATTTGACGTTTGGATTTCCTTTTATTATTCAAATAAAAAGTGAGGGTATCAAATGTATCACATTCGGAGCACTAAATTCCAAAGATTGGAAAGCGGAAGATATAGAGTGGTTGTTTCGTTTAGAAATTCCTTTGTTTATAGGCATCATTTCTAAAAAAAAGATGCAACTTGACATTTACAATACCTCTGTTTTGAACTTCATTTTCTTTAAAAATCCCAACGCATCAATATTAGAACTAAAACCAAGATTTAATGATAGTCCGGAAGACGTTTTGCCGCCTACACGAGAACTGATACTAAATTGGGAACGAAATAAAGGTGATGGATATAGATACAAAGTTGACTTAGGTAAGCCGATAATTACAATCAAAAATGAGGATATCTACGACAAGAAAAGCCTCAAAAGCAAAAAGGATATGTTTAGAAATATTATTTTTTTGGAACAAGAGAATTATTTGTTCCGAAAATTGAAAGTTCCTTTTTTGCGGTGGACAAGAATTATAGAAACTAATGGAGACATAACTCTAGGCTGGCATCATATGATTCTAAAACAATTCAAGTTCGGAGAATATTATGGTTCAGCTTTTGCGCAAAGTATTGTTTCAATAGCTATCAACATGGATGCCCAAGGAAGACATACAGAAGCTTTAGAATTAAAACCAGTATTGAAGAGAATTCGTGGTATTGCCCCTTCAATAAAAAATAAATTTCCACATTTGTTTTATTAAAGCGTCGCACAACAGGCAGGTTGGCAAAAATGCGGGCAGACGGAATACGTTCGTCAACATTTGGTTCTTTGTTTTAGCTTTTGTTCCGGCTGATTTCTATGGACTAAAAAAATATATTTTTAGATTTTAATTAAGCTGCTATGCACTGGTTTTCCACAAACGGCCTATCATTTTTTATAACGGCAAAAGCTCTCAAAACAAGTTTGTTT
>Ga0209916_1000638_pt1 | contig 48608 bp, 39 predicted proteins | sample ThiBio_1000_plan_FD_183956 | JGI IMG/M metagenome (GOLD analysis project Ga0209916, IMG submission 183956) | Wastewater bioreactor microbial communities from Cape Town, South Africa - Thiocy_solids_2 (SPAdes) | ecosystem: Engineered > Bioreactor > Thiocyanate-remediating > Anaerobic-Aerobic ... | reverse complement strand
CCGCCGCTATCCAGCTGTGCGGGTCGAACCGGACCAGTTGTTCCTGCGCGATGGCGGCTTCGGTACTTCGGGTGGCCTGTCTGCCGGCATCGATCTCGCGCTTGCACTGGTCGAAGAGGATCTGGGTGAATCCGCTGCACTCACCGTGGCGCGCTTCCTGGTGATGTACGTGAAGCGGCCGGGCAACCAGGTGCAGTTTTCCGTGCCGCTGGAGGTGCAAACGCATGGCACCAGCCGTATGGGCGCGGTGGCGGACTGGCTGCTGGCGCATCTGCATGACGACCTGACCGTCGAACGCATGGCCGAACAGGCCGCCATGAGCGTGCGCCACTTCCGCCGCGTGTTTGCGGAGACCTTCGACACCACGCCCGCACGTTTCGTCACCAGGTTGCGGCTCGAGCAGGCCTGCCTGCAGTTGACGGAAAGCCATGCGTCGATCCAGCGCATCGCCGCCGGCGTCGGCTTCCAGGGCATGGACACGTTCCGGCGCGCGTTCCAGAAGCGCTACGGCGCGACACCTGGAGAGTACCGCGAGCGCTTCAGGCGCTGAGTCGATGGCCGGAATCGTCGGAACCCTGTCCGATCTGCCCGGAGCGTGCTGGTGACAATACGCACCTCGACGCATCGGGGTCGTGCCGTGAAACATTTCTTTCTTGTCGCCGTGCTGGCGGTGCTCCCGGTCGTGGGCACGGCGGCACCGAAAGCGCCAAGCAACGGCATGATCAAGGTGGCCTTCGCGATCAGCCCGCACGTCAATGTGATGGACATCGCCGGGCCCTGGGAAGTCTTCGCGGATACGTCGCTGAAAGACACCCAAGGCAAGGACATCGCGCCGTACGAGCTCTACACCGTGGCGGCCAGCAAGGCACCGCTGCGCAGCGCCGGCGCCAACCATCCGGGCCTGGCCATCACCCCGGATTACGACTACGCTGACGTGCCCACGCCGGACATCGTGGTGGTGCCCGCGCAGATGGGCGACCCGGAACTGGAAGCGTGGCTCAGGAAAATCCACGCGCAGCACGTTACCATCATGTCGGTCTGCACCGGCGCCTTCAAACTGGCGCAAGCCGGCCTGCTGGACGGCAAGCAGGCCACCACGCATCACTGGTACTTCGGCAACTTTGTCCGCGAGTTCCCTGACGTCAAGCTGGTGAAGCAGGTGCGCTACGTACAGGCCGACCCCATCACCTTCACCGCCGGCGGACTGACCTCAGGCATCGACCTGGCCCTGCACATGGTGGCCGATCGGTTCGGACAGGACGTGGCGCAGCAGACCGCCGACTTCATGGAGTACCTGGGCACCGGGTGGAAGACGGACCTCGGCATCTCGCCACTGGCGATGCCCGTCACCTACCAGGACTGGACCGGACAGATCGGCGGTAAAACCGACGTCGTGCTGCACATGGTCACCTCCGGCGCCAGCCCGGCCTTCACCCTCGACATTCCATCCGAGCAGGTCAGGAACGCACCTGCGACACCGAGCCAGCACGGCAACCGGGTGAGCCTCGCCATTGCGATTCCGGGACACCCCGCCACGATCACCGGCAGCATGAATGCTGCGGGCGACACGCTGACCGGTACGTTTTCCCGGGAAGGCGGATCGCAGCCATTCACGCTGCGGGCAGTGCCCTCAAGACAATGAAGCAATCGGACGCGCGTTGGGCCCTTGAAATCGCCCGTGGAGAAGCCTGGATGTTCCAGCTTGAAAAAATACGCTGGTGGTCGCCGAGGATGGTCGGTGTTCACCTGCGCGCCGCGTTGATATTTGGCAGCCTGCTGTCTGTGGGCATGGCGTGCTTTCCCGCAGCCGCATCCGGCGGACACGATGCCGCGAAGACATCCGGTACTGCGCCGTTTCCGCCGCAAGTGGAGCTGCGCGTGCCGTTCGCCCCGACCGCGTTTCCCGCGGAGGGTGGCGAGCACCTGTTGTATGAGCTGTACGTGACCAATTTCGGGGACCATGCCATCACGCTCGATCGCGTCGAGGCCCTGGCGGCCGACGACACGGAGGGCACGGTGCTGGCCCGCTTTTCCGGCCGTCCCTTGAACGACATCGCCATGAACCCTGGGGCGGGTATGGATATGAGCGACACCGTAAAGCCGGTGCACATCGTCTCGGGCGAGACACTCGCACTGTTCATGGCCGTCACGGTGCCGGAAGGAAAGCCAACGCCTGCAAGTCTGGAGCACCGGCTGACCCTGAGGGATGGGCAGGTGCAGGGCGCGGTGATCGGCACGCGCCACAACATAGTGAAGACCTTGGCGGCACCGGTCGAAGGCGCGAACTGACTGGCAGCGAACGGCCCCGGCAATGGTCGCTGGAACCACCATCGGCGCGGTATTTTCATCGTCAACGGTACACTGGCGGACTCCCGCCGCCATGCGGTGGACTGGAAGCGGGTCGAGCACGGCTCCTCCCATCGCGGTGAAGGCCTGCGCGACACCGACTACTACGCCTACGACCAACCCGTATTCGCGGTTGCCGATGCCACCGTCGTGAAGGCTCGCGACGGCTTGCCGGACAATCCGCCCGGTCACAACGGGAATTTCCATCCCGCCGTCCGGGTGACGCTCGCCAACGCAGGCGGCAATACGATCGCCCTCGCTCTCGGCGATGGCGAGTTCGCCCATTACTACCATTTGCAGCCCGGCAGCGTGCTGGTGAAGGTGGGGCAAGCCGTGCGGCGCGGCGAAGTCATCGCGCGCATCGGCGCATCCGGGGACGCCCGCGAACCACACCTGCATTTTGAAGTGACGACAGCCATCCCGCTGCTGGTCGGAGAGGGCCTCCCCTATGCGATCGATCATTTCGAGATCACGGGCGGCAAGGTTCCGACCGGCGTCGGCGATGGGATCCCCGCGCGCGGCTTGCAACCAGCGGACGGGGGCAGATACCCGACAGGCCCACGCACAAACCAGTCGCCGCTCGATGGCATGGTGATCGACTTCGGGAACCGGCGGGACAACCGGCAATCGGCCAAAGGAAACCGATGAACCCGCAGGGAGATCGGCTCGAATCCCCAGCAAGGGATCATGCGGGTAACGGGCTAGGTCCATTGGCCTCGACTGCCGCAGCACACAAATATGAACCGGCCCATGACATGCGGGACGTGGATGTCATGCGAGGGCAAGCGCTGCTTGCATAGGGTTGATGTCGGGAGCCTGTCTGCGCCCGGATTCAAACTGCTTCAAACTGCTCGGGAACACGAAGTCTCCAAATACCCTCGAACACTTCGAGCACAGCTTTGCGGTAGTAGCGTCTTTACCCTGCGATATTCCGCTCGCGCCACATCCGGGCATTGGTCGACTTTTGGGCGCGCGCAGCCAAGTGTGTTCGCGCGCCGCAATTTTCTGATGGTCCGCGCCAGCCAGTGTGACCTGGGGAACGTCCTGTCGGGCTTGACACGTAACTGTACGGACCGTACAGTTACGGCATGAAACGCATATCCAGACAGACTTCGCGGGGCGCCGAACAGGCGCGCCAGGAGCTGCCGACGATCCTCGCCGAAGCGGCCGCCGGACACACCACCGTGATCACCCGACGTGGTCGCGAGGTGGCCGCCGTGGTACCCATCACCGCGGCGCGGCCAGTCAAGGTCATGCCCTTGACGGCCCTGGCCGGCACCGGGCGCAGCCTGTGGGGTGCCCGCAGCGCAGCTGCCATCGCCCGGCTGCGCGAAGAATGGAAGCGCTGAACGCCGCGGCGCTCCCTGCCGATGCGCTGCTGCTAGTCGACAGCGCGCCCATCATCTACGTGCTGGAAGGCCACGCCAGATTCGCGGCGCATTTCGCGCCCTTGTTCGAGCGCCACGCGCGCGGCGAGGTCACGCTGGCGGTGACCACCGTCACCATCGCCGAAGTACTCACCGGCCCACTCGCGGCGGGCGAGGAGGCACTGGCCAAACGCTACCGCGCGGCCCTGGAGACCTGGCAGGTGGTGGACTTCGACCTCGACATTGCCGAAGCCGCCGCGCGGCTGCGGGCAAGCTACGGCTTGAAACTGCCGGACGCCATCCAGCTAGGCAGCGCCATTGCGATCAACGCGGATGCCCTGGTCACGCATGATCGCGATTTTGCCAAGGTACGCGGGATGCGCATCCTGGGCTGACGGGAATGGGATCAGGTTCATGTCTGCGCATGCCGCAGCGCCGGTAGTGAACCCGACCCCATTTCCCCAAGGCACGCTGATCAGTCACGCTCGAAGCGGGCGATCTCATCCAGTTGCCGCGAAACACGCGCCAGGGTGCGGCCCGACATGTCATCGACCACCCGCTGCAGCCACGGCGACCACATCGCACGCCCAGCCAGCCGGCGCGCCAGCCACAGGCTGAAACCGGTGCCGGCCACGCCGACCGCCATGCATGCCCAGATCCATCCCGGGGCCCCGGCAAACAGGTCCACCCCGGACCACCAGGTCAGTACCACCAGCGGCACCAGCAGCCACAGGAACCACCACGGCAGGCCCAGTGCCAGCGTGCTCACCATGCGAAAACGGCGCAATTGCGCCAGCCGCCGCTGCAACACCAGCACCGGCGCATCGAACAGATAGATGCGGCTGAGCAGGAACAACTGGGTGGCACCCGACCAGATGCCGGCGATGCCATAGGCGTGCAGCAGCAGGCCAACCAGCAACAAATGCGTCACCTGCCGATGCACCACCCAGAACGAGGCGACGAACACCACGAATGCCACCCAGCAGGCGATCTCCACCGCCTGTCCCAGCAGGCTCCAGCGCATCGCCCCACGCGCCTTGTCCATCCGCCGGTCGCGAAAGCCCTGCCGCAACAATGCCTCCATGCCATCCTGGCGCAGATCCATGTGCGCCCACGCCCGCTTCATTTCATCGAGCTCCATCGTCATGCTCCGGTCGTCGCCGCGCCGGCCATCTGCCCGCGCAGCTTCTGCTTGATGCGACCGAGCTTGGTCGCCACGTTGGTTTCGCTGATGCCGAGAATCTCGGCCATCTCGGCGTAGCTGCGATCCTCCAGGTACAGCAGGATCAAGGCGCGATTGAGCGCATCGAGCTGACCGATGAACGCATGCAACGCGGCCAGCCGCTCGTCCTGTTCGCGGATCGACTCGCCACCGCCCACGGTCTCCAGGTGGTGCATTTCCAGCGGCTCCAGGCGATCTGCCTCGCGCCAGCGCCGCGCCTGCGAGATCGCCACGTTCAACGCAATGCGGTACATCCAGGTGGAAAACTTTCCCCGCGCCGCGTCATAACGCCCGAACGAGCGCCACAACTGCGTGCCGATCTCCTGCACCAGGTCCTCCCGATCGGCCACGCTGCGGCTGTACAGACCCGCCACCTTGAACACGATCCCGCGATGCTCGCGCAGCAGTGCCACGAAGTGCCGTTGATGTTGTCCGACGATCATGGCCACCTATTGCTCCCCGGTTTCACCCCATGATTCGCCTGGCTCCGGAAAAAATCACGGGGAACGGGGTCAGTTTCAGTTCTGCGCATGCCACAACGCCGGAAAGTAACTCTGGCCCCCTTTAAGGAATGTGGCCGCCTCCCGCGCCTTGCGGCGTGTCGACAAGCTTTACATTTTCAGCGCCTTGCCAGAGGCCACGAACAGCAATAGCCAAGGAAATGAATGGCCTGACGGTTTGGCACAGAACGTGCTGAATTCCAGTCTAGCCATGGTGTGCGCAGGGGCACGGGTATTTGTGGCAGGAATCGGAATCACGTCCACGTGCCCTGGTAATGCAAGAACGTGCGGGAAGCTCAGGATTCCGTTTCTTGGGGTGACTTCGACAGCCTGAAACCTTGCTTCGGCACAGGCTGGGCATATTCGGCCCACTCCCTGCCCACCCTGTCCCATGGTTGGGCAAGGTTTGTGCCCGCATCCATTACTGACGGCACGCTGCCCTGAAGGAGGATCAAGATGAAGACCGATTTCCGCGTTTTGAGTGGCGCCCGCATTGCACTCGCCACACTCGGCCTGGGCGTCGCATCGAGTGCATTCGCCGTTCCGTACTACTACACGGATTGGCTCAGCGCGAACCCCTCGGCGGGCACCGCGCACGGTGTCATCACGCTGCCGGATGCCTCCACCGTATCGGTGGACTTCACGGCAGTCTACGCCGACGGTTCACCGGGCAGCTTCGTGGGTGCCTACACAGCCGGCAATTGGGCTGGCTGGGCAGCCTACCCATCGGCCTACACCAGCACCGAGGTCGACAATCTTCCGTTGCCCGACATGCTCCAGCTCGCAGGGGGCCAAAATCAGATCTACAAGGTCCACCTGGGTGCGCCCATCAAGGACCCGCTCATGGACATCGTCAGCCTGGGTTCCCCGGCCATAACGACGCAATACAGTTTCGACGTGCCTTTCACCATACTCAGCCAAGGCACGGACTACTGGGGCGGTTGCAATACCTGCCTTCAGCAGTCCGGGAACAATCTGATTGGCTCGGAAGGGAGCGGCGCGATCAAGTTCGTCGGTACCTACTCCGATTTTTCGTGGACCGTACCGGTCCCCGAGTACTGGCACGGCTTCACGTTTGGGATTCGCACCACCGAAGCACTGGAACCAGGCAACGATGTGCCCGAGCCATCGCCAGCGCCGCTGTTTGGACTGGGGCTCGGCGGGATTGGCCTGATCCTGTTGAAACGCCGTCTTGATCGCCGCGCAATGCGGACGATGGTTTGACGCAACCCCGGGGCGGGTTGTCCAGCAAGTGACCCGCCCCATGCGGCTCACGCCGGCGCGGGCGGGGGAACGCATCACCCCCCGATGCCAGTGTGGCGCAGCGCGCCTGGGCTTGCCGTGGCCACGCAACCAGGGGATGCGTATGGACCGGACGTCCAATCCTGCGGCATGACGCAGCTGTGGCGAATTCCGCGCGCTGGTGATGTCACGCGCACTCATGCCACACTCGGGATCACCGTATCCACCGGAGAACGCCATGCTGCGCCTCATCGCCGCGCTGCTCATCGCCATCGGGCTGGTCGTCAGCGGCTGGTTCATCGGCAACGGCTTCGAGCATTCGCGCAACGAGCGCTATGTCTCGGTGAAGGGCCTGGCCGAGCGGGACGTCAAGGCCGACATCGCGCTGTGGCGCATCCAGTTTGTCGAAACCGGCAACCAGCTGGCCGACGCGCAGGGGCGCGTCCAGCATGACGAAGAGGTGGTGACGGCATTCCTCGCCACGCACAAGCTCGGCAACGACGCCATCGCCTTCCGCAACATCCAGGTCACCGACCGCGCCGCGCAGATGTACGGCAACAGCGAGTACAAGACGCGCTTCATCGTCACCGGCACGCTCATGGTGCGCACCAAGGATGTCGATGCGGTGGCCGCGGCGGCCCAGGATACCGGCGCGCTGATCGCCCAGGGCGTTGTGCTGGGCGGGTCCAATGGCGGCGACGACCAGGCGCCCACCTATCTGTTCGACGGCCTGAACGCGCTGAAGCCCTCGATGATCGCCGAGGCCACGAAGAACGCACGTGCCGCCGCCGCGCAGTTCGCGCACGATTCGGGCAGCAAGCTCGGCGGCATCCGGCGCGCCAACCAGGGCGTGTTCCAGATCCTGCCGCGCGACAAGGCTCCCATGTTGCAGGAGGACCGCCAGGTGGAGAAGACGGTGCGCGTGGTCGCAAGCATCGACTACGCCGTGACCAACTGACACGGCGCAACCACATCGGACGGGGAGCCTGCCCGCAGGCGGGCTCCCACGGAGGCGAGGCGCCCTTTCCGCAAGCGCGGGGAAGTCATGTCAACCGCGGGGCTGACCGGTCGTTTGCATCGATATCGTGATGCGCCGACCACGGGAGGCAGCCGATGCATGTGCGCTCGATCATCAAGGCGTCGATTCCGGCATTGCTCGCCTGCGTGGCCATGTCGGTCTGGTCCGCTCCCATGCAAAACGGATATGGCCGATTGCACCGGGGCGGACAGTTCCAGCAACGGTTGCAACAGGGAAGCGCCGACCGTGGTCGTGCAACCACCCTACCGGCAGGTGCACGGGAAGTGCGGAACGTCGCCTACGGCTCCGCCCCGGACCAGGCGCTGGACGTCTACATTCCACACGACACCCACGCCGCGCCAATCGTCTTCATGGTGCACGGCGGCGGCTGGCAGCGCGGCGACAAGGCCAACGACGGTGTCGTGCAGAACAAGATCGACTACTTCCTGCCGCGTGGCTTCATCCTCGTCTCGGTCGACTACCGCATGCTGCCCGCGGTCGGGGTGATGACCGAGGGCGCCGATGTGGCAACGGCCCTGGCCTATGTCCAGGCGCACGCCGCAAGCTGGGGTGGCGACGCCTCCAGCATCGTGGTCATGGGCCACTCGGCCGGCGCCCACCTGGTGATGTTGTTGACCTCCACGCCCGCCATCCGGCAAGCCGCGGGGGTCGCTCCCTGGCGCGCGACCATCGCCCTGGACAGCGCCGGCTACGACATCACCGCGCTCATGCGCGGACCGCACCTGCGGCTGTACGACCAGGTGTTCGGCAGCGATCCCGCGCTGTGGGAGGCGGCATCGCCCACCCTGGCGCTGCAGGCTGCACCACCGGTACCCGTCCTGCTGGTGTGCTCCACGCTGCGCCGCAATTCCTGCGACCAGGCTGCCGCCTACGCGGCCAGGGCCACGGGCTTCGGTGGCCGCGTCGAGCTCGACCGCGTGGCCTTGCAGCACCGGCAGATCAATGTGGACGTGGGCCTGCCCGGAGCGCTCACCGACACCATCGCGGATTTCATCCAGGCCCAGGGCATTCACTGAGCCGCGCGCCCGAGCCGCCGCCGGCCGACGGCAGAACGATCACGGCGGACCATGGCCATGGCATGCGCATCCATGGCGACGCGCGCGCCGCTGCGTCGGCAACGATCATGGCGTGGCAGTGGCGGGTTCGCTCAGTACCTGACCGTGGCGGACACGAAGAACGTGCGCGGCATGGCCAAGGTGCGTGACCACGGTTGGGTGATGGCGTAGGCGTTCTCTGAGTAGGTCCTATCGAAGAGGTTGGTCAGACTGAGCGACAGGTCGAGGCTGTCGGTGAGCGCGTAGCCCGCGCTGGCGTTGTAGACCAGGTTGCCGCCCTGCCCGTAATGCGCGCCGCGGGTCGTGGTCACGTCGAGATGCATCGGGCCGATGTAGAGCATTTGCCCGTACAGCGTGAGCCTGGGCGTCGGATGCCAGGTGGCGTCCAGCGAGCCCTTCTTCCTCGGGATGCCAACCAGTTGGACATCGAGCGGCGTGGTGATCGCGGACGCCTCGCTGGTGAGGTAGGTGCTGGTCCAGGTGAAGTTGGCGCCCAGCCGCAGCGCCGGGGTGAGCTGCCAGCTGCCATTCAATTCCACACCGTGCGATTGGCCGTTCTGGTCGTTGGTGTAGTAGTTGGCCGCGCCGCCGCAGTTGTCGAAGTTGGGAATCGTGGCCGATGAACTGCACAGGCTCAGCACCGGTTGCGGCGCACCGGTCGGCGAGGTCAGCCGGTAGGTGGCGATCATGTCGCGGATGTCGTAGCGGAAGTACGTCGCCCCCAGCGTCAGCACATAGCCGCGCCAGTCGCTGCCCGCCTCCCAGCCGGTCATGGTTTCCGGCCCCAGGTTCGGGTTGGCCACGGTGGTGGGGCCGACGCCGTAGCTGCGCGTGGTGTTGTTGAAGCCCGGCGCACGGAAGGCCTTGTAGGCCGCGCCACGCAGCGACCACTCGTTGCTGAGGTCGTAGTGCAGTCCCACCCCGGGATTGAACGCTGACTTGCTGCCCGAGGGCAACGCGCCGCCGCTCGCCACACCAGTCGATGCCTTGGCCAGGGTGTGCACCTGGTCGGTGTTGCGCCAGGAGTCGTAGCGGCCGCTGACGGTGACCTGCAACGCCGCTAGCGGCGAGATCTTCGCCTGCACGAACGCCCCGCCGAAGGTCTGCGCACCCTGCCCATAGCCCGTGGCGTTCAGCACCTGCGGCCTGTTCGGGTCGCGGGGCGTGGCGAAGAACGACTCGGCATCCCTGGCCGACAGATGGCGATAGCTGGTGCCGACCTGCAGGCTGTTGAGGACGGCATTGAAGGATTTCGACCAGGTCAGCGAGCTGCCCTGTTCGCGGTAGTGCTGGTCGCCGTACTGGCTGTGGTACTCCACCACCTCGTCGCTGATCGTCTGGTTCCTGGCGTTGCTGTTCTGGCACACGCCCGTGGCCTGGTAGTAGCAGGTGGCACCGTTGTACTTGGTGAAGTGCACGTCCTGCGCCCAGGCACGCCAGGACAGCGAACCGTCCTTGCCGAGACGCTGGTCCAGGCCGAGTGCGCCGTCGGGATTCTTCTGCAGGTTGCGGCCGTGGCGGTAGCCGATGTGCTGGTCCTGCCGGTGCTGGCCCAGGCGCAGGAATCCTTTCAGGTCGTCGCCGAGCTTGAAGTACGCCGACAGCGCGACGTTGGTGTCGCGCGCCGAGGTGGCCTGCTGCAAGGGGAACTTCCACCGGTACATTGGCGGCGTGGTGATATAGCCGTCCGTGCGGTACTGGTTGACGGCCAGGTTCAGCGCCAGCGCGTCGGAGACCGTGAGATCCTGGCTCCAGGACAGGCTGGCGGTGCCGTGGTTGCCGCCGCCGGCGGTGACCACGCCGGCGTTGCCCGCGGGACGCCTGGTGATGATGTTGACCATGCCGGCCACCGCCATGCTGCCCCACAGGCTGGAGGTGCCGCCGCGGATGACCTCGATGTGGTCGACGTCGGCCAGCGGGACCTTGTAGAACTGCGTGGTCAGGTAGAACGGATCGATGATCGGGATGCCGTCGAGCAGCACCAGCACCTTGGCGTTGCCGAGGCCGCGCATCCTGGTCTGCTGGCCGGTGGGATCGGAGATGGCGGCGGGCACGCCGGTGAAATTGAAGCCGGGAACCGTGCGCAGCAGCTGGTCCAGTGTCTGCGCAGCGGAAAGCTTGATCTCGTCCTGGCCGATGACCGTGGTGTGCAGCGGCATGTCCTCGACCCGGGTCTGGTTGAGGCTGGCCGAGACGGTGACCGTGGCGAGGTTGGTGGCCGTGTCCGGGCTGCTCTGCGGCGCGGCATCCGCGGCCAGGGCCGAGCCTGCAGCCGCCAGCGCCAAGGCTGCCAGGCCGCAGCGCAGCGGGCCAATGGATTTCCTGCATCCTGTTGTCTTCATCACGCTACCTGAGGGTGTGCAGCCGGCTGCGCTGCGTGGCAGCGGACGGCTGTCTGTGGGCGACGGGCACACCGCGCGTCGGCACGGCAGCGAGCACGCGGCCGACCATGCGGGTGCCTTCATGCAGGGCGCGCGGGGCGCCGATTGCCCTGGGCGGACAATCGGGAGTGGCCATCGGCGAAGCTCTGCTCCGGGGAAGAGGCTCAGGCTGCCGGCGGACCGCGGGAACGGCGGTCCAGCAAGGCGGAGACAGGCGCGCGGGTCTGCGCAAATGCCGTCGCGCAAGGCGTACTCGGCAGCGGCAGGATGACGAAGGCCAGCGCCGAGGCCAGCACCGGGCTGTGGCACATCAGCGTGCAGTAGGCGCACACGTCGCCGGTCATCGGCATGCCGGGGTGGTCGGGCATGCTGGCGTGGTCGGCCATGCCGGCGTGGTCGGGCATGCCTGGGTGTTCGACCGTGCCTGCGTGATCGGACATGCCCGGATGCGCGTGGCCGCCGGCCATCGCGGCCACAGCAACGTTGTCGGCCGACCACGCGTACAGGACGCGGGAGATCGACGGCGCAAACAGCAGCAGGCCCAGCGCGAACGAGGCCAGGCATACGGCAAGACGACGTGGTGTGCGCTTGCGGATCAAGTCATATCCAACTGGGCGGAACCCTGGACCCAGGTCCAAACATCATGCCACGTACGATTTTGCATCGGCGCGGCACGGGACGTGGCGAAATGTCACAACACGGCCTTCCCGCTGCCCATGTCGTCCAGGGCGGTCCGGACAGGCGACCGTGGCAAGTATCAGATGCGCCGCGTCGCCAGCGGTTCCCGCGGGCGATTTCCCGGGCGCCGGGAAATCCGCTATGTTCCCCCGAGCCCCACAAGCCCGGCGATCAGGTGGCCAAACTCTATTTCCACTACTCGGCCATGAACGCCGGCAAGACCACGGCGCTGCTGCAGAGCGCGTGGAACTACCGCGAGCGGGGCATGCGCACCCTGATCCTGGCGCCGACGCTGGACGATCGCCTCGGCGAGGATGCCGTAGCCTCGCGCATCGGCCTCAAGGCCCCGGCCAGCCGCTTCGCGCCGGGCGACGACCTGCTGCAACGGGTGCGCGACGACATCGGCGGGAATGGCGCGCTGCATTGCGTCTTCGTCGACGAGGCGCAGTTCCTCACCAGCGCGCAGGTGTGGCAGCTCAGTGACGTGGTCGACCTGCTGCAGGTGCCGGTGCTGGCCTATGGCCTGCGCACCGATTTCCGCGGCGAGCTGTTCGCCGGCAGCAGCTACCTGCTGGCCTGGGCCGACGAGCTGCACGAGATCAAGACCATCTGCCACAGCGGGCACAAGGCCACCATGGTGGTGCGCATGGACGGGCGCGGGCAGCCGGTCACCGAGGGTCCGCAGGTTGAGATTGGCGGCAACGAGCGCTATGTCTCGGTGAGCCGCGCAGAGTTCAAGAAGATCATGCGGCGTGCGGGCCATGGCGGCGTGCCACGTGCATCGCAGGACACGGACGAACCGTATTGAGAGCGCAGGCACCCCGATGACCGAGCAAGAGCAGATCGCCCCATGGTCACGGCCCCACTGGCATGCGGGGAACGAACGCGCGCTGGTGCACTTCTACGTCTTCGGCAAGTTCGCGCCGGAACTTGCCATCCCGACCACGCGCTACGGCAACGCCAGCCTGCCTGCAGGTGTGAAGCTCGAACGTTTCCAGAATGCGGTGTTGCGCCAGTGGGACGGCTATCCGCTGTTCGGCGAGCTCGGCGCCACGCTGCGCGGGGACAGCCCGGAAACTTTTGCCGACGCCCGCAACGCACCCGAGGTGCTGGTGCTGCGCGGCGAGCTCGAGGACGCCGGCACGCTGGACTACCTGCGCCACACCCTGGGCGTGCTCGCCGCCCTGCTCGACATCGGCGCCACCTCGATCCTGGATCCGCAGATGCTGCGCCTGTTCAGCGCCGCCGAGTGGCGCGAACACTACCTGGTCAAAGGCGGCGCGCCGCTGCGCAACCACGTGCTGATCCTGCTCGACCCCGACGTGGAACGCCCCGGCCGCTCCTGGGTGCGCACGCGCGGCATGCGCAAGTTTGCCCGGCCGGACATCAGCATCACCAATATCCCGAAAGGCGAGGTCGATCGCGCCGGCATGCTGTGCGAGCGGCTGGTGGAGCTGGAGGCACTCGGTGCGCGTCTCGAGCCTGGCCAGGCACTGGAAGTCGACGGCCTGCCCGCCGGACTGGTGGCCCAACCGGGCGGCGACATGGCTGACCCGCACTTCAACAACACCCACGTGTCGCTGCGCTGGCCGGACTGAGCCGCCGATTCCGCAGACAGGCCAAGGCGTCCGAGCCGCTGCGGTGCAGTTCAATGCTGGCAGCGCGGGCACCAGAACGTGGAGCGCTGGCCGAGCGTGACCTGGCGCACGACCGTGCCGCAGACCGGACAGGCCTCGCCGGCGTGGCCATAGACGCTGAGCTCGCGCAGGAAATAGCCAGGTTGGCCGTCCGGGCTGATGAAGTCGCGCAGCGTCGTGCCGCCGCGCTCGATCGCCCGCGCCAGCAGCAGCTTCACCTCGGTCGCCAGGCGCGCGTAACGCGCGCGCGAAATGCCGCCAGCGGCCCGGCGCGGATCGATGCGCGCGGCAAACAAGGCCTCGCTGGCGTAGATGTTGCCGACGCCGACGACGACGTGGCTGTCCATGAGGAACGTCTTGACCGCCGCGGTGCGGCCGCGCGACGCGCGCCACAGCGTGTCGCCGGTGAACTCCCCTCCAAGCGGCTCGGGGCCAAGCGCGGCGAGCAGCGGGTGAATGGTTCCGGGTGCCTGCCACAACAGGGAGCCGAAGCGGCGCGGATCGGTGAAGCGCAGGATCAGCCCCCCCTCGCCCGGCTGCGCTTCGAGCCGGATGTCGACGTGGTCGTGCCTGCGCGGCGGCGTATCGGCTGGCAGCACGCGCAGCGAGCCGGACATGCCCAGGTGGAGCAGCGCACTGCCCGCCGCCGTATGCAGCAGCAGATATTTTGCGCGGCGCTCCACCGCGTCGATGCGCTGGCCGGGCAGGCGCTCGGCAATCTCGCGAGGGATCGGCCAGCGCAGGTCCGGACGACGCAGCGTCACCACGCGCACGCGCCGGCCGACCAGATAGGGCGCAATGCCACGGCGCGTGGTTTCGACTTCGGGAAGTTCAGGCATACGGATCCAGACGGGAGCGGCGCCACTGTATACGAGCTCGCGGGCGCCCGCTGACGGGCGGTGCTGTTTGACCCATGGCCAGAAGGCATCGGCGGCCAGCGCAAACAAACAAGCGCGGACGCGGCATTCCAGCGCCGGCAATCAGCGGTCGAGGTCGCGCACCTTGCCGGTGGGCGGGCGTGGGCTGTATCGCTCCGGCAACAGGGCGATGCGCGGGCCGACGCGCACGTAGCGCTGATCGCCGGTGGCAGCGGTGGCACCGAATTCCAGTATGTGGCCATCCAGGCTCAGTACCGCCTGTGGCGGGTCCAGGCCAATCCTGGCGGGATCGAAATCGCTGGCGGCGTGCCAGCTGATGACCGGCGCCGCCGCGGTCGCGGCCAGCTCGGCCAGCCGGCCGTCATCGGTGCGGCGCGGCGTACCGTCGGTCTGCCACCAATGCCCGTCGCGCCTCTCGTAGTGCATTGGCGGCGCGCCGCCAATGCCCAGGGCGATGCGGGTGACCTGCTCCGGGACCAGGTCGAGCACGCTCCCCGGCTCGGCGCTGGCGTCGTGGCGCCATTGCCAGGCCGCCAGGACCAGCAGCAGCATGACCGCGACGGTCCAAGCCAGGCGTTGGCGCGTGGCGCGCTGCATGCTTCAGCGCCGACGCCGGCGCCAGGCGATCAAGCCGCCGGCCAGCAGCAGCAGCGCGGGCAGCGCCAGCAGGAAGACGAAGCTCAGCAGGTTCAACTCGCCCTGCGACAGGCGCAGCACACGATCCGGCGCGCCACGCACCGGCATGTCCACCAGCTCGTCGTCGCCCAGCAGCCAGTCGAACATGCGCTCGCCCAGCGCGCGGTTGCCGCCGTTGCCGAGGTAGCTGTTGGACAGGAAATCGCCGTCGCCGATCACCATGGCACGCTGCACGCTCTTGCCTGGACTCGGCGACAGCCGGCTCAAGGCAAAGCCGAAATCCAGCGGCCCCTTGAGCTCGCCCAGGCTGGCGTCATAGCGTATCGTCGAGCTGCCTGTGTTGCTGATGGGCTGGAATTCGGTCCAGCTCTGCGGCCCGGAGCGCAGGATCGGCACCACCGCCCACGCCGCATTGCTCACCTGGGCCAGTGCGGCGGCCTGCGGAAACAGGGTGGTCAGGCGCAGGCCGGCGGTGACCGGATGCGCCGGGTACTGGCCCACGGTGATCATGCGCGGATCGCCGAGGCCGAGCGCGCTGCCGCTGCCGTCGACCAGCACCCCCGGCAGCACCTGCACACTCAACGCGGCGGCCAGCGGGGCCAGGCCGAGGTCGTCGTTGCCGGGTTCGGTGAGCCAGAGCAGGTTGCCGCCGCCGGCCAGGTAATCCAGCAAGGCCTGCACCGCGCCGGGCGCCAGGGGCGCCGTGGGGCTGGCCAGCACCACCAGGTCGGTGCCCTCGGGCACGGCGCTGACCTGGGAGAAATTCAGCGGCACGGCGCGCACGCCGCGGCTTTCCAGCTGGCCGATGAACATGCCCAGGTCGGCATTCGCCTTGCCGTCGGCCTGGCGCTCGCCGTCGCCGGTGACGAAGCCGATGATGCGCTCGCCGCCGCGCGCCAGGCGTTCCAGCGCATTGCTGAGCGAGCGCTCGGACAGTTCATCCAGGTGCTGTTCGCGGTCCCGGTAATGCACGATCAGGGCGCCGTCGACGCTGACGCCGAGCTCGCGCATGGCCGCCGGATCGAGCGTCGGATCGACGAAGCGCAGGCGCAGGTCGGGCTTGACCGCGGTGTAGCGCGCGATGAACGCGGCCACGGTCTGGCGCAGCCTGCCCTGGGGGCTGGCGTAGCTGACGATGTCCACCGGGCCATCGAGCTTGGCCAGCACGGCCCGGGTCTCGACCGACAGGCTGGCGCGGCCGCCCGTCGTCCAATCGGACACCAGGTTGTGCCGCGTGCTGAGGTAGCCGACCGCGCCGGCGCACAGCACCAGCGCCAGCGCGAGCAACCAGCCGTCCAGCCGGCGCCAGGCGCGCATCAGCCGCGCCTCCGCTCGGTGCCCAGGCGCCAGGTGGCCAGGACCAGGGCCATCGCGATCACCAGTGCAAACCAGACCAGGTCGGCGCTCGTCACCAGTCCACGCAGCATGGTCTCCAGATGCGTGCCCAGGGCCAGCCAGTCGATGAGGCCGTTGGCCACGCCGGCCGTCTGCGCGCCCAGGTTGACCATCAGCAGGCCGAGCACCAGCAGCAGGCTCGCGGTGGCAGCCACCGCCGGATGCGAGGCGTAGGCGGAACAAGCCACCCCGATCGCCGCCAGGGTGGCCAGCAGCAACGCCACGCCGAGACTCGCCGCCGCCAGCTTGCCCCAATCCAGGTGGGTACCGTGCGCCAGGGACAAGGGCATCAGCAGCACCAGCACCAGCCACAGGGCCATCCAGATGCAGATGGCGAGATACTTGCCGAGCACCATGGCCCACGCCGGCGTGCCGGTGGCGAGCAGGAGGCGCAAGGTGCCGCCACCACGCTCGCCGGCCAGGGTGGACATGGTCAGCAGCGGCACCACCACGATGGCCAGCTCGGTGAGGCCGAACGGCACGAGGCCACCGGTCAGGAGGCTGCTCAGCAGCGGCACGGCGACCATGTCGGTGAAGCCCGGTCCGCCAGGCAGCGCCGCGAGCTTGATCTGCACGCCGAGGAAGTTGCCGAGGAGCAGCACGAAGCGCCATCCCAGCTCGGCCAGGGTCAAGCCAGCCAGTACCCAGGCCAGCGGGCGCACGAACAGGCGCCGCAGCTCCAGGCGCATGACGGCCAGCGTGTTCATGCCGCAGCCCCGGATGCAGATGCGGCGGGCTGGCCGCGCACGGCGATGTCGAAGAAGAGGCGCTCCAGGCCGGCCTGGCCGTCGCTGCCGACCGGGCCGTCGTGGCGCAGCACGCCGCCATGCATGATCGCCACGCGATCGCACACGGCGGTCACTTCCGCCAGCACGTGGGTGGAGAGGATCACCGCGACGCCCGCGGCAGCCTGGGCGCGGATCAGACTGCGCAGGCCAGCCACCTGCACCGGGTCCAACGCACTGGCCGGCTCGTCCAGCACCAACAGCGCCGGCCCATGCAGCAGCGCGCAGGCCAGGCCCAGCCGTTGCCGCTGGCCTTGCGACAAGGCCCCGGCAAGACGCCTGTCCAGCGCCTGCAATTCCAGCTGCCCGAGGACGCGGGCGCAGGCCTCGCGCAGGCCGGCACCCGCCAGGCCACGCAGGCGCCCATGCGCATGGAGGTGTTCGAGCACGGTGAGCTCGGGCCACACCGGCGCACGCTCGGGCAGCCAGCCCACCAGGTGCCGCGCCAACTCGGGGTGCTCGACGAAATCCGTGCCATCCAGGGTGATCCGGCCGGAGTCCGGGGCCAGCGCACCAGCGATCATGGACAAGGTGGTGGATTTTCCCGCGCCGTTGATGCCGAGCAGCCCGACGACTTCGCCGCGACGCACAGCCAGGTCCAGCCCGGATACCGCCAGCCGGCCACCGCGCCGGCGACCGACCTGGGTCAACTGCAGCAATGGCGGGGTATCGGCAATCAGCATTGCGCCATTGTCACGGCGCCCCCATGTTCAGACAACCCACGCGTTGCGGCGACGGCCCGACACGTACGTGAACGCCGCGGCGCCCCTATTCAGGTGCATGGCGCCACGGCCGACTATCATGGGCAGGCTGGCGCCGCGCAGGTTCATGCGGTCGCCGCTGCCTCGTCCCACTCTCCATCCGGTGCACCCCCCATGCTCGATGCGGTACTCGATTTCCTGGACCAAGGCCTCAGCAATGCCAGCTGGATCGGCATGCTGGTCTATATGCTGATCGTCACCCAGATCACCATCCTGACCGTGACACTCTATCTGCACCGCAGCCAGACCCATCGCGGCGTGGATTTCCATCCGGCACTTGCGCACTTCTTCCGCTTCTGGGGCTGGCTCACCACCGGCATGGTGACCCGTGAATGGGTGGCCGTGCACCGCAAGCACCACGCCAAGGTCGAGACTGCCGAGGATCCGCACAGCCCGATGGTCTACGGCATCCACAAGGTGTTCTGGGACGGCGTGTCGCTGTACCGGGAGGCCTGCGCCTCGAAGGCCGACATGGAAAAGTATGGGCGCGGTGCGCCGGACGACTGGATGGAGCGTCATGTCTATGGTGCGCACCCGTACTGGGGACCGGCGCTGATGGCCGTCATCGACCTGGCGCTGTTCGGTGTCATCGGCGGGGCGCTGTGGGCTGTGCAGATGATCTGGATACCGTTCTGGGCAGCCGGTTTCGTCAACGGCATCGGCCATTGGGCCGGCTACCGCAACTTCGAGACCAGCGACACCTCGCGCAACCTCATCCCCTGGGGCTTCTGGATCGGTGGCGAGGAGCTGCACAACAACCATCATGCCTTCCCCAGCTCGGCGAAATTCGCCCTGCGCAAGTGGGAGTTCGACATCGGCTGGCTGAGCATCTGCGCGCTGCGCAAGCTGGGCCTGGCCAAGGTGCTGCGCGTGGCGCCATCGCTGGATGTGCTGCCCAATGTACCGCTGCCGGATGCCGACACCTTGAAGGCCGTGCTCACCCACCGCTTCCAGGCGCTGTCGGATTTCTACCGCAGGGTGATCGTGCCGACCATGGCGGAGGAACGCCAGCGCGCGGGCGACAGCGTCCGTTCCATGCCGCGGCGCATGCGTCGGGCCCTGGCCAACGGTGGCCGCTGGCTGGACAGCGAGGGGCGCGAGCGGCTGCAGGCGGTGCTGGCAAAGCGCCCGACGCTGAAGACGGTGTACGAATTCCGCACCCGCCTGTCCACGCTGCTGGATCAACGCGGCGCCGACCAGGCACTGAAAGGCCTGCAGCAGTGGATCAGCGAGGCCGAGGCCAGCGGCATCCGTTCATTGCAGGATTTCGCCGCGCGCCTCAAGGGCTACACCCTGGCGGGCGCCCCCGCCGCGGCCTGATCAGTCTCCAGCCAGGCCCGGGCAGGGCCTGAACGCCACGCCCCTGCTCGTCATTCCCGCGAAAGCGGGAATGACGAGCGGGGAGTTGCCGCGCAGGAATGGCGCGTGGGGAGCCGCGGGAATAGCAAGGGAGTGGCCCGGGAATGGCCAGAGGGGAGCCGGGATGACGGCAATTGTTCGGACGTTCGCCGACGCTCCAACCCGTGTATCCACGGCGGCCTACCGGGCCGGCCATCGGCCTGCGCCAAGCACAAAAAAACGGGGCTGCACGCATGCAGCCCCGGTGGGTGGTCGCCGCGACTGGCGCGGGGTTACTTCAGCAAGGGCTGGAGCAACTGCAGCTGCCGATCGACCTGTGCCGCCAACTCGGTGTACACCTCGCGGTCCTGGCGGGTCGGTGCACCGAAGTCCGAGCCCACTTGCGCCGCCAGCGAGGCCAGCTTGTTGTCCAGGCGGATCGGGTAGTTGAGCGGATCCTCGTTGGCGTGCGAGAGCGTCTGCATCAGCGCGTTCTCGATCGTGGTCAGCTTGGCCGCGTTGGCCTTGCTGACCCCGCCGTCACGCGCCTTGCGGATCGCCAGGATCGCCTGGTTGGTCTGCTCCAGCTTGGCGTGGATCTGCTGCTGCAGGGCGAGCTGCGCCTCGAAGTCCGCCTGGGTGGCCGGATTGTTCGGGTTCTTCTCGACGTTGAGGTCACGCGTGAGCGTCGTGCCATTCACCGTCAGCGTCACCTTGTAGGTTCCCGGCACGATCTTGGGACCCATCAGGTTGCCTGCCCAGAGCACCGCGCCCGGCACCTTGGTCGCCTCGGGGTAGCGCATGTCCCAGACGAAGCGGTTCATGCCAGCCTTGGCCGCCACCAGGTTCTTCGGCTTCTTGGGCGCGTCCTCCTCGTCCTCGCCACCGGCCGCTGCCGGCTCGGCCTTCGGCGGCTGATTGGAGAACGTGGCGATCTTCTCGCCCGACGGCGTGGAGAAGGTCAGCGTGACCGGCTGGCTCTCCGGCACATCCTGCGCGAGCTCGTAATACACCACCGCGCCATTGGCCGGGTTCTGGCCCTCGTCATTGGCGCCGGAAGGACGTCCACTGCGACGGACCAGGTACGCGGTCTGCGGGGTAAACAGGTGCTGGCCCGCCGTGGCCACGCGCTCCGACATCTCACGCAACGGCTGCAGGTCGTCCATGATCCAGAAGCCCAGACCATGCGAGGCCACCACCAGGGCGCTGGCCCGCGGCTGGATCACCAAGTCCTGCACGGCGACCGCCGGCAGGTTCTGCTGCAGCGGCTGCCACAGCCCACCGCCGTTGAAGGAGACATACACGCCCTTGAACGTACCGGCGAACAGCAGGTTCGCGTCCTTGGGATCCTGGCGCACCACGAAGCTGGACTCGTTATTCGGCAGTCCATTGGTGATCTTGGTCCAGGTCTTGCCGTAGTCGGTGGTCTTGTACAGGTACGGCTGATAGTCGTTCAGGCGGTAGCGGCGCGCGGCCACATACGCCGTGCCGGCATCGGTCGGCGATGCGTCGATGAGGCTGATCGTCGTGAGCTCCGGCAGGCCCTTCGGCGTCACGTTCTCCCAGCTGCCGCCGTCATCCTGCGACACGTGGACGAGGCCGTCATCGGAGCCGGCCCACAGCACGCCCTGCTTCACCGGTGATTCGGCGATCGCGAACACCACACCGTAGTACTCGACCGAGGTGTCGTCCTTGGTCAATGGACCGCCGGATTTGCCCTGGTACTTCTTGAGGTTGCGGGTCAGGTCCGGGCTGATGGTGTCCCAGCTCATGCCCTGGTTGCGGCTGCGCATCACGTACTGGCTGCCGATGTACACCGCATTGTCGCCATGCGTGGAGACGGTGATCGGGAACGTCCACTGGAAGCGGTACTTGAGGTTCTCCGCGCCGTGGCCCATCGGGTTGTCCGGCCAGGCGCTGATGCTGCGCTTCACCTGGGTGCGGCGATCCAGCAGGGTCAACTGGTTGCCGTAGCCGCCACCATAGGTGATCCAGGGTTTGCCCGGCACCGGCACCAGCCAGCCGCTTTCGCCGGCGGCGCTGAGCCGCACGTCGACCGGCCCGATCCCGGAGTTCTCGCTGGCGCTGGCGACCTCGAAGGACGGGTTGTCCTGCTGCGCGCCGTACACGTGGTACGGGAACTGGTCGTCCACGGTGACGTGGTAGAACTGGCCGGTCGACTGGTTGTGGATGTTGCCCCAGGTCTGGCCGCCGTTCGTGCTCACCGCCGCGCCGCCATCGCTGGCCGAGACCATGACGTTGGTGCGGTCGGGATTGATCCACATGCTGTGCACGTCGCCATGCGGCAGTTTCAGCGCGGCGAACGTCTTGCCGCCGTCCGTGGACTTGAAGATGCCCTCGACCTGGGGCGCGTAGACCGTGTTCACATCCTTCGGGTCGGCGAAGATGTGCATGTAGTACCAGGCGCGCTGGGTGAGATTGGGCTTGTCATACAGGTGCTGCCAGGTCTTGCCGGCATCGGCGGAACGATAGACGCCGCCTTCCTTGGCCTCGATGATCGCGTAGACGACATTCGAGTCGGCCGGCGACACGGCCACGCCGATCTTGCCGAGGATGCCGCTGGGCAAGCCGGCGTTCTTCGAGATGTTGGTCCAGTGCTCGCCGCCGTCGGTGCTCTTCCACAGGCCACTGTCCGGACCGCCGCTGGAGAGCGTCCACGGCCGGCGATAGGCCTCCCAGGTGCTGGCATACAGCACCTGCGGGTTGTTCTGGTCCATCACGACATCGACGGCACCGGCCTTGTCGCTGACGAAGAGCACCTTCTTCCAGGTCGCGCCGCCATCGGTGGTCTTGTACACGCCGCGCTCGGCATTGGGGCCGAAGACGTGGCCGAGCGCCGCGACAAAGACGCGGCTCGGATCCTTGGGATCGACCGCGATGCGGCCGATCGTCCGCGTATCGGCCAGGCCGATGTGCTGCCAGGTCTTGCCGGCATCGGTGGACTTGTACATGCCGTTGCCGGTCATCATGTTGCCGCGGATCGCACTTTCGCCGGTGCCGACGTAGATGGTGTCCGGGGCCGAGGGCGCCACTTCCAGTGCGCCGACCACGCCGAGGCCGTACTGCTGATCGGTCATGCGCTTCCAGTTGAGGCCGTCATCGGTGGTCTTCCACACCCCGCCGCCGGTGAAGCCGGCGTAGAACGTGTGCGGCGTGGCCTTGTTGCCGGACACGGCGAGCGTACGGCCGCCGACAAACGGGCCAATGTTGCGGTAATGCAGCGCGGCGTAGCTCTGCACGGGAACCTGCGGGTCGGCGGCCGCCGCAGCCGTCGGGACGGCGGCAGCGGTCACCAACGCCATCGACAGTACCGCCAGCCCAAGCAGGCGGAATGGTCTTGGATGACTCATGGATGGATCCTCAATTGCGTAACAACATGCGAATGGACGTCTGGACGTCCGTCATGATTGCGGTGATGCGGCGGCCGCCGGGCCAGCCGGCGAAGCACGTCCTCACGCAAACGCGGGCTCGTCGCCACGCGGCAACTTGCGGTTGAGCAACACCTTGCGAGGAGTCATGGTCATCTGGCGCGCGCCCCGTGTCTGTACGCGAAGTGGCCTGCAGCCGGCGATGTTTCCGCCGCCGCAGTCGTGGCCAATGGCTTGTTTGTTTATACTGAACCCGCCCCGGCAAGTCCAGACAATGCCGCGCAATACGCACCTGCCGCGCGGCTTTTTTTGCATCACCTGACCTGGGTCAACGCGACACGGCCCAAAACCTGCACCCGCTGCGACCCGGCCCGGGTGTCAGGTATCGGCGAGGCGATGTCGGGCGGCAGGCGCGCGGCGAGTGCGCCTGCGCTCGGCCCAGGCCTTGCGGCGTGCGGCGAGGCAGGAAAAGATCACGTACAGCGCAGGCGTGCTGAGCAGGGTCAGGCTTTGCGACACGAACAGGCCACCGACCAGGGCAATGCCCAGCGGACGGCGCAGGTCGCTGCCCTCGCCCAGGCCAATGGCGATCGGCAACGCAGCCAGCGTAGCCACCATGGTGGTCATCATGATCGGCCGGAAGCGCACGATGCATGCCTCGCGCGCAGCCTCGAGCGGGCTCTTGTGGTGCTCACGCTCGGCCACCAGCGCAAAGTCGATCATCATGATCGCGTTCTTTTCCACAATGCCTATCAACAGGACCAGGGCGATCTGCGCCACCACGGACAGCTCGGTATTGGTCAGCCACAAGGCCAGCAGCGCCCCCATGCCCGCCGCCGGCAAAGTGGAAAGGATGGTCACTGGATGCAGCAGGCTCTCGTAGAGCATGCCGAGCACGATGTATACGGTCACCACCGCCGCCAGCACCAGCCAGGCCATGCCGCTCTGCGATTGCTGGAAGCGCCGGAAACTGCTGCCCATGCTGACCTTGATGTCGCCGGGCATGCGCATGTTGGCCGCGGTGCGCTGGATCAGCGGCAACACCTCGCCCATGCTCACCCCGGGGGCCAGGTTGAAGCTGAGGCTCATGGTGGTGAACTGGTCCTGGTGGGTGATCTCGGCCGGTGCCAGCCCCGATTTCTGCTCTGCCACGGCAGTGATCGGGATCATCTTGCCGCTGGCCGAGCGCACGTAGATCTGGTCGAGTGCCGCCGGCGTCGCGGTCTGCGCGGGCAAGGCATTGACCACCACCTTGTACTGGTTGATGTCCGAATAGATGGTCGATACCTGACGCTGGCCGAAGGCGTCGTACAGCGCGCCGTCGATGTCGCCGATGGAGACCCCGAGCCGGGAGGCGCGCGCACGGTCGATGACGATGTTCTGGCGCAGGCCACCGCTGTCGATGTCCGAGCCGACGTCGCGCAGCCTGGGCTCGCTCTTGAGCTGGGTCGCCAGCTTCGGCAGCCATTCCTCGAGCTCGGCCAGGTCGTTGCCGGCCAGCGAGACTTCGTACTGTGCGCCCTGGCTGGTGCCACCGCCGCCGCTGGGCAGATCCTGCACAGGACGCAGGCGCAGGTTGAGGTCGGGGAACTTTGCCGCCTTCGCGCTCAGGCGCGCCAGCACGGCGAAGGTGTCGTCCTTGCGGCCGTCGGCGCGGGTCTTGAGGTCGATGTTGAACGAGCCGCTGGTGCCCTGCCAGCTGCTGCCGATGCGCGCACCCACGGTGGCCACGTCAGGATCGGCCAGCAGCATGTCGGTGATGCGCTGCATGCGCTGCTTGCTGTCGGCAAACGACACGGTGACGTTGGACGAGGCGCGGCCCCAGATCAGGCCCGTGTCCTGCTGCGGGAACAGCCCGGTCTTGACCACGCCGAGCAGCAGCCAGGTGGCCACGATCAGCACCAGCGGCGTCAACGCAAACCACAGCGCGTGGCGCAGCGAGTAATCCAGCGATCGCGTATAGGTGCGCAACATCCAGGCGTGGAACGCGTCCAGGGCGCGCGAGAACCTGGACGGTGGCCTGGATCCGGGGCCGCGCACGTCATGCGGCTTCAGGAAGCGGCCGCACAGCGCCGGGGTCAGGGTCAGCGAGATCATCGACGAGACGATGATCGCCGACACCAGGGTCACCGAGAACGCGTGCATGAACATGCCGGTCACGCCACCGGCAAACAGCAGCGGAATGAACACGGCGATCAGCGAGGCAGTGATGGAAACGATGGTGAAGCCGATCTCCCTGGCGCCGGTCAGGGTCGCCTGCATGCGCGGCATGCCGGCATCGATGTGGCGGATGATGTTCTCGATCACCACGATGGCGTCATCCACCACGAAGCCGATCGCGATCACCAACGCCAGCAAGGTGAGGTTGTTGAGCGTATAGCCGAGGATGTACATGACCACGAATGCGCCGGCCAGCGACAGCGGCACCGCGGTCGCCGCAATCAGGGTCGGCGCCAGGCGGCGCAGGAACAGCGCCATGACCAGGATGACCATGGCCAGCGAGATCAGCAGCGTGGCCTGCACCTCGTGCAGGGAGGCGCGGATCGTCGGCGTGCCGTCGAAAAACGAGGTCAGCTGCGTGCCCGGCTGCAGGAAGGCACGCAGCGCCGGCACCTGGTCCTTCACCAGATCGACGGTGGCAATGACGTTGGCATCGGCCTTCTTGTACACATACATGAGCACGGCAGGCTTGCCCTGGAACCATGCCGCCTGGTACGCGTCCTGCTGCCCGGCGTAGACCCGGGCCACGTCCTGCAGGCGCACCGGCGTGCCCTTGTGCATCGCGATCACCAGCCGGGCAAACTCCTCGGGCGTCTGCAGCTGCGTCGTGGCGTCGACCGCCATCCGCGTGCTGCCATTGGACAGGAAGCCCTGCGGCGCGGTGACGTTCGCCGCACGCAGCGCGTTGCGCAGCTGGTCCGGCGACAGTCCCATCGCGTTCAGCGCACGCAGGTTGACGTCGACGCGGATGGCCGGGGTGGCCGCACCGGCGATGTCCACCGAGGACACGCCAACCAGTTGGCGCATGCGCTGGGCCAGGAAGGTGTCTGCCAGGTTGTAGAGGTCGGCGGCCGACTGGGTGTCGGAAGTCAGCGCATAGGCAATGATGGGATCGTCGTTCGGGTTGGCCTTGCGGTATTGCGGCTGGCCGTTGAGTCCGCTGGGCAGATCCGGTGCCGCGGCATTGATCGCGGCCTGGACGCTGCGCGCGGCCGCGTCGAGGTCGGTGCCGGAGCGGAACGACAGGAACACCGATACCCGGCCCTCGGAACTGTGCGAGCGCATCGAATCGACCCCTGGCACCTGGCCAAGGTGGCGCTCGAGCGGCGCGGCCACGGTCGCGGCCATGGTGCTGGCGTCGGCGCCGGACTGGCTGGCCTGCACGAAGATGGCCGGGAACTGCATGTTGGGCAGTGCCGCCACGCCCAGCAGGAGGTAGGCGATCATCCCGCCCACGAACAGCCCGATCGCCAGCAGCGAGGTGCCGATTGGCCGCCGGATGAACAGGCCCGAGATGCTCATGGCGCGAGGCCGTGCTGGGCGTGGGCCAGCGCCCGGCGTTCACGCCGCGCCGCCAGCCAGTCGGAGGCCCGCTCCATGTACAGGTAGATCACCGGCGTGGTGTACAGCGTCACCAGCTGCGAAAGCAGCAGACCGCCGACGATGGCGACGCCGAGCGGCCGGCGCAGCTCGGAGCCGATGCCCGTGCCCAGCGCCAGCGGCAAGGCGCCAAGCATCGCCGCGAACGTGGTCATCATGATCGGCCGGAAGCGCAGGAGGCAGGCGCGATGGATCGCGTCATAGGCGTTCATGCCGGTGCGCCTGGCCTCGATCGCGAAGTCGATCATCATGATCGCGTTTTTCTTGACGATGCCGATCAGCAGCACGATGCCGACGATGCCGTCCACCGACAGGCTCATGCCAAACAACATCAGCGCCAGCAGCGCGCCGACGCCGGCCGGCGGGAGCGTGGAGATGATGGTCAACGGATGGATGTAGCTCTCGTACAGCACGCCGAGCACGATGTAGATCACCACCACGGCGGCCAGCAGCAGCAGGACCTCGTCGCCGATCGACGAGGCGAACTCCGCGGCCTTGCCGATGAACTCGCCGCGCACCTGCGGCGGAAACGCCAGCTGGCGCTCGACCTCGTGGATCGCATCGACCGCGTCCGACAGGGAATAGCCTGGCGCCACATTGAAGGCCAGGGTCACCGCCGGCAGCTGCTGCTGGTGGCTGATCACCAGCGGCGCGCTGGTGACCTGCGCACTGGCCAGCGCGGACAGCGGGATGGTGCCGCCGCCACCGAGGGTGAAACCGACGTTGCCCTGGTTGCCGATGCCCGACGGTGTGGCCGAATTGCTCGAGGTGAGCTGGCCGAAGCTGGTGGCATTGCTGCCGGTGAGCGCGCCACTGCCGTTGCCGCGCACCGTCAGCATGTTCAGCAGGTCTTCGCTGTTGCGGAACTGCGGGGCCACCTCCAGCACCACGCGGTACTGGTTCAGCTGGGTGAAGATGGTGGAGATCTGGCGCTGGCCAAAGGCGTCGTACAAGGTGTCGTCGATCGTCTGCACCGGCACGCCGAGACGACTGGCCTTGTCGCGGTCGATGGTCAGCTTGAGCGCATTGCCCTGGTCGGCGAGGTTGCTGCTGACGTCGGCCAGCTCCTTGCGCTGGCGCAGCGCGGTCGTCATCTGCTGCGCGTAGCCGGCCAACTCGGTCGAGTTCACGTCCGACAACGCGTACTGGTACTCGGTGGGCGAGACCCGGCTGTCCAGGGTGACGTCCTGCACCGGCTTCAGGAACAGCGCCACGCCAGGAATGCCGGCCACGGCGTGCTGCAGGCGCGGCAGCAGCTTGTCCAGCCCGTCGCGGTCGCCGCGGTCCTTGAGCACGATGGTGAGCTGGCCCTGGTTGATCGTCGGGTTGATGGTGCCGGCACCGATGAACGCGGCCACCCCGGCCACCGCCGGATCGGCACGCATGGCGGCGGCCACGGCCTTGGTGCGCTGCTCCATCTGCGGGAAGGCGACGTTCTGGTCGGCCTGCACCACGCCGGTGATCAGGCCGGTGTCCTGCTCGGGCAGCAGGCCCTTGGGGATCATGATGTACAGCACCACCGTCAGCGCGATGGCCGCGCTCGCCACGAGCATGGTGAGGCGCTGGTGGGCGAGCACCCAGTTCAGCGAGTGCTCGTACAGGCCGACCGTGCGCGTCCACAGGTCGGTCTTCTGGCCATCCAGGCGGTCGTGCTCGCGTCCCTCGCTGCCTTCAGGCAACTGGTCGGGCTTGAGCAGGTAGGCGCACATCATCGGCGTGAGTGTCAGCGACACCAGCATCGAGATGGTCACCGCGATCGTCAGCACCCAGGCAAACTCGTGGAACAGGCGGCCGGTGACTCCGGGCATCAGCAGCAGGGGCAGGAATACCGCCACCAGCGACACGGTCAGCGACACCACGGTGAAGCCGATTTCCTTCGCCCCGATCTCGGCCGCTTCCGGCCCGCTCTTGCCGTGCTCGATGTAGCGCACGATGTTCTCGATCATGACGATCGCATCGTCCACCACGAAGCCGGTGGCCACGGTCAGCGCCATCAGCGACAGGTTGTCCAGCGACATGCCGGTGAAGGACATGACCCCGAACGTGCCAAGCAGCGAGAGCGGCACCGCCACCGAGGGAATGAGCGTTGCCCAGACCCGCCGCAGGAAGACGAAGATCACGCCGATGACCAGCAGGATGGCCAGCACCAGGGTGAACTGGACATCCAGCACCGAGGCGCGGATGGTCACCGTGCGGTCCGCCAGGATGTCCAGATGGACATCCGCCGGCAACACGCTGCGCAACTCCGGCAGCACCGCGCGGATCTGCTTGACCGTCTCGACGATGTTCGCACCGGGCTGGCGCCGGATGTCCAGCAGCACGGCCGGCTGGCCGTTGGCCCACGCCGCCAGCTGGTCGTCCTCGACGCCATCGACCACGTTGGCCACATCGCTGAGGCGTACCGGCGCGCCGTTCTTGTAGCTGATGATGGTCTGCTTGTACTCGGCGGCATTGCTCAGCTGGTCGTTGGTGCCGATCGAGTAGCTCTGGGTCTTGCCGTTCAGCGTCCCCTTGGGCGCGTTGACGTTGGCCTGGGTCAGCGCGCTGCGCACGTCCTCCAGGGTCAGGCCGAGGTTGGACAACTGCGAGGGGTTGACCTGGATGCGCACGGCTGGGCGCACATTGCCGGCGATCGACACCAGGCCCACGCCCTGCACCTGCGAGAGCTTCTGCGCCAGGATCGAATCGGCCAGGTCGTTGACGTCGCGCAGCGGCCGGCTGTCGGACTGCAGGGACAGCGTGAGGATGGGCGCGTCGGCCGGATTCACCCGGTTGTACACCGGCGGATACGGCAGGTTGCTGGGCAGGGTGCCGCGCGCCTGGTTGATCGCCGCCTGCACGTCCTGCGCGGCGACGTCGATGTCGCGGTCCATGCCGAACTCGAGGATGATCGTGGACAGTCCGGCCGACGAGTCCGAACTCATCATGGTCAAGCCGGAGATCTGCCCGAGATTGCGCTCCAGCGGCGTGGTGATCAGCGAGGCCATGGTGCTGGCGCTGGCGCCAGGGTACTGCGTGGTCACCACCAGGCTCGGCGCCTCGATCTCCGGCAGCGCGGACACCGGCAACTGGCGGTAGCCGAGCACGCCGAGCAGCAGCACCGCGATCATCAGCAACGAGGTCGCGATCGGCCGGCGAATGAAGATGGTCGAAAAACCCATGTCTATGCGTTACCTCGAGGAGAGGATGTCAGCGGCCACCGCGCGTACCCGCCAAGAGACCCGCGGCCGTCCGGATGTGCTGCGTGCGTCCTGTCATCCACGCCGACCGCCACGGGCACGCGCCTGCGTCGATTTCTCGAGCTCGGCGGCCGTGGGCGCCGGCGGCACCTCGCCCGGCTTGAGCGTGGTGACCTTGCTGCCGGGCTTCAGGCGGAACTGACCCTCGGTCACCACCTGGTCCCCGGCTTTCAGGCCGCTGCCGATCATCACGTGGGTGTCGCCGACCTCGCCGGCCACCACCACCGGCTGCATTTTCACGGTGTTGTCGGCCTGCACCTGGTAGACATAGTCGCCGTCCGGCCCACGGCTTACCGCCTGGGCGGGAACCACCAGGCCACCATCCACGGTGCTGACCAGCAAGCGCACGTTGACGAACTGGCCCGGCCACAGCGCGTTGTCCGCGTTGGAGAATTCCGACTTGAGCCGGAACGTGCCGGTGCTGGTATCGATCTGGTTGTCGATCACCCGCAACACGCCGCCGCTGGCAATGGGATGCGAGTCGGTACGATCCAGTGCGGCCACCTGCAGCGCTGAGGCGTCCTTGGCGAACGCGCTGCGTACCAGGTCGAGATCCTGCTCGGGCAGGGTGAACATGACATTGATCGGATGCAGCTGGGTCAAGGTCACGATCGACGAGGTGGTGGTCACCACGTTGCCCGGGTCGACGCCGCGGATGCCGGCCAGGCCGTCGATCGGTGAAATGATATTGGTGTAGTCGAGCTGCACCTTGCTGTCGCGCACGCTGGCCGCATCAGCCGCCACGGCGGCCTGCAACTGGTTGGCGGTGTTGCGCAAGGCATCCAGGTCCTGCTTGGAAATATAACCCTTGCCGACCAGGCCCTCGCTGCGCTCCAGGTTGCTCTTGGCCGTGGCCAACTGCGCCGTATCCTGGGACTGTCGCGCCACTGCCTGGTCATAGGCGGCCTGGTAGGTGCGCGGGTCGATGTGGGCCAGCACCTGGCCCTTCTTGACCGGCTGGCCCTCGACAAAATCCAGGCTCAGCAGGCGGCCCGAGACCTGCGGACTGACCACCACGGTATTGAGTGCCTGCACTGTCCCCAGCGAGGTCAGGTACACCGGCACGTTCTGCTTGACCACGGGTACCGCGGTGACCGGTACCGGAGCGCCGTCACCCGCGCCCTGGCCACGCCCTGCCGCCCCCGCCCCACCTGCCTTGTGCAGGAAGCGATAGCCCAGAGCAGCCACCACGACCACGGCAAGGATGATCCCTGCAATTTTCCAGAAACGCGACATGCAAAACTCCCGAGGATTCCATAGGTGGCTGTCCAACGCGCGCCCGGCCTGGAGCGCCGTATCGAGGCTACCGAGCCGCGGCCGGCCGATCCGGCATCCCGCTGCACCACTGTTCGCCGTTGAAGCATAGGGCTAGTTGAACGAATTCAGTACCTGCCGGTTGACACAGTTGACATGCGGGAGGTCCCCACGCGGCATGAATTGTTCCGGGCGGGCATGAAACTTCGTGTCGCGCTTCGTCTATAATCCGGCGCTGTTGCCCGTCCCAGGGCACTCCGCTTACGGGTTGGGGACCTCCGCCGTATTCCGGTACCCCCTGAGAGCACCCCGGGAACAAAGACCAGACCGTGTCGGGTCCGCGCAGGGACCCTTCCACTTTTGCTACAGATCGACAGGAGTACGCGCGTGAGTCGCCCCACCCATCCAGATGACAAGAAGACAGCGCGTCAGTTCTCGATCATGTTCGCGCTGCTGGTCCTGCTCGCGTTGTTCCTGTTGTTCATGGCGATCATGGTCTATCGAACCGTGGAGCTGCCGACCAATCCCAATGCGGCGGCCGCCACCGCGGCCCGGATCGCGCCGGTCGGCGCCGTCTATGCCGGCAATACTGGCCGCGCCGCCATGCAGGCCGCCGCCGAAGCAGCCAGCAAGGCTGCCGCCTCCCAGGTCGCCTATGGCGGCACCACCGACGGCAAGGAAATCTACGACCACCTGTGCAGCGCCTGCCACGCCAGCGGCGTCGCCGGGGCGCCGACCACCGGCGACAAGGCCAAGTGGGCACCGCGCATTGCCGAGGGCATCGATACCCTGGTCAAGCACGCCATCGATGGCTACCACGGTCCGGACGGCAACTTCATGCCGCCCAAGGGCGGCAATCCGGCCCTGACCGACGAGCAGGTCACCAACGCCGTGCATTGGCTGGTCGACCAGGCGAAGTAGGACGTCCGGCAACTGCCGGCGCACGCCGCCGTCACGCCCGAGTCCGTCGCCCGGGTGCAATTTTCGACTTGACGACGTAGCGGCAACGCCGCTACCTTGGTTTCATGCACCCGCATTCCACGCCCGTACACGTCCAGCGCCCACCGGCCAATGCCGGTCACGCCGCCTGGCGCGCTGGCCCCGATGCCGGGTGCATGACCGCCATCACCTCGACCATGAGCTCGATTTCGACTTCGACGTCGACGTCGAGGACGGTGGCCGCGCGCAACTAAGCTCTGCAACACGCAACGGCCCCGCCCTCGACCAGGCGGACGGCCGTGACCTTGCAGCAATCAGCCAATCCGCCAACGAGCACGGGGCCCCTTTGGAGGCCATCGTGAACGTCTGTGCATTGACACCGCCCGTCCTGCCCCGCCCGCCGCAAGCCCGCGCGCAGCCCGCCATCCACCGCCGGCGGACGCTGGCCGTCGGACTGATTGGACCCGGCCGCGTCGGCGCCGCCCTGCTGGCCCAGCTGCGCGCGGCGCAACCGCGCCTGGCGCGCGAAACCGGGCTGGAGTTGCAATTGTGCGGGGTCGCCGCCAGCCGCCGCATGTGGCTCGACTGCGACGATCCGGATTTGACCCGCGCCGGCGGGGACACGCCCGGGCAGCGCGCGGAAATCTGGCGGCCCTGCAACCTGGACGAATTCGCCGCGCACGTACGTGGCCGCGTGCGACGCCCTGCGCTGCTGATTGACGCCACCGCGAGCGACGCGGTGGTCAACCACTACCCGGACTGGCTGTCCAGCGGATTGCACGTGGTGACGCCGAACAAGCGCGCCGGCAGTGGCCCGCTGTCCCGCTGGCTGGCGATCCGTGCCGCCTGCCACGACGCGGCCCGCTTCCGCTACGAGGCCACCGTCTGCGCCGGCCTGCCGGTGGTGCAAACCCTGCGCGACCTGCTCGACACCGGCGATGAGCTCACGTCCATCGAGGGCATGTTCTCCGGCACGCTGGCCTGGCTGTGCAACCGCCACGATGGCACCCGGGCGTTCTCCGCGCTGCTGCGCGAAGCCCACGCAGCCGGTTATACCGAGCCCGATCCGCGCGACGACCTGTCGGGCCTGGACGTGGCGCGCAAGCTCGTGATCCTCGCGCGCGAGGCCGGCTGGCCACTGGCGCTGGAGGATGTCGAGGTGCAAGGCCTGGTCCCCGATGCGCTGGCTGGCGTGCCGCCAGGCGAATTCATGCAACGGCTGGGGGATCTGGATGCGCCGATGGCCGCCCAGCTGGCCTGCGCGCGCGCCGCAGGCGGCGTGCTGCGGCACGTCGCGCACCTGGACCGCCACGGGCATGCCAGCGTGCGTCTGACCGTGCTGCCAGCAATGCATGCCTTTGCGCACACCAGTTTGACCGACAATATCGTGCGCTTCACCACCCGCCGCTACTGCGACAATCCGCTGTCGGTGCAAGGTCCTGGTGCCGGACCGGAGGTCACTGCCGCCGGCGTGTTCACCGACCTGCTGCGCATCGCCGAAACCCTGCAGGCCAGCGCATGAGCGCGATATCGTTGGAACCCGTCATGACTCCCAAAGCAGCCAGCGTGTCCACCCAGGTGGCCTGCGCCTTTGCGCCGGCCAGCGTCGGCAACGTCGGCGTCGGCTTCGACCTGCTTGGCCACAGCGTGACCGGCGCCGGCGACCGCGCCCAGGTGCGCCGCATCGCCGAGCCGGTGGTGCGCATCGCCACGATCCGTGGCTGTGTCAGCGAATTGCCGCTTGAGCCGTCGCGCAACACGGCCGGTGCCGCGCTGCTGTCGCTGCGCCACGCGCTCGGTCTCGACCACGGCTTCGAACTCGTGCTGCACAAGGGTATCGCGCTCGGCTCCGGCATGGGCGGCTCGGCGGCTTCCTGCGTGGCCGCCCTGGTTGCCGCCAATGCCCTGCTGCCGCAACCGCAGGCCCGCGAGGCGCTGTATCCGTTCGCACTGGATGGCGAGGCGGTCGCCAGCGGCAGCCGGCACGGCGACAACATCGGGCCGATGCTGCTCGGCGGGCTGGTGCTGGCGACGCGCGAGCGGCTGGTACGCATCCCTGTGCCAGACGCATGGCATTGCGCCCTGGTCCATCCGCACGCCGTGCTGGAAACGCGCCGGGCGCGCGCGGTGCTGGATGGCGGCTATGCGTTGCGCGAATTCGTCGCGCAAAGCGCGAACCTGGCGCTGGTGCTGATGGGCTGCGAACGCGGCGACGCGGACCTGGTGCGGGCCGGCCTGAGCGACGTGCTGGTGGAACCGCGCCGCGCGGCGCTCATTGCCAACTTCGCGCGGGTCAAACAGGCTGCGCTCGACTCCCACGCCCTGGGTGCAAGCATCTCCGGTGCCGGCCCCAGCGTGTTCGGCTGGTACGCCAACCACGCCGATGCCAGCGCTGCGGCCCTTGCCATGCGGGCCGCGTTTGCCGAGGCCGGCCTGACCAGCGACGCCTGGGTGTCGCCCATCAACGGGCCCGCCGCCGGCCTGATCCGATCGCTCGACGAGGCCCTGCCATGACCGGTACCGTCTCCGATACCCGTGGAAGCCTGCCCGTGGGCTGCTGCGTCAGTACGCGAGGGGCCTCCCCGGCCGTGCCGCTCAGCCAGGCAATCGCTACCGGCCTCGCCCCGGATGGCGGCTTGTACGTACCCACGACGCTGCCGACGGTGGACCCGGCGACATTCGACCTGCGCGGCAGCCTGGCCGACACCGCGTGCACGCTGCTCGCGCCGTTCTTCGCCGGGGACGTGCTGGCCGACGGGCTGCCGGCGATTTGCGCCGAGGCGTTCACGTTCGGGGCGCCGTTGCGCCCGTTGCCGGCGCACCCGGACAGTTGGATGCTGGAGCTGTTCCATGGCCCGACCGCGGCGTTCAAGGACTTCGGCGCCCGCTTCCTCGCCGCCTGCCTCGCCCGCCTGCCGCGTGCCGATGCCCGGCCGCTGACCATCCTGGTCGCGACCTCCGGCGACACCGGGGCCGCCGTCGGTGCGGCCTTTCACGGCCGGCCGGGGGTCGAAGTGGCCATCCTGTACCCGGATGGCCGGGTGTCCCCGCGCCAGGCCCACCAGCTCGGCTGCTTTGGTGACAACGTCCGTGCGCTGCGCGTGGATGGTCGTTTCGATGACTGCCAGCGCCTGGTGAAGGCGGCATTGAACGACACCTCGCTGCAGGCTGCGGTGCCCATGTCCTCGGCCAACAGCATCAGCCTGGGCCGCCTCCTGCCGCAGATGAGTTATTACGCGCACGCCGCGCTGGGCTGGTGGCGCGCGCATGGCACGGCGCTGAACTTCATCGTCCCCACCGGCAACCTCGGCAATGCCATGGCCTGCCTGTGGGCGCGCGGCATGGGGCTGCCCATCGGCACGGTGCGCCTGGCCTGCAATGCCAATGCCACGCTTGCGGAGTACTTCGCCGGCGCGGATTACCGTCCGCGCCCGGCGCTCCGCACCCTGGCCAACGCCATGGACGTGGGCGCGCCAAGCAACTTCGAGCGGCTGCGCTGGACGTTTCCGGACGAGTCGGCGCTGCGCCGCGCGCTGTACGCGGAGACAGTCGACGACGCGGCGATCCGCGCCACGCTCGAGCAGCACGGGCGCATGCACGGCGAGGTTTTCTGTCCGCACACCGCCACCGCCATGTGCGTGCTCGACCGCCTGCGCGCCCAAGGCGACCAGGCGCCATGGGTGGTGGTGGCCACTGCCCACGCGGCCAAGTTCGCGAGCGTGGTGGAGCCGCTCATCGGCCATCCGGTGGCAGTGCCGGAGGTCCTGGCGGACATGCTGGCCAGGCCGTCCCACGCCGATCCCCTGGCCGCCAGTGAGGGCGCCCTGCGGAAGTGGCTGCTCGGCACGCGTGCCGCTGTCGGGCTGCACTGAGCGTCGCCGGGCCCGGGGGGGCATTCCAGGAGCTCTGCTCCTTGACCGCGCTCCTGGGTCATATGGCCATCTGAACATGTGGCCATCTGGACGTCCGACCGTACAAATCGGAAGGAATCGAAGAAAGTTGGAAAAAACGCTTGACAGGCCTCCGCGGGGCACGATAACGTCGCCTTCATGTCGCAGCGCAACAGCCACTACAGCATCGCCAAGGACTACCGTCCGCTGACGGTTGCTGGCTTGTTGCAACTGCGTGGCACGCTGCTTGCCCTCCTTGTACTCGTACTCCTCATTACCAGCGGAGGTGCGGGCTGAGGGCTGTGTCCAGGTAGAGAAAAACCTGAAAAGACTCCCAAGACCCCGCACCCGGCAACGGATGCGGGGTTTTTTTTGCGCTCGGCAAGGTCAAAATCCATGAACAATCCCAAGCAATCCCATGGTGCCCATGGCACCGCGGACACCGCCACCGACCACGTACGCATTTTCGACACCAGCCTGCGCGATGGCGAGCAGGCCCCCGGCTTCTCCATGAACCGGCATGCGAAGTTGCGCATGGCGCACGCGCTCGAGGCGCTCGGCGTGGACGTGCTCGAAGCCGGTTTTCCGCAGGCGTCGCCGGATGACCTCGCCGCCGTGACGGAGATTGCCGGTGCGTTGCGGGAGACCACGGTGTGCGCGCTGGCACGCTGCCAGGACGGAGACATCGACAGCGCCGCGCGGGCGCTGGAGCCGGCGCGGCACGCGCGCATCCACCTGTTCCTGTCGACCAGCCCGCTGCACCGCGAACACAAGCTGCGCATGGGCAAGGCGCAGGTGCTGGACACCGCGGTGCGGGCCATCGAACGCGCCCGCCAGTATTGCCAGGAGGTCGAGTTTTCCGCCGAGGACGCGCTGCGCACGGAGCCGGATTTCCTGGTCGAGGTGTTCAGCGCCGCGGTCGAGGCCGGCGCCAGCACCTTGAACGCGCCCGATACGGTCGGCTACACCACGCCGGAGGAGATCTCCGGCCTGTTCCGCCACCTGCGGCAGCATGTGGTCGGCGCCGAACGGGTGACCTTTTCCAGCCACTGCCACGATGACCTGGGCATGGCCGTGGCCAACAGCCTGGCCGCGGTCGGCGCCGGCGCCCGGCAGGTCGAATGCACCATCAACGGCATCGGCGAGCGCGCCGGCAACGCCGCCCTGGAGGAAGTGGTGATGGCGCTGAAGGTGCGCGCGCCGTACTTCGGCGTCAGCCTCGGCATCCGCACGCCCCAGCTGTATCCCGCCTCGCGCCTGCTGTGCGAGCTGACCGGGCAGGCCGTGCCACGCAACAAGGCGATCGTCGGCAGCAATGCCTTCGCGCACGAGTCCGGCATCCACCAGCACGGCATGCTCAAGCACCGCGGCACCTACGAGATCATGCGCCCGCAGGACGTGGGCATTGCCGCCACCACCCTGGTGCTGGGCAAGCATTCCGGCCGCGCCGCGCTGCGCCAGCGCCTGCAGGCATTGGGCTACACGCCGGACGACCAGGACCTGGACGCCATGTTCGCCCGCTTCAAGCAGATGGCGGATGCCGTCGGCGAGGTCGATGACGACGGCCTGCGGGTACTGGCCCGGGAGGCCCATTTCCAGCCCGGTGCGCAGGTCATGGGAGTCCTGGCATGAACCCGCGCACCCTGTTCGAGAAGGTCTGGGACGCGCACCTCGTCACCCGGGAAACGCCGCAGACCCCGGCCGTGCTGTACATCGACCTGCACCTGCTGCACGAGGTGACCTCGCCGCAGGCCTTCGACGAACTGCGCGCGCGCCAGCTGCAGCTGCGCCAGCCCGACCGCGCCCTGGCGACGCTGGACCACTCCACACCCACCCTGCCGGCCGCCGCCGGCGGTGAGCGACCGTACACGAATCCGGCCGCGAAGGCCCAGGTCGCGCAGCTGGAGGCGAACAGCGTGCAGTTCGGCGTCGAGCTGCACGGTTGGGGCAGCAGGCAACGCGGCATCGTGCACGTCATCGGCCCCGAGCTGGGCGCCACCCAGCCCGGCATGACCATCGTCTGCGGCGACAGCCACACCTCCACCCACGGCGCCTTCGGCGCACTCGCGTTCGGCATCGGCACCACCGAGGTCGGCCACGTGCTCGCCACCCAGTGCCTGCTGCAGCGCAAGCCGAAGACGATGGCGATCACCGTCGAGGGCCGCCTGCCGGCCGGCGTCGCGGCGAAGGACCTGATCCTCGCCATCATCGGCAGGATCGGCGTCGCCGGCGGCACCGGCCACGTCATCGAGTATCGCGGCGAGGCGATCCGCGCGCTGTCGATGGAAGAGCGCATGACGGTGTGCAACATGTCCATCGAGGCCGGTGCGCGCGCCGGCATGATCGCGCCGGACCAGACCACGTTCGCCTGGCTGCAGGGCCGCGAGCGAGCGCCAAAGGGGGCGGACTGGAACCGGGCCGTCGAGCGCTGGCAGCAGCTGGTCACCGACGACGGTGCGTCGTTTGACCGCGAGGTGGTGATCGACGCAGGCGACATCGTGCCAACCGTCACCTACGGCACCCACCCCGGCATGGCGATCCCGATGAACGCGCCGGTGCCGGCTGCGCGCACCGCGGTCGAGCAGCGCGCGCTGGATTACATGCAGGTGACACCCGGCCAGCCGATGCAGGGCATGCAGGTCGACGTGGTGTTCCTGGGCAGCTGCACGAACTCGCGCCTGCCCGACCTGCGCGTCGCCGCCGGCATCCTGCGCGGACGCAAGCTGGCGCCGGGGGTGCGCATGCTGGTCGTGCCCGGTTCCGAGCAGGTGCGCGTCGACGCCGAGGCCGAAGGCCTGGACCAGGTGTTCCGCGCCGCCGGCGCGGAATGGCGCCTGCCCGGCTGCTCCATGTGCATCGCCATGAACGGCGACCAGGCGCAACCCGGCCAGCTCGTCGTCTCCACCTCCAACCGCAACTTCGAGGGCCGCCAGGGCAAGGGGGCGCGCACCGTGCTGGCCAGTCCGGCGACGGCTGCCGCGTCGGCCATTGCCGGGCGCATCGCCGATCCGCGCGAGTACCTGGCGGAGGCAATCGCATGAAGCCGATCACCCGTATCCGCTCGCGCACCGCCGTGCTGGCCGACGAGAACGTCGACACCGACCGCATCATCCCGGCCCGCTTCCTGACCACGACCTCGCGCGAGGGCCTGGGCCGCCATTGCTTCAACGACTGGCGCTGGCTGCCGGACGGGAGCGCGAACCCCGAATTCGCGCTGAACCGGCCGGAAGCCGCCGGCTGCTCGATCCTGGTCGCCGGGCGCAACTTCGGCTGCGGCTCCTCGCGCGAGCACGCGCCGTGGGCATTGCTGGACTACGGCATCCAGGCCGTGATCAGCTCCGAGATCGCGGACATCTTCCGCAACAACGCGCTGAAGAACGGCCTGCTGGCGATCGTGCTCGGCGAGCCCGTACACCGCTGGTTGCTGGCGCATCCCGGCGTGGAGCTCGGCATCGACGTCGTGGCCGAGACGATCACGCTGCCCGACGGCCGCGAATTCGGCTTCCGGCTCGAGCCGTTCGCGAGGCACTGCCTGCTGGAAGGCGTCGACCAGCTCGGGTTCCTGCTGCAGCAGGGGGATTTGATCGATGCGTTCATCCGTGAACGCGAGGGTCGGGAAGCGGCCATCCATGGCCGCACTGCTCAAGAAAGCCGCTCACCTACCACTGGAGCCGGGACATGAAGGCGCATATCGTCACCCTGCCTGGGGACGGCATCGGTCCCGAGGTCACCGCGGCGGCAGTCGCCGTGCTGCAGGCCGTGGCGGCCAGCCACGGGCACGATTTCAGCTTCGAGGAACAACTGATCGGCGGCTGCGCCATCGAGGCCAGCGGCACAGCGCTGCCGGCCGCCACCGAGACGGCCTGCCTCGCCGCCGATGCCGTGCTGCTCGGTGCGGTGGGTGGCCCGCGCTGGTCCGACCCCGACGCCAAGGTACGCCCGGAGCAGGGCCTGCTCGGCTTGCGCAAGGCGCTGGGCGTGTACGCGAACCTGCGCCCGCTCAGCGTGCATCCGGCCCTGGTCGGGTTGTCGCCGCTGAAGAACGACAGGCTTGCCGGCGTCGATGTCCTGTTCGTGCGCGAACTCACCGGCGGCGCCTATTTCGGCGCCAAGACCCGCGACGCCGACAGCGCCAGCGACGAATACCGCTACACCGTGGCCGAGATCGAGCGCGTGGTGCGACTGGCCTTCGAGTTGGCCCGCGGCCGGCGCCGGCAGCTCACCTCGGTGGACAAGGCCAACGTGCTGGAAACCTCGCGCCTGTGGCGCGCCACGGTGCAGCGCATCGCGCCCGACTACCCGGAGGTGCGGGTCGAGCACCAGCTGGTCGATTCGATGGCCATGCTGCTGCCGACCCGGCCGGCCAGCTACGACGTGGTGGTCACCGAGAACCTGTTCGGCGACATCCTCACCGACGAGGCCGCCGCCCTGGCCGGCTCGCTGGGGCTGATGCCGTCGGCCTCGCTGGGCGCTGGCCGGCGTGGCCTGTACGAGCCCATCCACGGCTCGGCACCCGACCTGGCCGGCCAGGACCTCGCCAATCCGGTGGGTGCGATCCTGTCGACCGCGCTGCTGCTGCGCCACTCGCTGCACCTGCACGCCGAGGCCGCCGCCGTCGAGGCTGCGGTGGAGCACGTGCTGCGCGCGGGTCCCTATACGCCTGACCTTGGCGGCCAGGCCGGCACAGCCGCAGTGCGCGACGCGGTGCTCGCCACGCTCGCCAGCCAGGCTGCCGGAAACACCTCCGTCACGAAGTTGACCGACCCATGCTGCGGTTGAGCGCCGCAACCAGTTTTGCCCGCCCCGCGCACCGCGTGCGGCATTGGCCATGGAGGCCGGCGGTGGCTCCCCGACATCGTGCCAGTGCACCAAAGCCGACGTCGCAGCGCGGGGCGGGCACCCTTCCACAGTCCAGCAACAGGAACCCACATGCGTAGTGACCTGATCAAGGCCGGCCCCGACCGCGCCCCCGCCCGCGCCATGCTGCGCGCCACCGGCATGGACGACGAGGCGCTGCGCAAGCCGCTGGTCGCGGTGGTGCACACCTGGTCGGACGTCTCGCCGTGCAACTTGAACCTGCGCGAGCTGGCGCGGGCGGCGATGGACGGCATCCGCGCCGCCGGCGGCACGCCGGTGGAGTTCAACACCATCGCGGTCACTGACGGCATCGCCATGGGCACGCCGGGCATGCGCTATTCGCTGGTCAGCCGCGAAATCATCACCGACTCCATCGAGGCGGCGGTGGAAGGCCATCTGTGTGACGCCATGGTCGTGCTGTGCGGCTGCGACAAGACCATCCCCGCCGCCGCCATGGCCATGGCGCGGCTGGACATCCCCGCCGTGGCGCTGTACGGCGGCACGATCGCCCACGGCCTACACAAGAACCGGCCGATCACCATCCAGCAGGTGTTCGAGGCCGTCGGCGCGCACGGCGCGGGCAAGATCGACGACGCCGAACTGCGCGCGGTGGAATGCGACGCCTGCGGCGGCGCCGGCGCCTGCGGCGGCCAGTTCACCGCCAACACCATGGCCATGGTGCTGACCACGCTCGGCCTGTCGCCGATGGGCCTGAACGATATCCCCGCAACACACCCGGACAAGCTCACCGCCGCGCGCCGCTGCGGCGAGCTGGTGATGGATTGCCTGCGCAGCAAGCGCACGCCACGCGCGCTGATCTCGCGCACCGCGCTGCGCAACACCGCGCGCATGGTGGCGGCCACCGCCGGCTCCACCAACGCCGTGCTGCACCTGCTGGCGATCGCGCGCGAGGCCGGCACCGAGTGGTCGCTGGAGGATTTCCAGCCGGCCACCGAAGCCACTCCGGTGATCGCCGACCTGCTGCCCTCCGGCCGTTACACCGCGGTGGAGATGTTCGACGCGGGCGGCGCCGCGCGCGTGGCGCAGGAGCTCATTGCCGCCGGCATGCTGGAGGACGCGCCCACCGTCACCGGCCGCACCTTGTTCGAGGAAGCCGCCGCCGCGCCGCGCTTCGACAACCAGCAGGTGATCGCCAGCATGGCCGCGCCGCTGAAGGCCCACGGCGGCTATTCGATCCTCTACGGCAACGTGGCGCCGGACGGCTGCATCCTGAAGATGCCTGGCAAGAACTCGGCCGGCCACGGCAGCACCCGCTTCGAAGGCAGCGCCCGCGTCTACGAGAGTGAGGAGGCCGCGTTCGCCGCCGTGCAGGAAGGCCGGATCAAAAAGGGCGACGTGGTGGTGATCCGCAACGAAGGCCCGGCCGGTGGACCAGGCATGCGCGAGATGCTCGGCGTCACCGCGGCCTTGATCGGCCGCGGCCTGGGCGACGACGTGGCGCTGATCACCGACGGCCGCTTTTCCGGCGCCACCCACGGCTTCATGGTCGGCCACATCGCGCCGGAAGCCGCGCGCGGCGGCGCCATCGGCCTGCTCCGCGACGGCGACAAGCTGGTGATCGACGCGCTCAGCCGCGAGATCAATACCACCGCCGACCTCGCCGGCCGGCGCAAGAGCTGGACACCGGCGGCGCCCAAGGTCACGCGTGGCGCACTCGCCAAGTACGCGCTGCTGTGCACCTCGGCCTCCGACGGCGCCGTTACCCAGGCCACGTTGCCGGCCACCTACATCCGCACCCAACCATCCACCCACGGAGTCACCGCATGAGCCACACCATCCTCGCTTCATCCCGCATCGCCGTGCTCGGCTACGGCAGCCAGGGCCGCGCCCACGCCCTCAACCTGCGCGATTCCGGCCTCGACGTCGTGGTCGGTCTGCGCAAGGACGGCCCGTCCTGGCACAAGGCGAAGGCCGAGGGCTTCCGCGTCGCCGAGCCGGGCGAGGCGGTCAAGACCGCCGACCTGGTCGCCGTGCTCACCCCGGACATGGTGCAGCCTGCGCTCTACACCGAAGCCATCGCGCCCAACATCAAGCCCGGCGCCGCCCTGCTGTTCGCGCACGGCTTCAACATTCACTTCAAGCAGATCACGCCGCGCCAGGACATTGACGTGATCCTCGTTGCGCCCAAGGGCCCGGGTGCGCTGGTGCGCAGCGAGTACGAGCGCGGTCGCGGCGTGCCGGACATCTGGGCGGTGTACCAGGACGTCTCCGGCCAGGCCGAGGAAAAGGCCATCGCCTACGCCGACGGCATCGGTGGCACGCGCGCCATGCTGATCAAGACCGATTTCAAGGAAGAGACCGAGACCGACCTGTTCGGCGAGCAGGCCGTGCTCTGCGGCGGTGCCAGCTCGCTGGTGCAGGCCGGCTTCGAGACCCTGGTGGAAGCCGGCTACCAGCCGGAGATCGCCTACTACGAGGTCTTCCACGAGCTGAAGCTGATCGTCGACCTGTTCTACGAGGGCGGCGTGGAGAAGATGCTCAAGTACGTCAGCGAGACCGCGCAGTACGGCGACTACGTCTCCGGCCCGCGGGTGATCGATGCCGGCGTAAAGGAGCGCATGCAGGCGGTGCTGAAGGACATCCAGGACGGCACCTTCGCCCAGAACTGGATTGCCGAGTACCGCGCCGGGCTGCCGAACTACCGCCGCTACAAACAGGCCGACCTCGACCACCCGCTGGAGCAGGTCGGCCGCAAGCTGCGCGCCCGCATGACCTGGCTGCATCCGGAGCCAGCCCCCGCCACGGGCGCGACCGACCAGGAGCCAGCCGTCGCCTGAGTCCCGCCCCACCAACCACCAAGAGGTACCGTCATGAAACGCTTTCACATCGCCCTGGCCGTCGCCGACATGGACGCCTCCGTCGCCGACTACAGCACGCGCCTGGGGCAGCCGCCCCAGGCCGTGGTCATCGACACCTACGCCATGTGGCGCACCGACCAGCTCAATTTTTCCATCCGCAGGGATCCGGCACATGCCGGCCAGGTGGTGCAGATCGGCTTCGAGGACGACACGGCCGAGGGCTTCGCCAGCGACACCGACGTCAATGGCATCGAATGGCAGCGCTTTTCCACGCTCGAACAGGACCTGCGCATCATCACCACGTTCGGCGTCCCCGTGCATCCAGCCGTCGAGCACGAGCTGATCCGCAACTGACCCGTCCGCCACCGACCGGGCCGGCCGACGCCGACCGCCCGGCCATCATCCTTTGCACCAGGAAGCCATCGTGACCACCCTCACGCCCAGCCCAGCCGCCACTCCCGTTCCCGCTGCCCCACGGCATCCGCTTGCCGGCCTGCCCATGAGCGGTGCGGACATCGTGGTACAGGTGCTCGCCGATGAGGGCACGAAGGTATTGTTCGGCTACTCCGGCGGCGCGATCCTGCCGGTCTACGACGCCATCTTCCGCTACAACGCCATGCACCGCGATGCCGACGGCCGCGATCCGCTGGCCCTGATCGTGCCGGCCAACGAGCAGGGCGCGGGTTTCATGGCCTCCGGCTTTGCACGCGCCTCCGGTGGTGTGGGCGTGGCCGTGGTCACCTCCGGTCCCGGCGCCACCAACCTGGTCACGCCGATCCGCGACGCGCTGGCCGACTCGATCCCCATGGTGGCGATCTGCGGCCAGGTGCCCACCGCCGCGCTGGGCAGCGACGCCTTTCAGGAGGCGCCGGTGGCCAACATCATGGGCGCGTGCGCCAAGCACGTGTTCCTGGTCACCGATGCCTCGCAGCTGGAAGCCACGCTGCGCACCGCGTTCGAGCTGGCACGCAGCGGCCGCCCCGGCCCGGTGGTGGTGGACATCCCAAAGAATGTGCAAAACATCGTGCAGCCTTTTGATGGCGCCAGACACCTGCCGATCCCCGGTTACCGCCGGCGGCTCGAGGCATTGGAACACGCACGGCTCGGCGACGCCGACTGCGGGCGCCTGCTCGACGCCCTGGCCCAGGCCCGGCGCCCACTGGTCTACGCCGGCGGCGGGGTGGTGGCCAGCGGTGCGGCACCGGCGCTGCGCGCGTTCTCACGCGCCTTCGGCCTGCCCGTGGTCACCTCGCTGATGGGCCTGGGAGTGATGGATACCCGTGACCCGCTGGCCCTGCACATGCTGGGCATGCACGGCACGGCCTACGCCAACTATGCGGTGGAGGACTGCGACTTCCTGCTGGTGCTGGGCGCGCGCTTCGACGACCGCGTGGCCGGCGTGCCGGACAAGTTCGCACCACGTGCCCGGTTCATCGCGCAGATCGACATCGATCCGGCCGAGGTGGGCAAGGTCAAGGCGGTGGACTGGGCCCACGTCGGCCAGCTCGGCGCCAGCCTGGAGCGCATCGCCCAGCATGCGCGCAGCCGCGGCGTGAACCTGCAACTGGATGCCTGGCACGCCCACCTGGCCGGGCTCAAGCGCGTGCATGCGATGAATTACGACCGCGCCAGCCCGCTGCTGCAGCCGCAGGCGGTCATCGAGGCCATCAACCGGCAGACCTGCGGCCGCGCCATCATCGCCACCGGCGTGGGCCAGCACCAGATGTGGTCGGCGCAGTTCTTCGACTTTGCCGAGCCTCGCCACTGGCTCACCTCGGGCTCGATGGGCACGATGGGCTTTGGCCTGCCGGCGGCGATCGGCGCGCAGTTCGCGCATCCCGAGGCGACGGTGATCGACGTCGACGGCGACGGCTCGATCCGCATGAATGTCGGCGAGCTGGAAACCGTGGCCACCTACGGCCTGCCGCTGAAGATCGTGCTGCTCAACAACCATGGCGACGGCATGGTGCGGCAGTGGCAGAAGCTGTTCTTCAAGAGTCGCTACTCCGCCACCGACAAGAACCTGCACACCAAGGATTTCGTGCGCGCCGCCCAGGCCGACGGCATCGTCTGGGCACGCCGGCTCGAGCGCAAGGAGGAGCTCGAGGCCACCGTCGCCGAGTTCCTCGCCGTCGCCGGTCCGGCCTTCCTCGAGGTGGTGGTGGACCCCGACGCCGGCGTCTATCCCATGGTCGGCCCCGGCGCCAGCTATGCGCAGATGATCACCGGCGACTTCATCCCCTCGCGCGAGACGCCAGCACCCGTCGACGCCGAGGCCTCGACCACGCACATGTTCTAGGCACTTGATCTGTCCCTTCTCCCCTCGGGAGAAGGTGGCCCGCAATACCAGATGAGGGTTCGGGCGAGCTACGGCGCCCCCGCTCCGCCCGCACCCTCACCCGCCTGTCGGCACCCCTCTCCCGCAATGGGACTTCCTTCCGTCGCCAAAGGGAGAGGGGCTCACCACCGGAGCACCGCCATGAAGCACACCCTGTCCATCCTGCTGCAGAACGAATCCGGCGCGCTGGTACGCGTGGCAGGACTGTTCGCCGCGCGCCACGTCAACATCGACGCGCTCACCGTGGCCGCGACCCACGACCCGGCCATCTCGCAGCTCACTCTCGTGCTGCACGGCGACGAGGGCACGCTGGAGCAGATCCTGCGTCAGCTGCGCAAGCTCGTCGACGTGCTCGACGCCAGCAGCCTGTCGCTGGCAGCTGGCTTCGGCCAACCCACGCTTGCCGCACACACATGAGCGTCGCGCTGGCCGAAAGCACCGGCGTGGCCGACGAGGTGCCCGACGACCTCGACCTGCTGCGCCGCACGCTGTCCGCGCGGGTGTACGAGGTGGCGCAGGAAACCCCGCTGCAGCCGGCTGCCCTGCTCTCGGCCCGGCTGGGCCGCCGGGTGCTGCTCAAGCGTGAGGACCTGCAAAGTGTGTTCTCGTTCAAGCTGCGCGGCGCCTACAACAAGATGGCACAGCTCGGCGCGGCGCAACGCGCGCGCGGCGTGGTCGCCGCCTCCGCCGGCAACCACGCCCAGGGCGTGGCGCTCGCCGCCGCCAGGCTCGGCCTGCATGCGGTGATCGTGATGCCGATGACCGCGCCGCGGGTGAAGGTGGATGCGGTACGCCGCATCGGCGGCGACGCCGTCGAGGTGGTGCTGCAAGGCGATTCCTACGACGACGCCCAGGCCGCCGCCGCGCGTCTCCAGGCCGAGCGCGGCCTGGTCTTCGTGCATCCCTTCGACGACCTGGACGTCATCGCCGGGCAGGCCACCGTGGGCGTGGAAATCCTGCGCCAGTGCGCCGCGCCCGAGGCCGTGTTCGTGCCGGTGGGTGGTGGTGGCCTCGCCGCCGGAGTGGCCAGCTACATCAAGACGCTGTCGCCACAGACCCGGCTGATCGGCGTGCAGGCCGAGGATTCCGACGCCATGGCCTGTTCGTTGGACTGTGGCGAGCGCATCACCCTGCCCGACGTGGGCCTGTTTGCCGACGGCACGGCGGTCAAGCGCGTGGGCCGGCTCACCTATGCCCTGTGCCGCCGCCACCTCGACGCCATGCTGCGCGTCAATGGCGACGCGCTGTGCGCGGCCATCCGCGACATCTACCAGGAAACCCGCAGCGTGCCCGAACCTTCCGGCGCACTGGCGTTGGCCGGCCTCAAGCAATACGTCGCCAGCCACCCCGATGCCGGCGGCGCGCTGGTGGCCGTGGTGTCCGGTGCCAACATGAACTTCGAGCGCCTGCGCCACGTGGCCGAGCGCGCCGAAGCCGGCGACCAGGGCGAGGCGCTGTTCGCGGTGACCATCCCCGAGGAGCGCGGCAGCCTGCGCCGCTTCTGCGCCGCCCTGGGCCGCCACGCCATCACCGAGTTCAACTACCGCATCGGCGACACACGCCACGCGCACATCTTCGTCGGCGTGCAGACCGGGAACGGCAACGCCCGCGACGCGTTGGCCGGCACCTTCCGCGACCAGGGCTTTGCCGTGCTCGACTTGTCCGACGACGAGCTGGCCAAGCTGCATCTGCGCCACATGGTGGGCGGACGCTCGCCGCTCGCGCACAACGAGCACCTCTACCGCTTCGACTTTCCCGAGCGGCCCGGTGCCCTGCCCGACTTTCTCGAACGCCTGCACCCGGACTGGAACATCAGCCTGTTCCACTACCGCAACCACGGTGCCGACCACGGCCGCATCCTGGTCGGCCTGCAGGTACCGGGCGCCGAGCTCGCGGACTGTCGCCGGCGCCTCGCCGCCCTGGGCTACCCGCACTGCGACGAAAGCGACAACCCGGCCTACCGGCTGCTGTTGCGCGAGTAGGCGGGCGGCGGCGCTCCCGCGGGCGGGGGCCGTGCGCGGCTTGCCCGGGCCCTTCGGCTGGATACCGCGCCTGGCGTCAGGTCCGCAGCGGTCCGGAAGGCCGGTAGCGGTTGAGGAGGATGCCGCCAGGCCAGGCCTGCGTGCCCACAAGTTCAAGCGGGCGCGGCCGGGCACCTGCGGCTTGGCGGCAAAGCCTACTGGTCGGCCCCGAGCAGGCTCACGACGGCGTCCCGGGTTACTTGAACCATCGCCGCACCTCCCGCCTTCCCATGTCCGCCCAATGCCTGGATCAAGCCGCGCCGCGACGCTGCGGCAGCCCGCATGAATGATCAGGCCGCGGACAGCGCGCTGACCATGACGCAGTAACCGTCGGGATCACGCAGCGCAAACTCCCTGGTGCCTGTGTTTGGATTGATGCTGGGCTCCTCCTCAAGCACCCCGACAAGGCTGCGTGCGCGATCCAGCGCCTGGTCAAAGTCATCCACGCGAAAGAAGAGCAGCAGTCCATTGCCGGGCTCCGCACGATCCGGGCTGGCGAGCGATGGATGCTCGTGGTCACCCCACCGATGGACGCTGAGCAGGACGGTTCCATCGGTGTCGACGATCTGGCCAAAGTAGTCATGGGCAGGCTGCGTGGCAATCTGCCCAAGAAGCGACTGATACCACGCGAAGCTGCGGCCAACGTCCGTGACGCCGATGATTGTCCACAAGCGCTGCATCGTTGCTCCTGCGGCCCAATGCCTGAGGCAACCGGCGCGAACCACGCGCAATGCCACGATCAGCAGTGGCCCGGGAAAGCTCAGGGCGAAAGTATCATGCGCCTGGAGTCGACGGGGAGTGTCCCGGGGAATGGTCAGGACTGCGCTGCACCGCCACCTGGCGAATGCGACTCCATGCAGAATGCGCAGGGTTTGTGAAGCGTCCTCGTTGATTCGAGCCAGTTGGAAGTAGAGTTCCCATCGAAGGAGCTCTGCATGAAGAAGTCGAAGTTTTCCGAGGAACAGATCGTCCGGATCCTGAAAGAGGTCGAGGCCGGCGCGA
>Ga0209916_1000637_pt1 | contig 48656 bp, 50 predicted proteins | sample ThiBio_1000_plan_FD_183956 | JGI IMG/M metagenome (GOLD analysis project Ga0209916, IMG submission 183956) | Wastewater bioreactor microbial communities from Cape Town, South Africa - Thiocy_solids_2 (SPAdes) | ecosystem: Engineered > Bioreactor > Thiocyanate-remediating > Anaerobic-Aerobic ... | reverse complement strand
CGACCTGATCGTCACGGAAGTCCGACTTCGCGACGTCCCTGTGACGCCTCTCCCACGCACCCCTCACGTCCTGGGCTCCTCATGGGGGTCACAGCCTGCCAGGACCCCCATGAGGAGCCCAGGACCACCCTGCGCCACCTCGGACGGCCGGCAGCGCCGCGGAGTGCCGCAGGGCCGTCCGCCCGTCCCCAACCCCTCAACCCCCGATCGCGCTCATCGTCCTCGCCGGCGGCCTAAAGCCGGGCTCGTCGATCCGGTGCTTCAGCTCCTTGCGCCAGACCGCGTCGCGGATGATCGTCCCCAGCTCGGCGTCGTCGGCGCCGGCTCGCAGCGGGCCGCGCAGGTCGGTCTCATGGAGGGAGAAGAGGCAGGTGCGCAGGCGTCCGTCGGCGGTCAGGCGCAGCCGGTTGCAGTCGGCGCAGAACGGTTCCGAGACGGGGTTGATGAAGCCGATCTCGCCGCGCCCGTCGGCGAAGGCATACACGCGCGCGGTCGCGTGCGGCTCACGCTCGCGCTCCACCAGCGGATGCACCGCTTCGACCATCGCCCGCACCTCCGCCCCGGTCATCACCTCCTCGGCGCGCCAGGCCCGGTCGCCGTCGAGCGGCATGAACTCGATGAAGCGGACCTGGAAGCCGCGGTCGCGGGCGAGGTCGCAGAAGCGCATGATGTCCTCGCGGCCGAGGCCGGGCATCGGCACCGCGTTGACCTTGACCGGGCGCACCTGCGGGAAGGCGGCGATCGCGTCGAGCCCGGCGAGCACCCGGTCGAGCGCGTCACGGCGGGTGATCTCGAAGAAGCGGGCGCGGGCGAGACTGTCGATCGAGACGTTGACGCGGTCGATCCCGGCGGCGACGAGGTCGGCGGCCTGCGCGTCCAGCAGGTACCCGTTGGTCGTCAGCGAGAGGTCCTCGATCCCCTCGACCGCGCGCAGCCGCGCGACCAGCGCCGGGAATTCGCGCCGCACCAGCGGCTCGCCACCGGTCAGCCGCACGTCCCGCACCCCGAGGTCGACCAGCAGCCGCACCAGCCGCTCGATCTCCTCGAAGGAGAGGATCTCCTCGCGCGCGATCCACGGCATGCCCTCGGCCGGCATGCAGTAGCGGCAGCGGAAGTTGCAGCGGTCGGTGACCGAGACCCGCAGGTCGGAGATCACCCTGCCGTGCGCATCTTCGAGGGGCACCCCAGGAACGGTACCCCTTTGCCGAGTTCGCACTTATCCGCGGATAGCGCGGCGAACTGCGAACTCGGGTCAGGCGCCGTGGGCGGGCCGCTCGCCCGCGAGCAGCGCCAGCGCGTGCGGCAGCGCCGTCGCGAGCGCCTCGCCGCACTGGCCGATGCTGCGCGGGCTGCCGGGGAAGTTGACGATCAGCGTCCGGCCGCGGGTCCCGGCGACGCCGCGCGAGAGCATCCAGTTGGAGGTATAGGGACGGGACGCGGCGCGCATCGCCTCGGCGATCCCCGGCGCCTGGCGGTCGAGCACCGCGAGCGTCGCCTCCGGGGTGACGTCGTCTACGGTCATCCCGGTGCCGCCGCTGGTCAGGACCAGCTCCACCCCGAGCTCATCACAGAAGTACGCCAGGCGGGCCTCGATCGTCCTGCGCTCGTCGGGGACCACCTCCCGCGCCGCCACCTCCAGCCCCAGCTCGGCGACGAACTCGACGAGCCGCGCGCCGCTCGCATCCTCCCCCTCGCCGCGCGCCTTCGAGGTCGAGACGGTGAGGAGCGCCGCCCGCATCAGCCCTTGTCAGCGTCGGCGGCGGCCTCATCGAGCCGCCACTCGCCAGAGCGCCCGCCGCTCTTCGACACCAGGACGACCGACTCGATCGCGACCCCCCGCTCCAGTCCCTTCACCATGTCGTAGACGGTCAGCGCGGCGACCGAGGCGGCGGTCATCGCCTCCATCTCGACCCCGGTCTGGCCGATGGTGTGCGCCTCGGCCAGCAGCTCGACGCGCCCGGCCTCGACGTCGACGGTGGCGGCGACGTCGACGAAGGAGAGCGGCAGCGGGTGGCAGAGCGGGATCAGCGTCGAGGTCTGCTTGGCGGCCTGCACGCCGGCGATCCGCGCCACGCCGAGGACCTCGCCCTTGGGACCGTCCCCGCGCTCGACCGCGCGGGCGGTGTCCGGGGCCATCCGCAGCCGCGCCCGCGCGACCGCCCGCCGCTCGCTGGTCGGCTTCGCTCCGACGTCCACCATCCGCGCCCGCCCGTCGTCCCCGAGGTGCGTGAGCCCGCTCACCGCGCCACCCCCATGTCGATGGGCCGAAAACCGGACATATAGGCGGGTTCTCGGCCCGTCAACGGGAGGGCTCCCGTTCCGGGGCGGCCTCGCCGGGGACCCAGGTGCCCTCGCCGGCGGCGTCCAGCTCCCGCTTCCAGATCGGCGCCTCGGCCTTGATCCGGTCGATCGCCTCGCGGGCCCCGGCAAATGCTTCCTCGCGGTGCCCGGCCGAGACGGCCACGACGACGCCCGGCTCGCCCCGCGCCACGCGCCCGACGCGATGCTCCGCGGCCGCGGCGAGCAGCCCGTGGCGCTCGACGCACTCGACCAGGATCGCGGCGATCCGCTCCTCGGCCATCTCGCGGTAGGCCTCGTAGTCGAGGCTCGCGACCTCCCGCGTCACCCCCTGGAAGGCGACGATCGCGCCCGCGCCCGGATCGGCGACCCAGCGCGAGAGCCCCTCGGCGCTCAGTGGCTCCTCCGTGACCCGCGCCCGCGTCCGCCCTCCCGAGCCGGGCGCGCCGCCCGAGATCGGCGGGATCACGGCCAGCTCGTCGCCGGACGCGATCGCGGTGTCCTCGCTCGCGTACTCGCGGTTGACGGCCATGCGCAGCGGCATCCGCTCGACCAGCTCGCCGAGGCCGGGCGCGGCGGCGAGGCGCTCGAAGGCGTCCCTCACCGTGGCGCCCTCGGGCAGCTCGATGTCGACCGAGTCGCGCCCGGCGCGCTCGCGCAGGATCGCGAAGAGGCGGACGGTGACGGTCATCGGCCCATGCTAGCCCGGTCGAGCAGCTCGACGTCCACCGTGTCCCCGGCCGCGAGCCCGGCGCACTCGGTCGGGACCAGCGCCAGCGCTTCGGCGGCGAGCATCGAGGTGAGGACGTGCGAGCCCTGCCGCGGCAGCGGCCAGGCGACCCAGCCGCGCTCGTCCAGCTCCAGCCGGCAGCGGACCGCGTGCGCGCGGTCGGTCGGCTTCTCGTAGGCGGCGCCGAGCCGCGCGGTGGTGCGCCGGGACGTCGGCTCGCCGCCCGCCATCGCGATCAGCGCCGGCCGCACGAAGGTCAGGAAGGTGACCATCACCGACACCGGGTTGCCCGGCAGGCCGAAGGCGAGCGCCTCGCCCCGGGTCCCGAACCAGGTCGGGCCGCCCGGTTTCAGCGCCACCCGCCAGAAGACCTCCTCGGCGCCGAGCTCCGCCAGCGCCGCCTTGACGTGGTCGTGCTCACCGACCGAGATGCCGCCGCAGACGATCGCCACGTCGGCCCCGAGCGCCCGCCCGAGCGCGGCCCGCGTCGCCTCCGGCTCGTCCGGCGTCCAGTCGACCGAGACGACCTCCGCCCCGGCGAGCCGCGCGAGTGCGGCCACCGTGCGCGAGTTCGAATCGCGGATCGCGCCCGGGCCGAGCGGCCGGCCCGGCGGGGTCAGCTCGTCGCCGCTGGTGAGCACCGCGACCCGCGGGCGGCGCCGCACCGGCACCGGGTCGATCCCGATCGTCGCCAGCGCCCCGAGCTCCGCCGGCCCCAGCTCCGCCCCCGCCCGCAGCACGGTCTCGCCGGCGGCGATGTCGTCGCCGGCGTGGCGGACGTTGGCGTCGGCGGCGACGGCGACACGGATGAGCACGCGCCCGAGGGTCCCTGCCGACGACGGCGGCGGCGCACCGGCATCGGCGACGGGAACGCTGGGCGTCGCCGGGCGTGCGGTGTCCTCGACGCGGACCACCGCGTCGGCGCCCGCGGGGCCCCTGGGCGTCGCCGGACCCCGCGCGGTCCCTTCAGTCGAGACCCCGCCGTCCGCGGCGGCGGGGCCCCTTGCTGCCGCCAGGCCCCGGGGGGTGTCCTGGACCGGGACCGCAGTCTCCGCGCCGGCGGGACCCGTCGCTGCTGCTGAGCCGCGCTCAGTGTCCTCCACGCGGACCACCGCGTCGGCGCCCGCGGGGAGCATCGCGCCGGTCGAGATCGCGATCGCCTCGCCGACGCCAAGTGCCTTCGTCGCCGGGTGCCCGGCGCGTGACTCGTCGACGATCGCCAGGGTCACCGGCGAGTCGGCACCTGCGCCGGCGACGTCCGCGGCGCGCACCGCGAAGCCGTCCATGGCCGAGTTGTCGAAGGGCGGAAACGGCGCCTCGGCGACCGCGTCGAGCGCCAGCCGACGGCCCAGCGCCTCGGCGAGGCCGACCTCCTCCGTCGCCGTCAGCCGCACCCGCGCGAGCACCTCGCGCCGCGCCGCCTCGATCTCGATCGCCTTCGCCATATGCACAGCCTGCCGCACCGGCCCCTGCGACACTCGCCCGGTGGACCCCGGCCCCACCCCGCGAGCTGTTCCTTTTGCCGTCCATGCCGGCAAAAGGAACAGCCGCGGCGACGACGGCAGGCTCGGCGCGGTCCTCGCCGGCGGGCAGGGAAGTCGACTCGGCGGCGCCAAGCCGACCGCCGATCTGGCCGGCCGACCGCTGATCTCCTACCCCCTGGCGGCCCTCGCGGCGGCCGGCATCGAACCCTTCGTCGTCGCCAAGCACTCGACTGACCTGCGCGGTCGTCCTATGGACCGCCAGACGGACCTTAGGACGACCGCGCTCGGCGTGCCGGACGAAAGGACGACCGCAGTCGGCGTGCCGGACCAAAAGGCGCCCGCGGCCGGCGCACCCGACGAGAGGCCGCCGCCCGCACCTGGCGTACCGGACCTTTGGACGACCGCGGCCGGCGCACCGGGCCAAGGGAGGACGCCGCCCAGGGCCCCGGACGAAAGGACGACCGCGCCAGCGCTCGGCGGGGTCGAGATCGTCACCGAGCCGGACGAGCCGACGCACCCGCTCGCCGGGATCGTCGCGGCGCTCCGTCACGCGGGCCGGCCGCTGGTCGTCGTCGGCTGCGACTTCCCGTTCGCGCCGCCGGCGCTGCTGCGGGCGCTCGCGGAGGCGCCGGAGCCGCTGGCCGTCCCCGCTCCCGGCGGCGAGCCGCAGCCGCTGATGGCGCGCTGGTCCCCCGAGCTCCTCCCCCGGCTGGAGATCGCCCTCGAGCGCGAAGAGTCGCTGCGGCGCACCGTCGCGGCGCTCTCCCCGCGTCTCCTTGACGACACAGAGCTCGCACAGTTCGGTGACCCGGCGCGCGCCTTCTTCAACGTCAACACCCCCGCCGACCTCAGCGCCGCCGCGGCGCTGCTCTGAACGCACCACCCGCGCGCGGTACGCTCGCCGCATGGCGAGTGAAGAGCCCCGGTTCGTGTCGCGCGGCTTCACCGGCCGACCGCACGGGCCCGGCGCCGACCGGCTGCCGCCCGGCCAATACCTGGAGCGCGGCTTCCCGGTCCTCACCGCCGGCCCGACCCCGCGGGTGGAGCCTGCCGAGTGGAGCTTCCGCATCGACGGCATGGTCGGCAACGAGCTGGAGTGGAGTTGGGAGGAATTCGCACGGCTTCCCGCCGAAGACGTGCCGTGCGACATCCATTGCGTGACGAAGTGGTCGAAGCTCGACACCAGCTTCCGCGGCGTCTCGGTCGACACGCTGCTCGAAGCCGCCCGCCCCGAGGGCGCCTTCTCGATGGCCCACTCCTTCGGCGGCTACACCACCAACCTGCCCCTGGAGGAGCTGACCGGCGGCCGCGCCTGGGTCGTCACCGAGCACGAGGGCGCCCCGCTCCCCCGCGAGCATGGCGGCCCGGCCCGCCTCCTCGTCCCCCACCTTTACTTCTGGAAGAGCGCCAAGTGGGTGCGCGGCCTGCGGATCATGGACCACGACGAGCCCGGCTTCTGGGAGGCCAACGGCTACAACGCGCACGGCGATCCCTGGAAAGAGGAGCGCTATTGGACGGACTGACCGCCGTCTCGCAGCGCGCGCCCGGCCGCTGGCAGATCGCCGAGGTCGAGCAGATCCGGGTCGAGACGCCGCGCACCAAGACCTTCCGCCTGCGCCCGCCGATGTGGATGCCGCACCTGCCGGGGCAGCACTACGACGTCCGCCTCACCGCCCCGGACGGCTACCGGGCCGAGCGCTCCTACTCGATCGCCTCCTCGCCGCTCGACCAGGGCGTCGTCGAGCTGACCGTCGACCGTCTCGAAGACGGCGAGGTCTCGTCCTACTTCCATGACGTCCTCGTCGAAGGCGACCAGGTCGAGGTCCGCGGCCCCTTCGCCTCCTACTTCGTCTGGCGCGGCGAGGAGCCGGTGCTCCTGATCGGCGGCGGCTCCGGCGTCGTGCCGCTGATGTGCATGCTGCGCCACCGCCGCCGCACCGCCCCCGAGCTGCCCATGCGCCTCCTCTACTCGGCCCGCACCCGCCGCGAAGTCATCTACGCCGACGAGCTCGGCGACGACGCGATCGTCGCCCTCACCCGCGAGCTCGGGGGCGTGCCGATCGAAGGCATCCCGCGCGTCCAGCTCGGCCGCATCTTCCCCGGCCTCATCGCCGCGGAGGCGTTCGACTCCGGCCTCGCTTTCGTGTGCGGTTCGAACGGCTTCGTCGAGTCGATCAGCCAGATGCTCCTCGCCGCGGGCTACTCGCCCGACCGGATCCGCACCGAGCGCTTCGGCCCGACCGGCTGAGCCGCTCGGCGTCTGCGGTTCGTCCCGCTATCCGGGAACAACCGCAGACGTCCGGCCGAGCGCGCAGGTGTCGTCCGCGCTCGCCCCGGGAAAAGAAGAACCGTGGTCCGCGCCGCCGCCGGCCTCGCCGACCGCCCGCCCGACGAGGCCCGCCCCTTCGGCGCCGGCCGCGAGCGCTTCCTCTGGACCTTCCTCGCCGCCGTCGGCACCTTCCTCGCGGGCTCCGTCTTCGCGATCGGCCGGGGCACCTACGAGCTCCTCAACGAGCCCCGCGCGGAGACCGAATACCTCGTCCCCTTCGTCGGCTTCCTGCTCGCGGGCCAGCTCTCCGGGGATCCTCTCCGATCGTCAGGGCGCGCGCCGGTTCGCGACCGGCGGGATAATCGTCGCCGCGATCGACCCGGAGCCGGCCGGACCGTGGTGAGAGGGCCGCGCCGTTTCCCCGTCCGTCGCCGCCACGGGCGCCAGCTCGAAAGCGCCTCCGACTCCGCGCTCAGCGCTCGTACCAGAAGCGGTCCTGGATCGAGCCGTCCTTGCCGACGAACCACATCTCCCAGGTGTTGGGGAGGCGGGTCACGGCCGCCATCGTCGCCTGCTCAGCAGCGGCCCCGCCGCGGGTGAGCGGAACCTCCATCCAGGCTTGACCGTCGTACCAGAAGGCGTCCTCGACCGAGCCGCCACCTCCCGCGAACCAGAACTCCATCGTGCCCGGTTTGCGTGAGGTCGGCGCTATCGACCCCGACTGGGAGGCGATGAGGGGGTCGGCCACCCGGTAGCGCCGCCATTTTTTGCCGGGCCCGGCGGCGCCCTGAACCGAGCGATCGACGCCGATCCACCAGACGTCGAGGGTGTCCGGCCTGCGGGAGACACCGCCGATACCGCCGCTCGCCGACGCGGTGCGGCCCACCGCGATTTCGTATCGCTCTTCGGCGCCATCGTCGTGGAGCGAAGCACCTTGGACCGAGCCGTCCGGTCCGATCCACCAGACGTCGACGACGTCGGGGCGGCGGGAAGCGGCGCCGATGGCGCTGGTCAGCGCGACTTCGCCGATTTCGGCGACCCGTGAACGTTGCCCCTGCGTCGTCTTCGTCCACATCGCGCGTTCGAGCGATCCGCCCGCCCCGACCCACCAGAGATCCATCTTGTCGGGCCCGCGTGAGACCGCCGCGATCCCGCCCGTCGGCTCGGCTTCCCCGCCACCAGCGATTTCCCCGAACGCCCAGACGGAGCCCTCTGACCGGACCGCGGTTTTCACCGTGCCGCGCGGCCCGATCCACCAGACGTCCAACGCCTCGGGGGTTCTGGAGACCGCCGCGATCCCGCTCTGAAGTTCGGCCGCGCCGGCCCCGGCCAACTGATATCGCCGCCACTCCTCTTTCTCGCGCCAGAACGCTCCTTCCACCGACCCGTCGGCGCCGATCCACCAGATCTCGAGGTTCTCCGGCTTTCGCGCGACCGCGGCGATGCCACCGGTCAACGAGGCGCTCCCCGCGGGAGCGAGCTCGATCCCGCCGACCGCGACGGCCTCGAAGTTGAGCTCATAGCGACCGCCGTCACCGCTGATCTCCACGCGCTTCCCGGTCGGCTTGCCCTGCCTGGCGCGCTCCAGCTCGGCGGCGGTAAAACTCAGCTCGACGGTCCCGAGGCGCTCGTCAGGGCTGGGCGCGCCGGTGGGGGTCGACGCGGCGTCGTTCACGTCCCCCAACAGCTTTTCGAGCTTCACCGGCCGTTTGAGTGGCAGGGTGGCCAGGATCGATGCCGCGGCCGCGCCTTTGACGATCGTCCGCAACGCGCTCGGCCTGCCGTCATCCTGCTCGAGCAGGGAGACGAGGAAGATCGACTCGCCGGGGTCCTTGAGTTCGCTCGGCGTGCCGTCGACACCCCAGAACGAGTGTGAAGGCCCTGACGAAAACCGCACGTCACCCTTGTCGACCGCCCCGTACGGCCCGTAGAGCACCACCTCCGACGATGGGACTGGAAGCGTCCCGCCTGGGACCGCAAGCTTGGAGTCAAGGTCGACCGCGGTGACCAGAACGTAGGGCTCGTCGCGCCCCGCCTCGTCCGTCTCTTCAAGGCACCTGAGACTCTTCAGGTAGATCCACAGCATGACGATCGCCTCTCCCCTTGCTTCCGTCTGCGGAGACGACGATACGCCGCCTGTCAGTACAAACAAAGAAGTTTGTCTAATTTGTTCAGGGAGCCGAGTCGACGATCCGGGAGTCGAGGTAGGCGGTTTCCCGGTACGGGGTTCCAGGCGGGATGCCGTAGTTGTCGGTGGAGGGCGGGCCGAAGACCGTTTCCGACTCGGCCAGGACCTTGGAGGCGGCCGGGTCGAAGATGACCTGCCGGCCGAAGCCGGTTTCATCCACCAAGGCCAGCGCCTCGCCCCGGCGCCCGGCGGCATCGGTGACCTCGCCCCGGTGCCGGACGCCGGGGATTTCGCCGAGCGCCCCGAAGGCGGCGGTGGCGAGCGCCGGGCTCGTGGTCGGTTCGGCGAGGATTTCGAAGAGCCGTTCGACCGTCGTCCTGCCGTTGCGCGAGGCGGCCGCCGCCGGAGGGCTTCCGGCTTCCTGTCCTTCGATCGCCAGGCGGAGCGCTTCCGGTTCGGTCGGCAGCCGGTAGAGCTTGGGGACGTTGGCGAAGGCGTGGCGCCCGCGGAACGAGCGGCCCGCGTATTCCTTCGTCGCGTGGCCGGCGCCGTCGCGCTTCACGTGGTGTTCGGCGGGGTCGTATTCGAACGGCGGCGGCGAGCCCGCTGCTTCCCACAGCCGCTGGTCCGCGGGCGAGAGGAATTCGATCCTGCCCAGCGTTTCGCGCACGCGGGTCTTGCCGTCGCGCGCGGTCCAGACTTCTTTCGTCGTCGGCACCAGCGCCACGTGGCCGTCAGGGCCCGGGGTGCGGGACGTGAAGTGGCGCGGGTGGTCCTTCGGCCCCGTCCCGCGACCGCCCGGTTCCCAGGTCTGGGCCTGGACGACCTTGGTCTTGGTGAGGAGAAGCTGGCCGGGCCTCGGCACCGCCGCGGCGGCAGCCGACGCGGCGGACCCGCCCGATCCTTCGGCGCCTGCGGGAAGCTGGATCGCGCCGATGCTGCCCGCCGCCTCCGGTTCCGGCGTGCAGGGTTCGACCGGGCCTTCGACCACCTGGACCGAGGCCCGGTAGCCCCCTTCGGGGTCGCCGCCGTGCGGTTCGGGCGAGCCGACGATGACCAGGGTCTGGCCGGGCCGGAACGACTTCGGGTCGAAGCTCACGTTGGGGATTTCCCCGGGGGACGCATTGCCGGCGCGAACCCGGCGCATGAAGGCGCGCGAGACGTGACGGTATTGCGCGGCGCTCATGACCCCGATCGTCAGCGCCGGCGCCGGCCCGCCGGATTCGAACCCGCCGATCCGCCCGCCCATCGAGGTCTTCACCATCGCCGGCTTCAGCTTGCGTTCGCGGCACGTCGTCTGCGCCGCCAGCCAGTCGATCTGCGCCGGGATGCCCGCCTGCTTCAGCGCTTCTTCGAGCCCGCCTGAGTCTTCGAGGCTGTAGATCTTGATCGCCACCCCGCCGCCCGAGAGCGGTTGGACCGCGAAGGCGCGGGTGGTGCTGTCGCCGCCCGAGCTGACGACGAGGACGACCGCGGCCACCGCGAGCACCGCCGCCCCGGCCAGCGCCAGGCGCAGCGGGCGGCGACGACGCGGGGCCGGGGCGACCGGCGCCCCGGAGCCGGCCGCGGCCGTGCCGCGCTCGGCGACGACGGCCTTCAGCCGGACGAGGAGCCGCTCCTCGAAACCCTTGCCCCGATCCTTTGGCTCGCTCACGCTCGTCCCTCCTTTCGCTCCGCTGGTCCTTCGGCGGGTCCCCCGGCGGCCTCCAGCTCGGCCCGCAGCTTGCGCCGCGCCCGGAACAGGCGCACCCGCGCGGTGGCGGGCCGCACTCCCGCCACGGCGGCCGCCTCGGCCACCGTCAGCTCGTCCAGGGCGACCAGCTCCAGCACCGTCCGCTCGCCCTCGGGCAGTCGATCCATCGCCGCGTAGAGCTCCCGCGACCGCGCCGCCGCTTCGATCCGCGCGTCGATCCGTGCCGCGTCGTCGGTGTCGACCAGGGTGCGGCCCCAGCGCTCCTCCCGCTTGCGCTCGGCGTCGCGGCGCCGCGCGTCCGCGGCGACGACGATCCGCGCGATCCCGTAGAGCCAGGCCCGCGGGGTCCCCGCGCTCGCCCGGTACCGCTCGGCGGACTCGATCGCCGCGACGAAGATCTCCGCGGTCAGGTCCGCCGCCCGTCCCCGCTCCCCGACCCGCCGCGCGACGAACCGCTGCACCCCCTCGACGTGCTCCCGGTAGAAGGCCTCGAAGATGTCGGGGTCGGTGGCGATCCAGCGCAGCTGCTCCGGCCCGACCCCGGTCTCCCGCACGCTGACCAGCGCCAGGTGGCGATCAAGGGAGGTCACCGAACCGACGCGATCCAAGTTCGTCTCCACACCCCCTATTGGTCGCCGGGCGGAAAAGCGTTACCGCCGGCGCGAGAAGGGGTGGCTGAGGGGACTCGAACCCCCGACCGCCTGGACCACAACCAGGAGCTCTACCAGCTGAGCTACAGCCACCGCGCGGCCACCAAATCTAGCGAGCCGCGCGGTGGAGCGGCGGCCGCGCCGGGAGGCGGGCGCCGCGGGCCGGGCACTCAGGCGTGGCCGGCAATCGGGTGGGGACGGTAGGGCTCCTCGAGGGCGGCGATCGCGTCGTCCGGGAGGTCGGGGTCGACGGCGGCGATCGCGTCCGCCAGGTGCTCGGCCTTGGTGACGCCGACGATCGGGGCGGTGATGACCGGGTTGGAGAGGAGCCAGGCGAGTCCGACCTGGGCGGGGGAGCGGCCGAGGCGCTCGGCCACCTCGACGGCGCGGGCGACGATCTGCTCGTCCTCGTCGCGGTAGAGGGAGGCGCCGAACTCGTCGGTCTCGGTGCGGGCGGTCGCGGCGTCCCAGGGGCGGGTGAGGCGGCCGCGGGCAAGCGGGCTCCAGGGGATGACGGCGATCTCCTGGTCGGCGCAGAGCGGCAGCATCTCGCGCTCCTCCTCGCGGTAGAGCAGGTTGTAGTGGTCCTGCATCGAGACGAAGCGGGCCAGACCGCCGAGGTCGCTGGTCGCCAGCGCCTTGGCGAACTGCCAGGCGAACATCGAGGAGGCGCCGATGTAGCGGGCCTTGCCGGCCCGGACCACCTCGTCGAGCGCCTCGAGCGTCTCCTCGATCGGCGTCTCGTGGTCCCAGCGGTGGATCTGGTAGAGGTCGACGTAGTCGGTGCCGAGGCGCTCCAGGCTGTGGTCGATCTCGCTGAGGATCGCCTTGCGGGAGAGGCCGCCGCCGTTCGGGCCGGGGCGCATCTTGCCGTGGACCTTGGTGGCGAGGACGATCTCGTCGCGGTCGGCCATGTCGGCGAGGGCGCGGCCGACGATCTCCTCGCTCGAGCCGTTCGAGTAGACGTTGGCGGTGTCGAAGAAGTTGATCCCGCCGTCGAGGGCCTGCCTGATGATCTCGCGACTCGCGGCCTCCGGCAGCGACCACGGGTGCCCGCCGCGCCCCGGCTCGCCGAAGGACATGCAGCCGAGGCAGATCACCGACACGTCCATGCCGGTCGGCCCGAACTTCGTGTAACGCATCTAGAACCTTTCTACGCGGGGTGCGACCTCGCGGCCGATCAGCTCGATCGCGTCGGTGTCGCGGTGCAGAAGATGCTGGGCCATGACCCGATGGCAGCCCGCCTCGTGCAGCGCGCGCAGCTGCCCGACCGCCTCCTCGACCGTGCCAACGATCCAGGTGTCCTCGGCCTCCTCGGCGAGGAACTTCTCGCCGTCGTCGCCTTTGTCCTGCCACCGGGCGAGGCGCGCGGCGCGGTCGACCACCTCCTCGCGGGTCTCCCCCACGATCCACCCGGTCATCAGCGACAGCGGCAGCGTCGCCGGATCGCGGCCCTGCTTCGCGCAGGCGGCGTCGAGCTTGCCGCGCAGCTCCCGGATCCGCTCCGGCCCGGAGAAGACCGTGTTGTACTCGGACGCCCAGCGCACCGCGATCCGCATGCTGCGCGGCCCGCCCCGCCCGCCGACGATGAACGGCATCGGCCGCTGGACCGGCTTCGGCAGCGCGTCGACGTCGACGAGCTTGAAGTGCTCGCCGTCGAAGCTGAACGATCCCTCGCCCCACTGCCCGGTGATGACCTCAAGCTGCTCTTCGAAGGTGTCCATGCGCGGCCCCATCTCCGGCAGGTCGAACCCGTACGCCTCGTGCTCGCGGTCCCACCACCCCGCGCCCAACCCCGGCTCCACCCGGCCACCGCTGATCTCGTCGATCGTCGCGATCGACTTGGCGAAGACCGACGGATGCCGGAACGTCGCCGGCGACACCATCGTCCCCAGCCGCAGCGTCTCGGTGACCGCCGCGAGCGCCCCGAGCGTCGTCAGCGCATCCAACGACCCCCGCTCGGCCCGATCGACGACCGAGTAGTAGTGGTCGGAGCGAAAGAGCGTCCCCACCCCACTGCGCTCACAGGCCCCCGCGATCGCCACCCAGTCGTCCCAGGTGACGTCCTCCTGCCCCTCGATCATCAGCGTGACTTCCATCGGCCGGACCCTACCCAGGTGACCCCATCGGCATGCGGAGAAAGCTGGCGCCCGGAGCGGGAGACGTGCGCCTTACGTGACGCTTCCCGGGCCCCGGTTTCTCCGCTGTTCTTTATGGCCCTGTGAGGGCCATAAAGAACAGCGGAAGGGGTGCGGGGGCGGAGGGGCACACAGAAGGCGCACGGAAGCGTCACTTCTCCCGCCTTCCGTGTCCTTCTCCATGGAGCCGTGCGTGTTCCACAACGCCGGATTTGTCGCTCGCTGAGTTAGGCGCCCTATGACGCGCCTAACTCAGCGAGCGCCCGAGGCGGAAAGGCATCCGCGGCGCCCGCCCGAACCCTCCCCGGCCCCGCCGGGACCCCCTACGCGGCGACCGGCAACCGATCGAGCGACTCGACCGTCTCGGTGCAGGCCTTCGCCACCTCGCGTCCCTTCACCTGGAAGTGGTCGTGGAAGAAGGTCCGGTGCTCGACGTGCTCGTGGAAGTGGTGCGGGGTGAGGACGGCGGAGAAGACCGGGACGCCGGTGTCGAGTTGGACGCGCATGAGGCCGTCGATGACCGCCTCGGCGACGAAATCGTGGCGGTAGATGCCGCCGTCGACGACGAGGCCGGCGGCGACCACGGCGCGATAACGGCCGCTTTCGGCGAGGCGCTTGGCGTGCAGGGGGATCTCGAAGGCGCCGGTCACCTCGTAGAGGTCGATCTCCTCGGCCGGCACGCCGCGCTCCGCCGCCTCGGCGAGGAACGAGTCACGGCACTCGTCGACGATGTCGCGATGCCACAACGACTGGACGAAGGCGATCCGCCCGTTCCGCTGGTCGATTCCGCTGCTCTCCATGTCCCGGCTCCTCTCGCTCGACTCCGCTCCCGCCGAGGTTAGCTGTTCCTTTTGCCGACCAGTCCGGCAGAAGGAACAGCTCGGCGCCCTGGCTAGTCCCCCGCGTTGAACTCGACGACCGCGATGCCGAGCATCGCCATGCCGAGCGCGAAGACCATGAAGATCTGCAGCGCCACCGGCACCGCCCAGCCGAACCAGGTGATCGGCGGATTCAGCGTGTGGACCGCCTCGGCGCTCAGGTTCAGGTTGTCGAAGACGAGCGTGCGCATCGGCGCCACCGCGTAGGTGATCGGGTCGATCCGGTTGAGGAAGGCCAGCCAGCCAGGCAGGTCCCCGACCGGGAAGAGCGCGCCGGAGATGAAGAACATCGGCATGACGATCATCTGCATCACGCCCATGAACGACTGCATCTGGGTGATCCGCGCCGCGACCATCACCCCGAACGCGGTGATGCTGAAGGCGAGCAGCAGCTGCAGGGCGAAGACGCCGAGGACGAGGCCGACGCTGTAGGGGACGTGGACCGCCCAGGCGAGCGCCAGCAGGATCAGCCCCTGCAGCGAGGCGACGGTGGCGCCGCCGAGGACCTTGCCGACGACGATCGAGCTGCGCCGCACCGGCGCCACCATCATCTCCCGCAGGAAGCCGAACTCGCGGTCCCAGACGATCGAGGCGGCCGAGAACATCGCCGTGAACATCACCGAGATGCAGAGCACGCCGGGGTAGATGAAGGTCTTCAGGTCGACCCCGTGGGTGCTCGCCGCGGAGAGCTGCTGGAGTCCGGAGCCGAGCACGAAGAGGAAGAGCAGCGGCTGGACCAGCGAGGTGACGATCCGCATGCGGTCCTTCTGGAAGCGGATCAGCTCGCGCCGCCAGACGATCTTCACCGCGCGCACCTCGGAGCGCCAGCTGCGCGGCGGGACGCGGACCTGGACGGTCGGGACGGTGAGCGCGTCGGTGCTCATCGGCGTCCCGCCATCGCCTGCATCACGGCCCGGTTCTTGTTCTTCGCCGCCGACTCCTCGGCATCGCGGATCGTCGACCCGGTATGGGACATGAAGACGTCGTCGAGCGTCGGGCGCGAGAGGTTGACCGCCTTGATCGGCACGTCGAGCTCGGCGAAGAGCCGCGGCACGAACTCCTCCCCCTCGGCGACGGCAAAGCTGACGGCGCCCTCGGAGACGGTCGCCTCGAGGCCGAAGCGCTCGCCCAGCGCGGCGATCGCCCGCTCGTCGTCGGCGGTCTCGATCCGGATCCGGTCCGCCCCCACCGCCTCTTTCAGCGCACGGGGCGTGTCGAGGGCGACGATCTCACCGCCGTCCATGATCGCGATGCGGCCGCAGAACTCGGCCTCGTCCATGTAATGGGTGGTCATGAAGATCGTGATCTCCTCCGACTGCTGGAGCTGGCGGATGTAGCCCCAGATCGAGGCGCGGGTCTGCGGGTCGAGGCCGATCGTCGGCTCGTCGAGGAAGAGGACGCGGGGGGAGTGCATGAGGCCGCGGGCGATCTCGAGACGGCGACGCATCCCACCGGAGAAGGTGAGCACCTGCGAGTCGCGGCGCTCCCAGAGGCCGACCATCCGCAGCACCTGCTCCATGCGCGGCTTGACGACCTTCGACTCGACGCCATAGAGCTCGGCGTGGAGGCGGAGGTTCTGCTCGGCGCTGAGGTAGCCGTCGAGGGTCTGGTCCTGGAAGACGAGGCCGATGTGGCGGCGGACGTCGTCGCGCGCGGTGACGACGTCGAAGCCCGCGACCTCGGCGTGGCCGGAGGTCGGCTTGGTCAGCGTGCAGAGCATGTTGATCGTCGTCGTCTTGCCGGCGCCGTTGGGGCCGAGGAAGCCGAAGACCTCGCCGGTGGCGACCTCGAAGCTGACGCCCTTGACGGCCTCGAAGTCGCCGAAGGATTTGCGGAGGTTTCTGACGGAGATTGCGGGTGCGGTCATGGCGGGTGGGGAGAGAACAGCGGCGCCGGGCCCTTGATCCCCGGGGGGCAGCCTCCCCTGTACGTCGTACGGACCGCTGACTGTACACTGTACGGGCGATGGGTGACGAGCCGACCACCTGCCGCCGCGCCGAGATCGTCGCCGCCGCGGTGCGGATCGCCGACGCGGAGGGCGTCGACGCGGTCTCGATGCGCCGCCTCGCCGACGAGCTCGGCGTCGCGACGATGACCCCCTACACGCACGTCGAGTCCAAGGACGAGCTGATCGACCTGATGCGCGACGCGGTCGCCGCCGAGATGATCCTCCCCGAGCCGATCCCCGACGACTGGCGCGAGGCGCTCCGCGCGATCGCCCACAAGACCAAGGACGCCTTCGAAGCCCACCCCTGGAGCCTCGACATCACCTCCCGCCGGCCCCGTGCCCGGATCAACCGCCTCCGCCACGTCGAGCAGTCGGTGGCGATCATGGTCCGGCTCGAGGTCGCCCCGCAGACCGGCCGCGCGATCCTGATGTCGATCGACGACTACGTGATCGGCTACTGCGCGCGCAAGCGGATGCGCCAGCGCATGCTCGACTCGCTCGGCGCCGAGGACAAGGAGGCGCTCCACTCCTTCCGCGACCCCGACCCCGAGGTCGCCGCCGCGCTCGAGGCGGGCGAGCTGCCGCTGGTCAAGAAGATCACCGGCCACCGCCACCGCAAGCACCCCTTCGGCGTACCGCCAGACTCCGGCTTCGAGCCCGGCCTCGAGTGGCTGCTCGACGGCATCGAAAAGACGGTCGGCGCGCCGAGCGAGGGCATCGAGCCCGGCGAGCTGCTGACCGGCCATGACGAACTGGACCAACGCCTCACCCGCATCCGCGCCGAGGCGCGGTCGTCTTAAGGTCCGCCCCACCCCGGCGCGGTCGTCCTAAGGTCCGGTAGACGGGCCAAAGGTCGACCGCCTCCCGGTGGGCGGACCAAAGGACGACCGCGGGCGCGGGTCCGCGCTACGGTTGACGCATGGCTCGCAACTGGCTCGGCGCGCCCAGGCCCGGAGCGCAGGCCGCGGAGGCGCTCGGGGCGCTCGCCCGCGGCGCCGTCGCCCGCGGCGCCACCGCGAGCGCGGTCGAGGCGCGCGGCGCCGAAGCCGTCGGGGCGCTGGCGATCGGCGCCCTCGCGCTCGGCGCGGCGGCGGTCGGCGGCTTCGCCATCGGCCGCCTCTCGGTCCGCCGCCTCAAGGTCGGCCAGGCGACATTCGAAAAGCTCGAGATCGAGGAGCTCGTCGTCGACGACCTCGCGATCGGCAAGCTGACCGTCCGCGAGGGCCTCCCGGACGAACCCCGCCCGTGAGGCACGGGCGGTCCGCACTTCTTCCCGCCATCCGGGAACAAACCCAGACGCTCGATCCCGTGACGCGCCGGCGTCTGCATTTGGGGGCGCTATCCGACCCCAAATGCAGACGCTCGCGAGGTCGCGCGGCGCTCGGGGGCGGCGCGGGCGCCGGCGAGGCGCCGATCGCCGCGGCTCGGATCGCCGGAATCGCCGTCCTGCTCGGCGCGCTCGCCACCGTCGCCGCGCTCCTCGCCCCCGGCCCAGCGCACGCGCTGGGCCCATACCCGGACCTCGGCTCCTGCCCCGTATTCCCCGCGCCGCCGGCGTCCCTGTCGCCGCGCGCGCCCTCGCTCGCCACCGAGGCGGCCTGGAACCAGAACGTCGCCAAGGCTCCGCGCGCCCGCGACTCGGCCAAGGTCATCGCCTACATCGACACCCACGGCGGCGACGCGATCCACCCAGACTTCGGCTCGCCGCGCGCCTACGGCTTCCCCTACGCGGTGGTCGGGACGGGCGCCAGGCCGCTGCCGATCCACTACACCGCCTACGGTGCGGAGAGCTCGCCCGGCCCGTTCCCGATCCCGGCCTCCGCGCCGGTCGAGGGCGGCACCCACGCCGACGGCGACCGTCACGTCATCGTCGTCGACCGCTCCACCTGCAAGCTCTACGAGCTCTACCGCGCCTTCTACAAGGCCAAGCCAAAGCCGCACTGGAACGCCGACTCGGGCGTCGAATGGGACCTCCGCTCCGCCGCCCGGCGCCGCGACGGCTGGACCTCGGCCGACGCCGCCGGCCTGCCGATCTTTCCCGGCCTGGTCCGCTACGAAGAAGCCGCCGCGGGCCACGTCGACCACGCGATCCGCGTGACCATGGAGAGCACCCGCCGCGCCTGGATCCACCCCGCCTCCCACTGCGCGGGGGACACCGACGACGGCGCCGCGCCGCCGACGGGCCTGCGCCTGCGCCTCAAAGCCGGCTACCCGCTCCGCGGCATGGGCACGGCCGCCCGCGCGATCGCCGTGGCGATGAAGGAATACGGCCTGATCGTCGCCGACAACGGATCGAACTGGTACATCTCCGGCACGTCCGACCGGCGCTGGGACGACGAAGAACTCGACGCCCTGAAGCGGATCCCCGGCCGCGCCTTCGAGGTCGTCAGGTCCGCTGCCGCCGTCCGACCCTGCTGACCCGCCGCGCGCCGCCGCCGAGCAGCGAGAAAAACTTGCCGACCGCCGCGATCACGACGAAGGCGACGCCGAGCCCGATCGCCCCGAGGACGATGATGAAGACGATGAACGCGAGGATCGCGATTGGGATGAGCAGGACTTTCACGGCGCAGAGAAACTAACGGGCGCTTCACATCCGCGACTCCGGCGGGGGCTAAGGTTTCCAGGTCTGGAACAGGCGATGCGGTCCCAGAACGTGATCGAGAGCAGCGGCAGAGGCAGGAGATGGACCCGGCGCGGCGCCGGCCTGCTGGTGTGCGCCCTCGCCACCGTCGCCCTGCTCACCCCGATCAGCGGAGCTCAAGCGGCCAAGGAATCCCACTCCCAGCCCCTCGGCGCGGTCGAAGCGCTGATCGCCGCCCTCGGCGCCCCCCGCGCCGAACGCGCCGTCGACGCGATCGGCCACGGCCTGGCGATGATGGAGGCGGAGAAGCGGATCGCCGCGACCGAGCGCAAGCTCGCCAGGGAAGCCGCGGCCGCCGAAGCCGAAGCTGAACGCGCCGCCGCGGCCCCGGTCGTCGAAGAAGTCAAGGACCCGTCCGAAATGCCGCCCGCCTCGGCCGGCAGCAACGGCACCACCGTCCCCCACTCCGGAGCCGGGCCCGGCTCCGGGAAACTGTTCGCCCACACCCGCGCCAACGCCGACGGCTCGACCGCGATCCTCCTCTCCGGCATCGCCCTCGCCCCGCCCGACGCCCCGGAAGCGGTGCAGAAAGTCATCAACGCCGCCAACACGATCGTCGGCCGGCCCTACGTCTGGGGCGGCGGCCACGCCTCCTTCTACTCCTACGGCTACGACTGCTCGGGCTCGGTCAGCTTCGCCCTCTTCGGCGGTGGGCTGATCCCGGAACCGCTCACCTCGGGCTCGCTCGAGGGCTGGGGCGCGCCCGGGCCGGGCAGGTGGATCACCGTCTACGCGAACGCCGGCCACACCTTCATGGAGATCGCCGGGCTGCGCTGGGACACGGTCGGCGATGCCCGCGGCACCGGCCCCCGCTGGCACCTCGCGCCGACCTCCACGGCGGGCTTCGTCGTCCGCCACCCGCCGGGCCTGTAGCCGCCCGCCCGCCCGCGGCGCCCGCCGCCGCATCTTTTACGCACGGGTCGTGTATAAAAGAGGGAAACAGAGGTCCGTCCTCGGCACGCAAAGGAGAAGCCAGATGGACAGTGGAACCCTCGGCGCGGCACTTGAGCGCGAGCATCATGAGATCGACCACGGCGTCGAAGCCTTCCGCGCCGGCGACGCCGACGCGACCGCGGCCCTGGTCGCGGCGATCGCGGCGCTGCGCCGCCACATCTACCTGGAGGAGGAGTTCCTCTTCCCGCCGATGATGGACGAGCTGGCGATCCCGATCGGCGTCATGCTGCGCGAGCACGGCGAACTCTGGCGCACCCTGGCGACGCTCGAGGCCCAGCTCGCCGAGGCGGGCGACGCGGCCGCGGCGGCGCCGATCTGCGAACAGCTCCTGTCCCAGCTCGAGTTGCACAACTCCAAGGAGGAGCCGATCTTCTACACCCGCGCCGACGCGTCGCTCGGCCCCGAGGCGACCGCCGAGCTGAAGGCGTTCATCGACTCGGCCGAGATGCCCGCCGGCTGGGCCTGCAGGCAGGCCTGAGATGCGCGCGATGGCGGGATTCGGAGGTTCCCGGCCGCTCGCGCCCACGGCGGGCGCGCGCCCGGCGGCGCGCCGTCCGGACCGCGAGCTGATCGCCGCGGTGGGGATCGCGGGCTCGCTGATCATCGCGGGCGGGCTGGTCGCCGCCGTCAACAGCGCCTCGCCCTTCGCCCACGGCTCCTGGCTGGCGGCCTACCTGGTCCTGGTCGGCGGCGTCGCCCAGCTGGCGCTGGTCGGCGGCCCTCTGCTCTTCCCGGCACCGGTCTCCTCGCGGACGCTCGCCCGCGCTCAGCTGGGACTCTGGAACGCGGGGACCGCGATCGTCGCGATCGGCGTCTTCACCGACGCGAACGCCGTCGTCTCCGTCGGCAGCCTCCTCGTCCTCGCCGCCCTCGGCTGCTTCGCCCGCGGCGCCGGCCCGGCCCGCGAGCCGGGCGCCGGACGCGTGATCGCCTACCGCCTCGTGATCGCCGTGCTCGCGGTCAGCGTCGCCGTCGGCATCGTCCTCTCCGCCGCCTCGCCGGGAACCTGACGTAACCGAGCAGGGAGGGAGTCGCCGCCCGGCGGGGTCTCGCCGGCGTGGATGCGACGCTCTCAGGCGCCGCGGGGCCGCAGCCCGCCCATGATCAGGGACGTGACCTGCTCGCCGATGCCGTCCGGATCGGTCCCCGCACCGTCCGGCTGCCCGAGGCCCCTGATCGACATCGAGAGCGCCCCGAACAGGGAGTGCCGGATGACCGCCGGCGCGAGATCGGAGCGGATGCTCCCGTCCTTCTGCCCGCGCGAGATCTGCGCGTCGAAGCGCCCGACGAGGTCGGCTCCGTCGCCGAGCGTCGTGCCGCCGCGGTCACCATCGGCGCCGTGGACGCCATAGGCGCCGGACAGGAGGATCGGGTAGTCGGTCCCGATGCGCGCCAGCGCATGGATGAGCCGCTCGACGCCCTCGGCGCCGTCGGCGCTGTCTGACCCGACCTGGTCCAGAGCGGCACCGAACTCGGCGACCGCTTCGCGGACGATGGCCTCGATCAGCGCCTCGCGGGTCGGATAGCGGCGGTAGACCGTCTGGCGCCCGACCTCGGCGGCGTCCGCGATCTGCTGCGTGGTCGCCGTGCTGTCGGCGGACAGCAGGCGGGCCGCCGCCCGCAGGATGCGCTGCCGGTTGCGCCGCGCGTCGCTCCGGAGATCGGAGCCTGCCTTGTTCGGTCCACTCGTCGGAATCTGATACACCTTTGTCTTAAGTGAGACGGTAGCGTTCCACTTATGTACGCATCTCTAACGGAAGGAGCAGCAATGCCGACGATAACCATCCCCCGCTCCGGGGTCACGGCCGAGGAGATAGCCGCGTCGCTGCGCGCCGGACTGGGCAGCGGCTACAACGTGCTCCCGGGCATGCGCTCGGCCCGGCGGCCGATGGCCGGTCCCGAGCCCGCCGACGCCGGCGACATCCTGGTCGGGACCGGCTCCAACCGGCTCTTCAAGGCCCAGCTCACCATCGACGGAGACGCGCCAGGCGGTACGGACGTGCGGATCAGCCCCGGCGGTCTCGGCTGGGAGACGATCGTCAACTCGCTCGGCATCGCGCGGAAGGTGCGCCGGGCCTTGGTCGAGGCGCTGGTCCACGACCGCTCTGCGCGGTCCGGCCCCGGGGGCGGCCCGCGTTAGCGCGCGCCGCCGCGCCCGCTCCCCCGTCCGCGCGCCCTGACGGCGGCGGGCTAGGCTCGTCGCATGGCCGACCTCCCCGAGCACGTCGCGACCAACCGCGCCTTCTGGGACGGGCTCGCGGATAGCTACGTGGCCTCGGGCCGCCGCAACTGGGAGCGCGAGGAACCGGCCTGGGGGATCTTCTCCGTCCCCGAGTCGGAAGTCGGGATGCTGCCGGCGGCGATCGAGGGCCGCGACTCGATCGAGCTCGGCTGCGGCACCGGCTACGTCTCCGCCTGGCTCGCGCGGCGCGGCGCCCGCCCGGTCGGCATCGACAACTCGGCCAGGCAGCTGGAGACGGCGCGCGCCTTCCAGCGGGAGTTCGGGATCGAGTTCCCCCTCCTCCACGGCGACGCCGAGCAGGTGCCCTACCCCGACGCCTCCTTCGACATCGCGATCTCCGAGTACGGGGCCAGCATCTGGTGCGACCCCTACGCCTGGATCCCCGAGGCGGCGCGGCTGCTGCGCCCCGGCGGCGAGCTCGTCTTCCTCTGCAACTCGATCTTCACCATCCTCTGCGGCCCCGATGACGAGACGATCCCGGCGGGCGACCAACTCCTGCGCCCGCTCTTCGGGATGCACCGGGTCGAGTGGCCCGGCGAGGACTCGGTCGAATTCCACCTGCCGCCGGGCAAGATGATCGCCCTGCTCCGCGACTGCGACCTCGAGGTGACCGAGCTGATCGAAGTCCGCCCGCCCGCCGACGCGAAGACGGCATCCACGAGCGTCGCCCTCGACTGGGCGCGCCGCTACCCCTGCGAGGAAGTCTGGCGCGCGCGGAAGCGCGGTTGAGCGCCGGCGCGAAGCGCCCCCGGCAGGATTCGAACCTGCGACCGTCGGATTAGAAGTCCGATGCTCTATCCAGCTGAGCTACGGGGGCCCGGCGGCATTGTCGCTCCCCTGGCGGCGCGGTGCGCGCCGGGCACCCCCGGCGCCGCGCGTGCCGGGCACCGGGCCGGCCAGGCAGCCGGCAATCCCATACGATGCCCGCCGTGCCGACGGCAGGGGACGCAGGGGCGGAGCTTTACTGGGAGCGCTCGGGCGCGGGCGAGCCGCTGCTCCTGATCCAGGGCATGAGCGGCACCCACCTCACCTGGGGCGAGCCATTCCTGTCCCGGCTGCGGCCCGACTTCGACTGCGTCATCTTCGACAACCGCGGGATCGGCAACTCCGACGAGGTCGGAGCGCCGTTCACGATCGCCGACCTGGCCGCGGACGCCCTCGCGGTGATGGACGCCGCGGGCCTCGAGACCGCCCACGTCGTCGGTATCTCGATGGGCGGGATGACCGCGCAGGAGCTCGCGCTCGCCCACCCCGAGCGCCTTCGCAGCCTCACCCTCGGCTGCACCTATCCCGGCGGCCCGGGCTCCTCGCTGATCGCACCCGAGGACGCCGGGCCGCTGCTCGAGGCGATGGGATCGGCCAATCTCGACCTGATGCTCGAGGCGATGTACGCGGTGAACCTCTCCCCCACCTTCCGCGCCGACGAGTCACATTTCGCCGACTTCACCGCGATGGCCAAGGCCCTGCCCGCCCGCCAGCGGACCGTGCAGCTCCAGGTCGGCGCGGTCGGCGGCCACGACACCCAGGCCCGCCTCGCCGAGATCACCGCCCCGACCCTCGTCATCCACGGCACCGAGGACAAGATGATCCCGGTCGCCAACGGCAAACTGATCACCTCCCTCATCTCCGACGCCCACCTCGAGATCCTCGAAGGCGTCGGCCACATGTTCTGGTGGGAGCAACCCGACCGCTCCGCCGAGCTGCTCCGGGCCCACGCGCTGGGCGCGTAGGGCTTCGATTCCACGGGGCTTTGTGGCCCGAGGTGGGATGGGGCGCCGAAAGCTGTCGCCCGGAAGGCCCAGACCCTGCAGGCCGTCCCCCGATGTTGATGGGCCGAAAACTAGCCCTATAGACGTAGTTTTCGGCCCATCAACATCGGGGGTGCGTGGCCCGGTCGAGCTGGCGCCCGGATTACGGACCCGCCCCTCTCGCCACGGCCCGGGCAGGCTGTGGCCGTGGCGAGAGGGGCGGGTGTGCGGAAGGTGTGGAGGGATCGGGGCGGGAGCGTGACGAGGGGGCCACAGGAGTGGCACGGATCCGTGATGGGAGTCCGACGTCGTCACGGAGATGCCGAGAACTCCGGTCTTCTTCCCGTGTTGTGCAACACCGACTTACGCGCTGCGTGCATTACCCACCCCATAGGGGCCCTAAATCACGCAGCGCGTTCTCGGGCCTCTATTTCCGGGCCGAAAAGGGCCTCCCGGGGCCGGAAAGTGTGACGTTCCCGGCATCTTCGTCAACGATCCGGGCGAGGTGTGGAGGCTCTCCGACCCGATCCTCACGGAAGTCCGACTTCGCGACGTCCCTGTGACGCCTCTCCCACGCACCCCTCACGTCCTGGGCTCCTCATGGGGGTCACAGCCTGCCAGGACCCCCATGAGGAGCCCAGGACCTCCTCGGACGGCCATCAACCCTCCGGACCCCCGCCCATCGAGGGCCAGCGTCCGCCAACCGCCCCTATTCGACCCCTTCTTCGCCGCTGCCTTCGCCTTCTTCGGCCTGTTCTTCTTCCCTGGCTTTTTCTTCTTCCGCCAGCGCTTCTTCTTCTTCGGTTTCGACTTCTTCTTCGAATTCTTCTTCCTGCTTCGGCGTCGGACAGTACTTGGGTGAGACCTTGCCGTTCACCTTGAAGACCCAGTCGGGCTGGGGGACGATGTCGAGCTCTTCGATCACCTTCTTCAGTGCCGGGTCGTTCCGCACCCAGTCGTAGACCGGGTAGAAGTATTCGCCGTATTCCGGGCTGTCCCGCGAGTCCTCGGTGGAGCGGGACATGATCAGGTAGTCGTAGTTGCCGGCGTTGATCCGTTCCATGAACTGTTCGCAGGAGGTCGGCAGGCGGTAGGCGCCGTGGGGGCCGGGCACGCCGATGAATTCGACTTCGTTGGTCGGCGGGTTGCCGAAGAAGCCGTACTGGCCGAAGATGATCTCGCTGTCGCCGATGATCCCGATCCGCTGGTGCTGCAGCTTCTGGGCGAAGGCATACGCCTTTTGCGGGCCGCCTTCCTGGAGGAAGAGCGTCGTCTTCGTGTAGTGCTGTTCGGCGAACTGGGTCTCCTGGGCGCGTCCCAGGATCACCGCGGCAAGCACGGTCAGCACGCCCGCGGCGGTCACGATGCGGCGCGACAGCACCCCGCGCGAGCGCCCCACCCCGAGCGCCGCCGGCACCCAGACCAAGGCCAGGGTGATGAAGATCGTGCCGAAGATGTAGGTCGGGTACCACTTCGGCGTCGTCAGCACGGTGATCCAGTAGACGGCGGCGAGGAACCACATCGTGATCCAGGCGCGGCGGTCCGGCGCCCGCAGCGGCCGCGCGAGCGGCAGCATCACCATCGCCAGGATCAGGCCCGGGATCAGGTAGCGCGTGTTGGTGAAGAAACCGGTCGGCGCGCCCGGCTGGCCCGCCGCGGTGAGCGGCGTGAAGACGTAGACGATCGCGGTGAGGAGCGCCGCGGCCGCAAGCACCCGCAGGATCTTGTTGCCGGAGCGCCAGATGATGAAGCCCGCGGCGGCCACGGCCATGATCAGGATCAGCGGCCAGAGCGGGCCGAGCGCGTTCTCCAATTGCGGGAAGAACCAGTGGCGGTAGATCGTCGGCTGGTCGAGGTAGTGCGCGACGGCGAAGCGCGGCCGCGGGTCGAGCGGCATCTGGTCGGGCACCGGCAGGTGGAGCGGCCCGAACTTGGTGATCGGGATCGGGTTGCCGCCGGTCTTGATCGCCGCCCGCACGTACCAGTAGCCGCCGGTGACGAGCATCGACAGGCCGAGGATCCAGGCGGTCGTCCAGCGCCGCCCCTTGCCGCTGAAGAGGAAGACGCCGATCGCGATCGCCGCCACCGGCACGAGGAAGGTCGTCTTCACCGAGGCGGCGAGCCCGGCGGCGATCCCGGCCATCACCAGCGGCCCCTTGTCGAGCAGCGGCGCGCCGCGCTCCGGCGCGTCCTGCACCGCGGTCCCCTCCCGCGGCGCCCGGCGCTGGTGCGCGTTGATCAGGAAGGCGGCGAAGGCGACCAGGAAGGCCAGTCCCATGATGTCGTTGCGCGCCTCGCCGGGCTGCGTTTCGATCATCACCCCCGAGTCGAGGATGATCGCCCCCGCGATCAGGGTCGCCGGGCCGACCTTGTACGGACGGCCGACGCACCAGCAGGCGAGCAGCGCGATCGCCAGCCAGAAGAGGTTCAGCAGCGGCGAGAGCCAGTCGGTCTTGAAGAGGACGATCGCCGCGCCGTTGACCAGTTCGGAGCTCTGCGGGTAGAACCAGGCGGCGAGGCGCAGCGGGTCGGTGAAGTGCAGGTGGACGGTCGAGTGCTCCTGGGCCATCGTCGCCGCGAAGGGCATGTGGTACCAGGTGGTGTCGCCGCCGAACATCCCGTGGTCGAGCGCCCATTGGGACGGGAACGTCCACTCGGCCATCGTGAAGGAGGCGACCGCGACCGCCAGCAGGAGCGCCCATTTGGTCACCGCCGGAGCCTTGATTTCCTCGCGCCGCTCGCCCGCCCGCCAGTAGCCCAGCCCCGCCGCGCCGAGGCCGATCGCGATCGTGAGGACGATGATCCAGCCGAATTCGAGGATGCTCAGGCTGCCGAGGATCTCCAGCGACAGCATCAGGAGCGCGACCGCGAGGGTCGCGTCGGCGAGCCGCGCCAGGGCCCCGGAGAATTCAGGGACGATCCAGCGCCGCAACCAGTAGCCGCCGAGCCCGAGCGCGGCGAGGATCCCGATCACGGCGAGGCAGCCGGCTATGTAGGAGCCGAAGGAGGGTGCCACGGGCGGGTGATGCTATTCACCGCGCCCGTCGGTGGTGCTGCGGGCGCCCCACGACGCTTGTCGCCCACCGGGCGACAAGCGTCGGAGACGTCCTACGCGGCGGCCGGGATGGTGCAGGCGACCCCGGTCCCTTTGAGGCCGCAGTAGCCGCCCGGGACCTTGTGCAGGTACTGCTGGTGGTACTCCTCGGCGTAGTAGAAGGGGCCCGCGGGGGCGATCTCGGTCGTCACCGGCTCCTTGCCGGCGGCGCGCAGATCCGCGTCATAAGCGTCACGGACCCGTTCCGCCGTCTCCTTCTGCGCATCGTTCACGAAATAGATGCCGGACCGATACTGGGTGCCGACGTCGTTGCCCTGGCGCATGCCCTGGGTCGGGTCGTGCTCCTCGAAGAACTTCTTCAGCAGGTCCTCGTAGCTGACCTTGGTCGGGTCGAAGGCGACCATCACCGCCTCGGCGTGCCCGGTGCGACCGGTGCAGACCTCTTCGTAGGTCGGGTTCGGCGTGATCCCCTCCTGGTAGCCGACCGCGGTCGAGTAGACGCCCTCCATCTCCCAGAAGAGCCGCTCGGCGCCCCAGAAGCAGCCCAGCGCGAGGTACGCCACCTCGATCCCCTCCGGGAACGGCGGCTTCAGCGGCGTCCCCAGGACCGCGTGCGTCTCCGGCACCTGGAACCCCGGCTCGCTCCGCCCCGGCAGCGCGTCCTCGGCGCTCACCATCTGGGCCTTGTCGGAGTTCAACATCATCATCAGCTTGCCAATCGAGCTCATCCGTCTTCCTCTCTTTCGCTGAGGGAAACGTTACGCCTCAGTTGTGACAAGACCGTGAACTGCCGACCCTCTCAGACCACCAATCGACGACCCTGAAGCGGTAGGCTCCCGATGCAGGCCTAGGGAGGACCGGATCGGAGAGAGCGATTTACGTTTGCGAGCGTTGTGGAAGCCGGTTCAACTCAGCCCGCTTCGCACATATCGAGCTGTGTCCACGGTGCCTCCTCCGCGACGATGTCGCTTCCCATCTGATCTCCGTGCCGGACGACCGACGCCGGCCCGAGCCCCCCAAAGACGCCCCACCCGAACCCGACGCCGCGAGCGCCGAGCTGGGCTGATCTGACCCGCCCGCCCGGGCTCGGACCCATACTTCCGCGCGCCCGATACGATCGCGCCCGGCAGCGGTCGATTTGCGGACGAAGGGGAGGTCGGACGGTGAGACCACGGCGTGCTGGGCGGGTTCTGGCACTGGTTGCGGGGCTGATGCTGGCGATCGGAGATGGCAGCGCGAGCGCGGCTTCGCCGGTGCTCGAATTCACGAGCCAGTCCTCGGTGCTCCCGTTCTCCTTCGACGCCCAAGGCGGAGAGGTGACCGCGGTGCTGAGCGAATTCGACACCGTCGTGCACTGCGAAGCGGCACAGGGCACGGGCGAGATAGTCCGGCCGCGCACCGCGTTCTCGAGCTACAGCTTCAGCGGGTGCGAAACGCAGGGCGGCAGCAAAGGCGGGCAGGAATGCAAGTCCGAAGGAGCGCTCGCCAAGGAAATCAGGACCCCGATGATCGAAGCCGAACTCGTCTTCATCGACCAGGCGAAAAAGGAAGTCGGGATGGTGCTCGACCCCAGCGGCGGCGTCTACATGGAATTCAAGTGCGGCGGCGAAAACGTCAAGGCGTTCGGGCCCTTCGTCGCCCCCGTCGGTCCGATCAACCAGGAAGGCACGTCGTTCACGGCGAGCCTCTTCCGCTCCGGCGCCACCCAGGTCCCTAGCGCCTACGAAACCCTGACCGGCGAAAGGGTCCCGGCGATCCCGACCGGCGAAAGGGGATCGCAGCCGGCGGCGACCACCGGCGTCGAACTGAGCTTCGCGATCCACACCTTCCAGCCGCTCGCGATCAAGGTGATCACGGCAGCGGAAGTCGAGGCAAAGCAGCACGACGAAGAAGCGGCGGCGAAGAGACGCCACGACGACGAAGAAGCCGCCAAGGTGGCCGCGGCGAAGAAACAGGGAGAAGAAGAAGAAGCAGCGAGGAAGCGCCAGGAAGAAGCGACGAAACAGCGCGAAGCAGCGAGGGCGAAGCAACGCCAGCGGCAACGCGCGCAGGCAAAGGCGCGCGCCCGCAAGCGGTCCAAGGCGCTCAAGCAGTGTCGGAAGGCCGACTCGAAGAAGGTGCGCGTCCGCTGCGAACACCGCGTCAAGAAGCGCTTCGCGCCCCACAAGGCAAGCAAGCGCTGAGCGCGATCAGAGGTCGCGGACGACCAGGCGCAGGCCGAGGTCGAGCTCGGTCAGCTTGAGCAGCTCGACGTTCCGCACCGCCCAGGTCCCGTCGCCGAGGTCCGCTCGCAGCTGCTCGATGGCCGCGTTGACCTCGTCGTCGGGCAAGGCGTGGAAGACGGAGATGCTGTTGCGGACGGCCTCGTCGAGGTAGGCCTCGGGGCGTCGCCAGTAGGCCTGGAAGAAGCCGTCGCGGCAGTCGTGGGGCACGGGGACGGGCCGGATCTCGACGTCGCCGAGCAGGTCGCGCAGCTCGCGCTCCCAGTAGCCCGGCTCCCGGTAGGGCTCGGGCACGAGGTCGACGAACGAGCGGAGGTAGTCGCGGGTGAGCCAGAAGCGCTCGGTCCAAGCGGGGTCGACGTTCAGCATCACGACGCACTTCCTCGCCACCCGCCGCAGCTCCCCCATCCCCGCCGCGCGATCGCTCCAGTGGTGGTCGGTGAAGATCGCCATCGCGGCGTCGACGCTGTCGTCGGCCAGCGGCAGCGCCTCGGCCGCGGCCTGGATCGCGGGCGCGCTCCTCGGCGGCCGCTGGGCGATCATCACCGCCGAGGGCTCCACCGCGACCACCTCGCGGCCCGCGGGCTCATAGGACCCGGTCCCGGCGCCGACGTTCACGACGCTGCGCGCGTCCCCGAGCGCCTCCTCGACCGCCGCCGCGATCCGCGGATCCGTCGCCCTCCGGGCGGTGTAGCCGCGTCCGAGACGGTCATAGCTCGCCCCCGCCATGGGTCGATTACATCATCGGGGCGCCCGGATTCGAACCGGGGACCTCCGCCACCCAAAGGCGGCGCGCTACCAGGCTGCGCCACGCCCCGACCGCGCCAGTGTAAGGCGATCATCTAGCTTCTTGGGGCGATGGCAGACGTCCAGCCCCTGAAGGCGCTTCATTACGACCTCGCCAAGGTGGGTGGGCTGGGGGCGGTCGCGTCGCCTCCTTACGACGTGATCGACGCCGCCGAGCGGGCGCGGCTGCTCGATCGCTCGCCCTACAACGCGGTGGCGATCGACCTGCCGGTGCCCTTCGACCCGGCCGATCCCGCGAGCCGCCCGGTCGGCGATCCCTACGAGGACGCGGCGCGGCGGATCGACGCGTGGCGCGCCGAGGGCGTGCTCGCGGCCGATGCCGAGGACGCGATCTGGGCGCTGTCCCAGGACTACACCGCGCCCGACGGCGCCAGGCACACCCGCCACGGGGTGCTGGTCCGGGTGCGGGTCGAGGACTACGAGACCGGCACCGTCCGTCCCCACGAGCGCACCCACCCCGGCCCGCTCCAGGACCGCCTCGAACTGACGCGGGCCACGCACCTCAACCTCTCGCCGATCTTCTCGCTGTCGACCGAAGACCCCTGGCCGCTGGTCGAGCCCGCTCTCGCCGCCGAGCCCTGGGGCGAGTTGACCGACGAGGACGGCACCGTCAACCGGGTCTGGCGGGTGGCGGACCCCGCGGTCGTCGCCGCCGTGGTCGAGCGCCTCGCCGGCGCCCAGCTGCTGATCGCCGACGGCCACCACCGTTATGAGACCGCCCGCGCCTACCGCGACGAGGTCGGCGGCGAGGGGCCGCACAACTACACGCTGATGGCGCTCACCGGGCTCGACGACCCCGGCCTCACCGTCTTCCCCACCCACCGCCTGCTGAGCGGCTTCGCCAACGACCCGGCGCGCCGCGAGCGCCTGCTCGCCGGCCTCGAGGAGCTCTTCGAGGTCACCGAGATCGGGCGCGAGGACCTCGACCCGGCGGGCGCCGAGGGCGTCGGCATCTTCGGCCTCTTCGACGCCGCCGACGGCACCGCGCGGCGGCTGCGGCTGCGCGACACCGAGGAGCTCGACCGCCGCCTCGCCGGCAAGCCCGAGGCCTACCGCCGGCTCGACTCGGCGATCCTCGAGACGCTGGTCCTCGTGGGCCTCGCCGGGATGAGCGAGGAGGACATCACCGAGCGCCGCGGCCTCGAGTACGCGAAGAGCGTCCCGGCAGCGGTCGACATGGTCGAGAACGGCATCTACGACCTCGCCTTCATCCAGCGCCCGGTGCCGATCGAGCAGGTCCGCGCGGTCGCCGCCACCGACGAGAACATGCCGCCGAAGTCGACCTACTTCTTCCCCAAGGTGATGACCGGGTTCGTCTTCAGCCCGGTCGGCTGAGGGGCGCGCCCCGCCGGCGGTCCTCCCGCCCGCGTAGGATCGTCGAATGGTCAAGATCTACACCAAGAAGGGCGACGACGGAACCACCTCACTCTGGTACGGGGGCCGGGTCCCCAAGGACAGCGCCCGCACCGAGGCCTACGGGTCGCTCGACGAGGCCTGCTCGGCGCTCGGCGTGGCGCGGGCTCTCTGCGCGGGCGGCGACGGGTCCGAGGAGCTCGCCGCCGACATCCTGCGGCTCCAGGACGACCTCTTCGTCGCCGGGGCCGAGCTGGCCACCGCGCCGGAGGCGGCGCAGCGGCTGGAAGACGGGATCAGCCGCGTCACCCCGGCGATGGTCGAGGAGGCCGAGCGGCTGATCGACCGCTACATGGCCGAGGTCGAGCTGCCGCCGAAGTTCGTCATCCCCGGCGGCAACCTGCTCTCCGCCCACCTCGACGTCGCCCGCACCGCGATCCGCCGCGCCGAGCGCCGCATCTCGACCCTCGCCGAGGCGGGCGAGCTCGCCAGCGACACCGTGATCCACTTCGTCAACCGCGCCTCCGACCTCGCCTACGCGATGGCGCGCTGGGCCGACGTCGACGACCCGGCGCTCTTCGAGGGACGCGGCCGCTGATGCACGCCCACGTGGTCGCCCGCCGCGTCGCGGGCTACGCGCACGAGGTCGACCTCGGCGACGGCCGCGAGATCGTCGTCGACGAGCCCGCCGCCGATGGCGGGACCGACACCGGGCCGCGCCCGACCCAGCTGCTGGCGTCGAGCCTCGCGGGCTGCACGGCGATCACGATCGAGGTCTACGCGGACCGCAAGGGCTGGGACCTGCCGACGCTGGAGGTCGCCGTCGACATGCAATCCGATCCGGACCGCAGGCCGACCCACTTCGCGGTCGAGGTCGCCCTCCCCGAGGGGCTGGACGATGACCAGCGGCGCAGGCTGATGGTGATCGCGGGGAAATGCCCGGTGCACAAGCTGCTCGAGCAGGGCGCCGAGATCACGGTCGCCGAACGCGCCCCCGCGGTCTGATGGACCTCGGGCTCGCGGGGCGCGTCGGGGTGGTCACCGGCGCCGACGGCGAGGTCGGGGCAGCGACGGCGCGGCTGCTGCGCGCCGAGGGCGCGGAGGTGGTGGAGCTGCCGGCGGTGCCGGGCGCCGCGGCGGGGACCCTCGGCACGTCGCCGGCTCCCGGCGACGTCGAGCGCATTCTCGGCACCCCGGCCGAACCGGGCGCCGTCGACTTTCTCGTCACCGTCGCGGGCGCCGTGCCCGACGACGACCTGGGCCGTGCGCACGAGCTCGGCGTGATGGCGCCGCTGCGGGCGATGAGGGTGGTCGCGCCGGCACTCGCCGCGCGCGGCTCGGGGCGGATCGTCAACGTCTGCCCGCCGGCGCACACGGTCGCGGGCGCGGCGGCGCGCTCCCTTTCGCGCCTCTTCGCCGACCACTACGCCAAGCAGGGCGTCCTCGTCAACGCGCTCTGCCCGGACCCGGACGCCGGCCCCGAGGCGAGCGCCCGCGAGATCGCCTTCCTCTGCTCGGCGCGCGCTTCGCACGTCGCGGGCGCGACCTGGACCGTCGGCGCCGCCGCGGGGGCGATCGATTGAGCGGCGCGCTCGCGCTGCTCCGTCGCCGACCCGAGTTCCGCGCCCTCTGGGCGGCCATCGGCCTCTCCTACGCGGGCTCCGGGGCGGCGACCACGGCGCTCACCCTCTACGTCCAGCAGACGCGCGGCACCGGCACCGCGGTCGCCGCCTTCCTGATCGCCTCGCAGGTGCCGCGCCTGCTCGGCCCGCTCGCGGGCGGGATCGCCGACCGCACCGACCTGCGGACAGTGCTGGTGGGCTGCGACATCGGCCAGGCCGTGGTCTTCGCCGCGATCGCGACGCTGCCCTCCTTCGGCGTGATCATCGCGCTCACCGCCCTCACCACCGTGCTGCAGACCTCCTACGGCCCGGCCCGCACGGCGATGGTCCCGAACCTGGTCGAGCCCGACGAGCTGATCCAGGCCAACGCCCTGCTCGGCACCGCGACCAACCTCTACGTCGCGATCGGACCGCTGGTCGGCGGCCTCCTCTTCGCCGCGATCGGCCCGAGCGCGGCGCTCCTCGTCAACGCCGCCACCTTCCTCGGCTCGGCGGCGCTCACCACCAGGGTCCCCGCGACCCCGCCGCCCGCGGACGCCGAGCACGAGCCGCTCCTCGCCGCCACCCGCACCGCCGCCCGCTTCATCCGGCGCGACCCACTCCTGCGCACGGTGACGATCTCGCTCTTCCTGCTGGTCGCCTTCCTCGCGGTCGACAACGTCGCGATGGTCTTCCTCGTCCGCGACACGCTCGGCGGCTCGGCCTTCGTCTACGGCCTGATCGAGGCGGTCTTCGGCGTCGGCATGCTGGCGGGCTCCTTCTGGATCCTGCGCGGCGCCGGCGGCGGCTGGGCCCCGCAGCGCCTCTACCTGCTCAGCTGCTCGCTCAGCTCGGCCGCCTCCGCGGGCAGCGGCGTGGCGCCGAGCCTCGGCGTCCTCGCCCCGATCCAGGCGGTCGCCGGCTCCGGCAACGGCATCGAGGTCGTCGCCGGCGAAACGATCATCCAGCAGCGCGTCCCCCGCGGCCTGATCGGCCGTGTCTACGGCTTCACCTCCTCGGCCACCTCGCTCGGGCTCGGCATCGCGATGGCCGGCGGCGGCCTCCTCGTCGACGCCACCTCCCCCCGCGCCACCTTCCTCATCGCCGCGGCGGGCGCCCTCCTCGTCACCGTGTCCATCGCCCCCACCATGCTCCGCACCCCCACCGCCCCCGGACCGCGGGCGACCTGAGTAACACCAGCGCGGCACGGGCGACCTACGTAACGCGCACCGAGGCGCGGGCGACCTTGGTTAACCCATGGCTGACGAGGGTCGCCCGCCATCGGCTGCGGTTAACGAGGGTCGCCCGCGCCTCGGCGTGGTCGACCTTTGGTCCGGCCCCCTCTGCGCGGTCGTCCTTTCGTCCGGCTACCGGACCGTAGATCGACCGCACTCGTGGGGGGCGGACGGAAGGACGACCGCGGTGGTTGGGGATGATGGGGGCTTGGACCGGAACGGGGACATCGGCGGGCTGCTGCTCAGCGCGGATGAGGCGCAGGCGATGGAGGCCCACGGCGGGACCGAGTCGGCGGTCCTGCTGCCGCTCTACGGCTGGCCGGACGAGCCGGGCCTGATCTTCACCGAGCGCCGCGCCGACCTGCGGCGCCACGCGGGCGAGGTCTCCTTCCCGGGCGGCCGCCAGGACCCCGGCGACGCCGACCTCGAGGCGACCGCGCTGCGCGAGGCGCGCGAGGAGATCGCCCTCGACCCGACCGGAGTCGAAGTGGTCGGCGCCCTGCCCCCGGTCTCCACCTTCGTCACCGGCTACCGCATCCAGCCCTTCGTGGGACTGGTCGACGAACCCGGCGCGCTCGGCCTCGACCCCAACCCGACCGAGGTCGAGACCGTCCTCACCCTCTCCCTCGACCGGCTCCGCGAGGGGTACGAGATGCGACGGCTGATCCGCCACGGCGTCGCGATCCACACGCCGACCTACGAGGTCGAAGGACAGCTGATCTGGGGGGCGACGGCGAGGATCCTGGGGGACTTCCTCAAGCGCCTGGCGTAAGGCCGCGCGGGGCGGCCCCTTCCCTCACAACAGCGGGACGTTCGTCCAGGGGCCGCCCCACGCGGCCGTCACCGGCGCGTCAGTAGCTCGATGACGGCGGCCTCCATCTCCTCCACCCATGCGGGGCCGTGCTCACGGGGCGTCTCCGTCACTGCGACCGGGATGTGCCAGGTGCGTTCGGCATTGCGGCACAGCTCCGCGCCACCGGCCAGCAGCTTGGCGTCCACCGTCCCGGCGCCCTCGTAGACGAAGCCGCGCACCGGGGTTTCCACCAGGCGTTCGAGCAGGGATTCGAGGCGAGGGCCGTGGATCGCGGCGACGGTCTCGGCGTCGCCCGTCGCCGAGCCGAGCAGCCAGATCAGCACCGCGACGTCGTCGACGAGCTCGAGCACCGTGCCCGGCCGCTCGGGGTCGGCTCGCACCGGCTCGATGCCGGCGGCTTCGATCGCCGCCAGGCCCTCGGCATCGCGGCTCGTCCCGCGCACGGCCCAGCCCTCCTCGAGCAGCTCGGAGCCGAGGGCGCGGCCGGAGCAGCCGCAGCCGACGATCAGCGCGCGAGCCACTCGGGGGCGCGCCGACCGTTGGGGTGGCGCTGTTCGGAGTTCGCGCCCGGGCCGGGGCGGCTGTGGACGTTGTGGGTGTCGACCGGCTCGCCGCACACCGAGCAGGTCTGCACCGCGTGGAAGGCGTGGTCGCCGTGGACGACCTCGAGCGGCGGGCCGTTCTCGGCCGTGTACCTGTCGCCCCAGGCGAGGAGCGCCAGCAGCACCGGCTGCAGGTCGCGCCCCTTCTCCGTCAGCAGGTACTCGAAGCGCTCCGGGTGCTCGTTGTAGCGACGGCGCTCGACGATCCCTTCCTCGGTCAGCGTCGCCAGCCGCTGGCTGAGGACGTTCGTGGCGACCCCGAGCGAGGCCTGGAACTCGTCGAAGCGGCGCCGCCCGAGGAAGAGGTCGCGCAGGATCAGCACCGTCCAGCGCTCGCCCAGGAAGGCGAGCGGCCTCGCGATCGAGCAGTTCTTCTCCGCGTACGCCTCGATGGCCATAGGACGATTCTAGCAGTCACTTTTATTTCGCAAGCAACTTCTGATACCGTGGCTTGCGAAATGCAAGCGACCTGCCGCGCCCCGGACGCGCGGCGGAGGAGAGCGACGACATGGCACACCGCTGGAAGGTCCTCGCAGTCACCTCGATCGGCCTCTTCATGGCCAGCCTCGACCTCTTCATCGTCAACATCGCCTTCCCCGACCTCTCCCGCTCCTTCGACGACGCCTCGCTGTCCAGCCTGTCCTGGGTCCTGAACGGCTACGCGATCGTCTTCGCCGCGCTCCTCGTCCCGGCGGGCCGGATCGCCGACCGGGTCGGCCGCAAGCGCATCTTCGTCGGCGGCCTGCTGCTCTTCACCGCCGCCTCGGCCCTCTGCGCGGTCGCCCCCGGGATCCCCTTCCTGGTCGGCGCCCGCGTCGTCCAGGCGACCGGCGCGGCGATGATGATCCCGACCACCCTCGGCCTGCTCCTCCCCGCCTTCCCGGCCGCGCAGCGCCCGGTCGCGATCGGCATCTGGTCCGCCGTCTCCGGCATCGCCGCCGCCCTCGGCCCGCCGATCGGCGGCCTCCTCGTCCAGCTCAGCTGGCACTGGATCTTCCTCGTCAACGTGCCGATCGGCCTCGCCACCGCCTTCGCCGCGATCCGCATCCTCGACGAGGCGCGCGAACCCGAGGACGGCCGCCCCGACCTGCTCGGCGCGGCAATGCTGGCGCTCGGCATCGGCCTCCTCACCCTCGGCATCGTCCAGGGCCCGGAATGGGGCTGGACCGACGGCCGCACCCTCGGCTCCTTCCTCGCCGCGATCCTCCTCGTCGCCGCCTTCCTCGTCCGTTCCGCCAACCACCGCGCGCCGGTGATCGAGCTGCCGCTGCTCCGCGTCCGCTCCTTCGCCCTCGCCAACCTGGCGACGCTGGTCTTCTTCATGGGCTTCGGCGCGATGCTCCTCTCCGGCGTCCTCCTGCTGACCGAAGTCTGGGGCTGGTCGGAGCTGCGCGCCGGCTTCGCCCTCTCCCCCGGACCGCTGATGGCGGCGGCGTTCGCGGCGCCCTCGGGACGGCTCGGCGCGCGGATCGGCCAGCGCCCGGTGGCGACGCTCGGCGCCCTGATCTTCGCCGGCAGCTTCGCCTTCATGCTCGCCGCGATCGGTCCCCATCCCGAATACGCCACCACCTTCCTGCCCGCCTTCATGCTCTGCGGCATCGGCGTGGGACTGACCCTGGGGACGCTCCCCGCCGCCGCGACCGCCTCCCTGCCCCCGGGCCGCTTCGCCACCGGCAGCGCCGTCTTCGGCATGGCGCGGCAGCTCGGCTCGGCGATCGGCGTCGCGGTCCTCGTCGCCCTGGTCGACTCGGCAGGCGGCGACCTCCTCCACGGCCTGCGCAGCGGCTGGTGGTTCGCCCTCGCCTCCGGCCTCGGCGCCGCCGCCCTCGCCGTCTCCCTCCCGGCGCGGGCGAAGTCGACCGCAGGTGACCCCGCCCCCGCCGCAGCCTGACCCCCGCCCAGCTGTTCCTTATGCCGACCCCTCCGGCGAAAGGAACAGCCGAGCGCCGCACCAGGGCGTCGAACCCCGCGGCGTCCGGTCAGCCGCTGCCGCGCATGCGGGACTTCCAGCGCTCGTCGTCGATCACGCGGGCTTCGATGTCGGCCTCGGTCAGCTCCCTCGCCCCACGACGCCGGCGCATCTCGTTCTGCGCCTCGAGCATCTGGCGCACGTCGTCGAGCTCGTTCTGGACCTCGACCGCGGGCGAGCGGGTCGGGAACCAGTCGACGAGGTCCGCGTCGTCCCCCGGGTAGAGGTGGCCGACGACGACGACCACGCCGACGATGAACACCAGAACCGCGACCGTCCCCAGCAGAAGCAGCACCGTCCCAGCATACGCCCGCCCCACCGCCGTCAGGTAGCCTCGCCGCCATGACGACCGGCTTCACCGAACTGGCCAGCGTCGACGGGGGGATCGGGCCGACCGCCGAGGCGACGATCGGGCTGAAGGACGACGGGCTCTACCGCGGCGACGGCGCCTTCGAGGTCATCCGCCTCTACGCGGGGCGCCCCTTCGCGCTCGATGACCACATCGCCCGCCTCGAACGCTCCGCCGCCGCGCTCCGCCTCGAGTTCGACCGCATGGCGCTGCGCGCCGAGATCGAGGCGCTGCTCGCCGAGGCGGGCCCGGTCGAAGGCCAGCTGCGCCTGATCCTCACCCGCGGCGGCCGCCGCATCGCCGCCACCGAGCCGGTCCCGGTCCACGCCGAGACGATCACGCTCGCCGCCGTCACCTACCAGCCGACGATCGTCCTCAACGGCGTCAAGTCGCTCTCCTACGGGGCGAACATGCTGGCGACGCGGCTCGCCAAGGAAGGGGGCGCCGACGAGGCCCTCCTGGTCCGCCCCGACGGCATCGTGCTGGAGCCGCCGACCTCCTCGATCTTCTGGGTCGCCGAAGGCGCCCTGCGCACCACCGCGCTCGCCGAGGGCGTGCTCGCCTCGATCACCCGCGATCGCATCCTGAAGGCCGTCCCCGGCGTCGAGGAGGGGGCCTGGACGCTGGACGAGCTGAAGGGCGCGTCGGAGGCCTTCCTCGCCTCGACCACGCGGGAGCTGCAGGCGGTCGCGCAGGTCGACGGCGTCGCGCTCCCCGACGCCCCCGGCCCGCGCACCCACGAGGCGCAACAGGCCTTCGCCGCGGCCCGCGACGCGGAGCTGGAAGCGGCCGTCAACTAAGCAGTCACCGGCACACGAGCAGGGAGGCAGGGAATGGACTTCAACCTCACGGGCGAGCAGAAACTGATCGCCGAAACCGCGCGCGAGTTCGCCGACCGCGAGATCCTCCCGCGCGTGCGCGAGAACGACCGCGCCGAACGGTTCGACCGCGAGCTGGCGCGCAAGCTCGGCGAGGTCGGCTTCCTCGGCCCGATCCTCGACGAAGCCTACGGCGGCCGCAACCTCGACTACATCGGTTATGGGCTGATCGTCGGCGAGATCGGCCGCGCCGACTCCTCCGTCCGCACCGTCGTCTCCGTGCAGACCTCGCTGGTCGGCTCGGCGATCGAGAAGTGGGCCACCGAGGAGCAGAAGCAGCGCTGGCTGCCGAGACTCTGCAGCGGCGAGGGTCTCGGCTGCTTCGGCCTGACCGAGCCCGACACCGGCTCCGACGCCGCCAACCTCCGCACCCGCGCGACGAAGACCGACTCCGGCTGGACGATCAGCGGCCAGAAGATGTGGATCAGCCTCGGCAACGCCGCCGAGTTCGCGCTGATCTTCGCCCAGACCGACCCAGGGAAGAAGCACAAGGGCCTCGCCTGCTTCATCGTCCCGACCGCCTCGGAGGGCTTCACCAGCCAGGAGATCCACGGCAAGCTCGGCCTGCGCTCCTCCGACACCGCGGAGCTCTCGCTCGACGCGGTCGAGGTCGGCGACGACGCCCTGCTCGGCGCGGTCGGCGACGGCTTCAAGGTCGCGATGAGCGCTCTGGAATCGGGCCGTTACAGCGTCGCCGCGGGCTGCGTCGGGATCATGGACGGCTGCGTCGAGGCCAGCGTCACCTACGCCAAGGAGCGCCAACAGTTCGGCGTCCCGCTGGCCCGCTTCCAGCTCGTCCAGGAGATGATCGCCGACATGATCCTGAAGCGCGACGCGAGCCGGATGCTGGTCTACCGCGCCGGCCTCTTGAAGGACGAAGGCAAGCCGAACGCGACCGAGACCTCGGTCGCCAAGGTCTACGCGACCGAGGCGGCGGTCGAGTGCGCCAACCTCGCGATCCAGGTCCACGGCGGCTCCGGCTACGTCGACGACTATCCGGTCGAGCGTTACCTGCGCGATGCCCGCGTGACGACGCTGTACGAGGGAACGTCCCAGATCCAGAAGCTGATCATCGGCCGCGCCGCGACCGGGATCAACGCGATGACGCCGATGGTCGAGGCGTAGGGACGACCGTGGCGGCGATCGCCGACCAGCTGCGCGGCAAGCACCGCGAGGCCGCCGACGTCCTCGCCCACATCAAGGTCGGCGGCGACGTGATCGTCGGCGCGGCCAACGGCGAACCGAAGACGGTCGTCGACGCGATCGAGGCGGGCGCCGACCGGCTCAAGGAGGTGCGCCTGAACCAGATGCTGCCGGTCCGCGATCGCGCCCACTTCGAAGGCAAGGTCAAGGGCATCCGCCACGTCTCCTGGTTCCTCTCCCCGCACGACAAAGACGCCTTCCACCGCGGCCAGTGCGACCTGGTGCCGAACAACTTCTCCGAGGTGCCGGCGCTGATGCGGCGCACCGCGGTCGACCCGCTGGTGATCGTCGCCGTCTCGCCGCCGGACGCGCACGGCTGGTTCAGCCTCGGCGTCAACTCCGAGTACTCGGCGGCGATGATCGGCGAGATGCCGTTCTTCGTCGAGGTGAACGCCCAGATGCCGCGCACCTACGGCGAGAACCAGATCCATGTCAGCCAGATCCTCGGCTGGTGCGAGGCCGATTATCCGCTGGTCGAGATGCCGCCGCGCGAGGGCCGCGAGGAGGACCGCAAGATCGCCGAGCTGGTCGCCGAGCGGATCCCCGACGGGGCGACGATCCAGGCCGGGATCGGCGCGATCCCCGACCTCGTGCTCGGCCTGCTCGGGGACCACCGCGAGCTCGGCATCCACACCGAGCTCTTCGGCCCCGGCTTCGTCGACCTGATCGAAGCCGGCGTGGCGACCGGCTCGCGCAAGCGCACCCACCGCAACAAGGCGATCACGACCACGGCCGGCGGCACCGCCCGCCTATATGAGTTCGTTGCCGAAAACCCCGGGGTCGAGTTCTGGCCGGTCGACCAGACCAACGACCCGAAGCTGGTCGCCCAGGAGCCCCATTTCAACGCGATCAACGCCACAATCGAGGTCGACTTCCTCGGCCAGTGCGCTTCGGAGAGCCTCGGCTCCGACTACTGGTCCTCCTCCGGCGGCCAGCCCGACTTCGCCCGCGGCGCCGTCCTCTCGGAGGGCGGCCAGGCCTTCATCGTCCTCCACTCCACCACCGGCGACGGCACCGCCTCACGCATCGTCCCCCGCCTCCACCCCGGCGCCGCCGTCACCACCTTCAAGAACATCGTCGACCACGTCGTCACCGAGTACGGCGTCGCCGAGCTCCGCGGCTCCTCGATCGCCGAGCGCACCCGCCGCCTGATCGACATCGCCAACCCCAAGTTCCGCGACGACCTCCACCGCGAAGCCCGCGAGTGCGGCTACCTCATCTGAGCCAGAGCCACCGGCCCACAGGCGCGTTCGCAGAATGACCGGATAGGGCCCAAAAGTGCGAACGCCAGGTGGGGCGGGGCGGGGAAGGGATGGGGGCCCGCAAGCTGGCGCCCGGGGAGGGCTGGGGACTCGCAAGCTGTCGCCCGGATTACGGACGCGCCCCTCTCGCCACGGCCCGGGCAGGCTGTGGCCGTGGCGAGAGGGGCGGGTGTATGGAAGGTGTGGAGGGATCGTCGCGGGAGGGTGACGAGGGGGCGACGGGAGTGGCACGGAATCGCGACGGGAGTCAGACCTCGTCACGAAGATGTCGAGAACTCCGGTCTTCCTCCCGTGTTGTGCAACAGCGACCTACGCGCTGCGTGTATTGACCCCCCTATAGGGGCCCTAAAACACGCAGCGCGTTCCGGGCCCTCTATTTCCGGCCCGAAAAGGGCCTCTGAGGGCCGGAAAGTGTGACGTTCCCGGCATCTTCGTCACGGATCCGGCCGAGGTGTGGAGGCTCTCCGACATCCTCGTCACGGAAGTCCGACTTCGCGACGTCCCTGTGCCGGCTTTTTCACGAACGCCTCACGTCCTGGGCTCCTCATGGGGGTCACAGCCTGCCAGGACCCCCATGAGGAGCCCAGGACACCCCCGCGCCACCTCGGACGGCCGTCCGGGCCCCGAGCCCCCGCCAGAGACGACTTCGGCCGCCGTCCCTAGCCCCTAATCCCCCACCAACCGCAGCATCAGCTCGTCGACGTAGCACCAGCTCCAGTCCTCACCCGGCTGGGCGGAGCGGATGATCGGGTGGCCGGTGCCCTTGAAGTGCGCGGTGGCGTGCTTGCCCTCGGAGTTGTCGCAGCAGCCGACGTGGCCGCAGGTCTGGCACATCCGCAGGTGGACCCACCGCATGCCGAGCGCCAGGCACTCCTCGCAGCCCTCGACGTCCTCGGGGACATCCAGGAACTGGACGGAGTCGAGATGGGAACACTCGGCGGGCATCGCCGTCCAACATAGCGATCCCGGCCGACTGGACGAATATACGAGCCCCGGCCGTGGGGCCAGACCCTATGCGGTCGGGGCGATCTCGGCGGGCTCGCCGCCGGGGAACCAATGGGCCTCGACCGGCGGCGCCGCGTCGCGCAGGTAGCGCTCGGCGTCGAGCGCGCCCATGCAGCCGGTGCCCGCCGCGGTGACCGCCTGGCGGTAGGTGTGGTCGACGACGTCGCCGACCGCGAAGACGCCCGCGAGGTTCGTCCGGGTCGAGCCCGGATCGACCTTGATGTAGCCGTCCTCATCGGTCGCCACCTGGCCCTTGACGACCTCGCTCCGCGGCACGTGGCCGATCGCGACGAAGGCGCCGGTCGCCTCGACCGCGGACTCCTCGCCGGTCTCGGCGTGGCGGAGGCGGACCTGCGCCAATTTGCCGTCATCGCCGGCGACGAACTCGAGCGGCACGTACGGGGTCAGGGTGTCGATGTTGTCGACCGCGAGCGCCCGGTCGTACATGATCTTCGAGGCGCGGAACTCCTCGCGCCGGTTCACGATCGTCAGCTCGTCGGCGAACTTGGAGATGAAGATCGAGTCCTCCATCGCCGAGTCGCCGCCGCCGATCACCAGCACCCGGTGGCCCTTGAAGAAGGCGCCGTCACAGACGCCGCAGGTCGAGACGCCGCGGCCGCCGAGCTCCAGCTCGCCGGGGATGCCGAGCCGTTTCGGCTCCGCCCCCATCGCCAGGATCACGGTCTTCGCGCGGTGCTCCTCGTCGCCGAGGAAGACCTTCTGGACGCCGCCGTCGGAGAGCTCGACGCGGTCGACGTCGTCGGTCACGAAGCGGGTCCCGAAGCGCTCCGCCTGGGCGCGGAACTGGCTCATCATCTCCGGTCCCATGATCCCCTCGGGGTAGCCCGGGTAGTTCTCGACGTCGGTCGTGTTCTGCAGCTGGCCGCCCCACTGGAAGCCCTCGAAGACGAGCGGCTCGAGGTTGGCGCGGGCCGTGTAGAGCGCCGCCGTGTAGCCGGCCGGGCCGCCGCCGACGATGATCACGTTCTCGACCTTCTTCTTCTCGCTCAACTCACTCACCTCTCGCCCGCCAATACTTTACTTTTTATAGTACCACCGGTCCGGTCGACCGGCAGCCCCTCGTCTTCCCAGCGACGGACAGTGTTGCGCAGTTGGAAGAAGGCGACGACGCCGGGTGGGATCGGCATCCAGAAGGAGACCAGGCGGAAGATCAGGATCGCCGGGAAGACCGTTTCCTCGGGCAGGCCGAAGAGGACGAAGGCGCCGATCATCCCGGCGTCGACCGCCCCCACCCCGGCGGGCGCCAGCGGGAAGAGGTTCGCGACCATGCCGAGGAAGAAGCCCTGCACGACCACAGCCAGCGGCACGTGGATGCCGAGCGAGTGGAAGGAGGCCCACAGCACGCCGATGCTGGCCGCCCAGAAGCCCGCCGCGCCGAGCACCGCGAGGCCGCCCTTGCGCGGGTGGGTGAAGAGGCCGAGGGCGAAGCGGAATCCCTCCCCGAGCGTCTCCGGCACCCCCGAGGCCCATTCGACGAAGCTGCGCATGTGCTCGCCGCGGACGTGCGGCATCAGCCTGCCTTCGACGTCGGCGGGGATCAGCGTGACCAGCACCCCGAGCACGATCATCACGCCCGCGACCGCCGCCGGGATGATCGTCAGCTCGACCGAGTTCTCGCCGTTGACGACGCCGGTCCGCAGCAGCAGGCCGAAGACGATCAGCGCCAGCGGGTAGAAGGCGTAGTGGAGGCTGACGAAGGCGACCATGCGCCGGGCGACCTCGCGGCGCCGCATCCCCGCTTTGCGCAGCGCCCAATAGGTCAGCGCCACGCCGCCCGCGCCGCCCGCCGAGAAGAGCAGCGTCGCCGCCACCCCGGCCATGTTGATCTGGTAGGTCTCGCCCCAGGTCAGCCGCAGGTCCTCGCCGCCGACCACCGCCTTGAACAGCGCGATGTAGGTCGCGTAGGAGGCGATCGAGAAGACGACCGCGACGGCGATCCAGATCGGGTCGGCTTCGCCGAGCTTGCCGACCGCGTCCCCCAGCCCGACCAGCTTCGGGAAGAGGAAGTAGATCCCGACCAGCAGGATCAGCACCACCGCGCCGGTCTGCAGCATGCGCTTGGTGGTGAAGATCGGCAGCTCGGTCAGGCCGCCGCCGCCGTTCTCTTCTTCTCGACGCTCCTCGTCGGGCACTACCCCGGACGCTACCGAGGCGCGCCGCCGCTGATCCGCTCGAGCCGCTGGATCACGGCGCTGATCCGCCCGACCGTGGGGGCGAAGACCGGGTCGGCACGGCGCACGGCGCCGACCAGACCGGCGCCGGCGAGGAGGTCGGTGACGTAGTGCTCGCCGAGGTAGACGAGGCCGAAGCCGAGGGTCAGCGCGTAGGCCCAGGCGACGGCGCCCTCCCCGCGGCTCGCTTCGCTGAGCGAGACCGCGCCCTGCACCGAGGTGGCGAAGTGGAGCGACGGCATCGCCGCCCAGGGATTGCCGCCGAGCGCCTTGTAGAGCGGGCCCCAGAGGCGGCCCCAGAGCGGTTCGCCGACCTCGAGCATGATCCGCCGCAGCGGCTCCTTGGTGTAGCCCTGCTCCGAGGACCACCAGGGCGGCGCGGTCGGCAGGGCCCAGTAGCCGAGCGCGCCGGCGTCGAAGACGGCGGCCATCTGGCGGGCGGCGCGGGGGAAGTTCTCCGGGTGGCGGACGAGGATCCAGGACAGCACCACGTAGGGCTCGAAGAACCAGAGCCAGTGGGTGACGGTGAGGACGTGGTCGAGCGCCGCCACGCCGCGGCGGCCGGCGAGGAGGGTCTGCAGGCGCGCGCCGGGGAGGCGGCCGCCGCCGATCAGCGAGTCGACCTTGATCGGGTAGCGGGTGTAGAGGCGGCGGCGGAGGGCTTCCGGATCGTCGTAGGGCATCTCATGGACGACCGTGAAGGCCCACATCTGCATCGCGAAGAGGGCGACGTCGCGGCGGCGCGTGCGCGGGGAGAGGACGGCGACGGCGAGCGGTCCCGAGGCGGCCACGGCGAGGGTCACCGGGCCGGGGACGCGGAGGCGCTTGCGCACCAGCGGCAGCGCGATCGCCGAGCCGACGATGGCAGCCGCGCCCGCCCTGACGGCCAGCCGTACCGCTTTGGGTGGCCGTGAGCGCCTCCTCATAGCGTCGGCGAGTATAGGTTGAGCCCACGCGTCACCTACCGACCGCACCGCATCCACGCCGCTCGCCGTGATTAGAATGGCCGCGCCTTGACGCCGCACTCGCCTGGCACCGGCCAGATAAACACTCTGATTTGGATCGGCTTCTTCGCCGCCCTGATCGTCGTCCTCGCGATCAACCTCGGCCTGTTCGGGGCGATCCGCCGCAACCGCGGCGAGCGGGGGCGCGTCGCGACCCAGCCGCGCGGCGCCGTCGGCCTCCAGTGGCGCGTCGCCGGCGTCCTCTCCGGGTTCGCCGTCCTCCTCTTCGTGCTGGGGATCATCTTCACCTCCAACGCGACCTCGACGCCGAAGACCACCGAGGGTGGGCTGACCTCCTACCACGGGGAAAAGCTGGAAGGCCCGCTGGTCATCAAGGCGACCGGACAGCAGTGGATCTGGCGCTACAACTACCCGAACGGCTCCTTCAGCTACTACAAGCTGGTGATCCCCGTCCACACCGAGATCGAGCTGAGACTCGCCTCCACCGACGTGATCCACACCTGGAGCGTCCCCGACCTGGCGCCCAAGGTCGACGCGGTCCCCGGCAAGAACACCAAGATCTTCTTCCGCGCCGACACCGAAGGCGAATTCTGGGGCCAGTCGGCCACGATGTCGGGCCAGGCGTACGCGCCGATGCGCACCGCGGTGGAAGTCGTCTCCCCCGAGCGCTTCGAAGAATTCATCACCGAACAGCAGAAGGACATCCGCAAGGGCAACGAAGGCGCCGAGGCGATCGAGAAGGAAAAGGTCGCCGAAGAGGAACAGTCGGCGGGCGGTGAGACCGCCGAAGAAGGCCCGGCGGAAGAAGCCGAACAGCCGACCGGCGAAGGCGAAGGCCCGGAAGGTGCAGCGGCGGAAGAAGGCGGCGAAGAAGCATCTGAAGAAGCCGAAGGCGAAGAATCCGCCGCGGCGGGCGGTGCGCCTGACGCCGAAGCGGGCAAAGAAGTGTTCGCCACGACCTGCGCGGCCTGCCACGGCGAAACGGGCCACGGCGGCGCCGGCGGCCCTGACCTGACGACGATGCCGAAAGCCCAGGAACAGGCGAGCGCCGAAGAACAGGTCACCAATGGCGGCGGCGGTATGCCCCCCTTCAAAGGGACCTTGAGCGAAGAAGAAATCTCCAATGTCGCGGCCTACGTGGTCGAAGACATCGTCGGTAAGTAAGGCGGAACAAGGAATGAGCACGAGACAAGAGCCCCGCCCCGAGATCGTCATCGACGGCTTCCCCCGCCGTAATCGCTGGGCCTGGATGGACTTCGTCACCAGCGCCGACCACAAGGACGTCGCCAAGATCCTGATGGTCGGCTCCGGCGGCTTCCTCTTCCTCGCCGCCCTGGAGCTCTTCCTGATGCGCCTGCAGCTGGCGATCCCGGAGAACACCTTCATGGAGCCCTACACCTTCAACCGGGTGCTCTCGCTCTACGGCGCCACCTCGATCTTCTTCTTCGTCCTGCCCTTGATCATGGGGCTCTTCCTCTACATCGCGCCGCTCCAGGTGGGCGCGCGGGGCACGGCTCTCCCCCGCCTCAGCCAGATCGGCGGCGCGCTCTGGGTCGCCGGCGCGGTCGTCCTCTACTCGGGCTTCCTCTGGACCCCGTCCGAGGCCGGCGTCAACCCGCTGCCGCCCCTCTCCGAGCTCGCCTTCCTCAGCAACAACGGGGTCGACGCCTGGCTCACCGCCTGCGGCTTCGCCACCCTCGGCTTCGTCCTCATCTCGATCGACCTCACCACCACGCTGCAGGTCGACCGGGCGCCGGGAATGGCCTGGCGCCGCGCCCCGATCTTCGCTTGGGCGGCCAACGTCGGCGCCTGGCTGATGCTCTTCATCGGCCCCGTCCTCCTCGCCGCCTTCACGATGCTGATGATCGACCGCAACTACGACGGCACCTTCTTCGCCGACGGCGGTGGCGGCGCGCCGCTCCTCTGGCAGCACTTCACCTGGATCTTCTACTCGGGCGCCTACATGCTGGTGCTGATCTTCGCCTTCGCCGCGGTCGCCGAGATCTTCGCGGTCTTCTCCGGCAACGAGCTCTTCAACCGCAACGCGGTGATGATCTCGCTCGCCGCGATCGCCGTGATCGGCACCCTCGCCTACATGCAGAACATGTACACCGCGCCGATCGGGCTCGGCTGGAAGTACTTCGGCATGCTGCTGTCGCTGACCCTGATCGTCCCGGTCGGCCTCGTCTTCTACAACCTGATCGCGACGCTGAACGGCGGTGCGCTGCGGATGCGGGCGCCGATGCTGTTCTCGATCGGCGCGCTGGTGATGATCTCGCTCGGCCTCGCGGCGGAGATGCAGCAGTCGCTGGTCGGCGCCGCCTTCTACCTCAAAGGCACCACCGCCTCGACCGCGGCGACCAGCTTCGCGCTGATCGGCGGCGGCATCTTCGGCGGCTTCGCCGCCCTCCACTACTGGTTCCCGAAGATCACCGGCCGCGCGATGGGCGAGCAGCTGGGACGGATCTCCTTCTGGACCACCGCGCTCGGCACCCTGTTGGCCTTCGTGCCGCTGGCGCTGGCGGGCTGGGAACAGGACCAGGTGGTCGACGCCTACAAGTTCTTCAACCACACCGGCGTCAACTTCTACAACCTGCTCGCCTCGATCGGGGTGCTGATCCTCTTCATCGGCGTCACGCTGATCCTGATCAACGCGGTGGCGAGCGTCAAAGGCGGCGCCCGCGCCGGCCACGACCCCTGGGGCGGCGACACGCTCGAGTGGTTCACGGTCTCGCCGCCGCCGATCCACAACTTCGACGTCCAGCCGGACGTCCGCAGCGCCCGGCCGCTTCGCGACATCCGCGCCGCGATCGCCTCCCGCGCCCGCACGACCGAGGAGCGCGCGGCCCGTGAGTCGCAGCCGGTAGCCTGACGGGCGCTATGCAATCCGGTGCCACGACGGTCGGGGAAGCGCCCCGCTCGGCCGCGCTTCAGCTCGTCCGTGACTACGTCACGCTGACGAAGCCCAAAGTCCAGTCACTGCTGCTGCTGACCACGGTGACGACGATGTACGTGGCCGGGAACCCGTCCCTGCGCCTGATCCTGATCACCTGCCTCGGCGGCAGCCTCTCCTCCGGCGGTGCCGGAGCGATCAACCACGCCGTCGACCGCGACATCGACGTCACGATGAAGCGCACCGCCGACCGCCCGGTCGCCTCCGGCCGCGTCTCCCCCGCCGCCGCGATCCTCTTCGGCTGCACCCTCAGCGCCCTCTCCTTCCTCCTGCTGGCGACCCAGGTCAACGTCCTCGCCGCGTCCCTCTGCCTCTCCGGCTTCTTCGGTTACGTCGTCGTCTACACCCTTTGGCTGAAGCGCACGACGCCGCAGAACATCGTCATCGGCG
>Ga0209916_1000633_pt1 | contig 48926 bp, 53 predicted proteins | sample ThiBio_1000_plan_FD_183956 | JGI IMG/M metagenome (GOLD analysis project Ga0209916, IMG submission 183956) | Wastewater bioreactor microbial communities from Cape Town, South Africa - Thiocy_solids_2 (SPAdes) | ecosystem: Engineered > Bioreactor > Thiocyanate-remediating > Anaerobic-Aerobic ... | reverse complement strand
CTCATCCGATGCCGGCCCGTGGTCAAACCTGACCACCTCGACGAGGCCTCATACATAAATGCAGCCCGTGCATTCCTGCCCAAACAGCGGTTGACACCAGGGGCGAGTCCATACATAGGGCGGGCACTGCCCGCCATCGTCATATCCCGGAACGGCGGGTCGGCGGGCAGTGCCCGCCCTGCGATCGGCCTCGTTTCCTGCGATTGCTCAGCCGGTGGTTTCGATCCGCTCGACGCGGCGCAGGCCGCGCGGCAGCAGGCCGCCGCGGGTAGCGCGGTTGCCGCCGTATTCGACCAGGTCGGCCCACTTCAGGGTGAGCTTGCGCGCGCCGGCGTACAGGGTGACTTCGCCCTTGCCTTCGGCGACGACGGCCACGCCAACCACGCGCTCGCCCTCGGCCAGCTGCTTCTTCGGGACGTCGATCAGCTTGTTGCCCTTGCCCTTGTCCAGTTCCGGCAGCTCGGCCACCGAGAACATCAGCAGGTGGCCTTCGCTGGTGACCACCACGATGCGGTCGCGCGCAGGGTCGGCACTGACCTGCGGCGCCAGCACCTTGGCGCCGTCGCCGAGCGAGATGATCTGCTTGCCGGCCTTGTTGCGGCCGGTGAGCGACTCGAAACGGTTGACGAAGCCATAGCCGAGGTTGGTGGCCAGGATCACGCGGGTGTCGTTGTCCCCGGCGATCACCGCGTCGAAGCTGGCGCCGTTCGCCGGGCTGAAGCGGCCGGTGAGCGGCTCGCCGTTGCCGCGCGCCGAGGGCAGGGTGTGCGCGGGCGTGGAGTAGGCGCGGCCGGTGGAGTCGATGAAAGCAACCTGCTGCGTGGTGCGCGCCTTGACCGCGGCGAGCAGGCCGTCGCCCTCGCGGTAGTTCAGCGCCTCCGCGTCGATATCGTGGCCCTTCGCCGCGCGCGCCCAGCCCTTCTGCGACAGCACCACGGTGACCGGCTCGCTGGCCACCAGCGCGCTTTCGTCCAGTGCCTGCGCCGCTTCGCGCTCCACCAGCGGCGAGCGGCGTGCGTCGCCGAATTTTTCGGCGTCGGCACGCAGCTCGTCCTTGATCAGGCCCTTCAGCTTGGCCGGCGATTTCAGCAGCACGTTGATCTTCGCGCGCTCCTGCTCGAGCTGGTCGCGCTCGGCGTTGATCTTCATTTCCTCGAGGCGGGCCAGCTGGCGCAGGCGGGTTTCGAGGATGTAGTCGGCCTGCTCCTCGCTGAGCCGGAAGCGCGCCATCAGCACGGCCTTCGGTTCCTCCTCGGTGCGGATGATGCGGATCACCTCATCGAGGTTGAGGTAGGCGGTGTGCAGGCCTTCGAGCAGGTGCAGGCGGCGGTCGACCTTGGCCAGGCGATGCTCCAGGCGGCGGGTGACCGTGCTGGTGCGGAAGCTCAGCCATTCGGTGAGGATGCGCTTGAGATCCTTCACCTGCGGCCGGCCGTCGAGGCCGATCATGTTGAGGTTGATGCGGAAGCTCTTCTCCATGTCCGTGGTGGCGAACAGGTGCTGCATGGTCTCGTCGGTGTCGACGCGGTTGGAGCGCGGCACGATCACCAGGCGGATCGGATTCTCGTGGTCGGACTCGTCGCGCAGATCCTCGATCATCGGCAGCTTCTTGGCGCGCATCTGCGCGGCGATCTGCTCCAGGATCTTGGACGGGCTGACCTGGTGCGGCAGCGCGGTGATCACGATGTTGCCTTCCTCGCGCTTGTACACGGCGCGGGCGCGCACCGAACCGCCGCCGGTCTGGTAGATCGCCAGCAGGTCGGCGCGCGGGGTGATGATCTCCGCCTCCGTGGGGTAATCCGGGCCCAGCACGTGCTCGCACAGTTCGGCGACGGTGGCGTTGGGCTCGTCGAGCAGGCGGATGCACGCGCTGGCGAGCTCGCGCAGGTTGTGCGGCGGGATGTCGGTGGCCATGCCCACGGCGATGCCCATCGAGCCGTTGAGCAGCACGTGCGGCACGCGCGCCGGCAGCCAGCTGGGTTCCTCCAGGGTGCCATCGAAGTTCGGCACCCAGTCCACCGTGCCCTGGCCGAGTTCGCCCAGCAGCGCCTCGGCGATGGGGCTGAGCTTGGATTCGGTGTAGCGCATCGCCGCGAAGCTTTTCGGGTCGTCCGGCGAGCCGAAGTTGCCCTGGCCGTCGACCAGCGGGTAGCGGTACGAGAACGGCTGCGCCATCAGCACCATCGCCTCGTAGCACGACGAATCGCCATGCGGATGGAACTTGCCGATCACGTCGCCGATGGTGCGCGCCGATTTCTTCGGCTTCGCCGTGGCGGCCAGGCCCAGCTCGCTCATGGCGTAGATGATGCGCCGCTGCACCGGCTTGAGGCCGTCGCCCACGAAGGGCAGGGCGCGGTCCAGCACCACGTACATCGAGTAGTCGAGATAGGCCCGCTCGGCGTATTCCTTCAGCGGGATCTGTTCGTAATTGGCTTGCAGGTTCATGGACTACATCTTGGAGAGAGGCGCGCACGGCGCGGATAACCGGTCGATGGTGCCAGAAAGAGCCGGGATTCGGAATTCGGGATTCGGGATTCGCAACGGCGTCGCGCACCAAGGTGCGCTCCCGCATCGACGTAGGGCGGTGCCCGCCCTACGGGGTGCGGGTGGCTTCGATGCCTTGCTTGCGCAACTGCACTTGTACGCTGTCCGGGCCGGCGAGGTGGGCGGCGCCGACGGCGATGAAGACGGTGCCGGGCTGCTGCAGCATCGCGGCGATCTTCGTGGCCCAGGCCTGGTTGCGTTGCACCAGCAGGCGTTGGTACAGCGCGGGGTCGTGCCGGGCCAGATCCTCGTCCTCGATGCGGGCGATGGTGGCGACGTCGCCCTGCTTCCAGGCTTCGATCAGGGTGGTGAGCTCGGTGCTGCCCTTGTCGATGTCGCGCAGGGTGGAGCGCAGGAAATCCAGTTCGACGTCGGCGGGCAGGTCGGCGAAGAAGCGGATCTGCTGCTCGGCGGTTTCCAGCCCGTTGACCGGCTTGCCGGCGGCCAGCATCTGCGCCTTGAGCAGCTTGTCCACGCCGTGCGCGGGATCGAGGCCGGCTTTCAACAGCGGCGCCACCGCCAGCGTCAGCCCGGCGAGCCACGGCCGCATCATCTGCAAGGTGTTCACGCCGCCGGGCACGCCAGCGGTTTGCGCGGCGCGGGTCAGGGTGGCGTTTTCGGCGGCGCTGAGCTTGTCCGACAGCGGGTGGCCGGGGTCCAGCCCGTACTGCAGCACCAGTACCTGCATGCGCACCGGGTCGTCGTCAGTCAGCTCGATGGTCAGCGAATCGCTGGCGGCGAGCGCCTGGTCCAGCGCGGGGTAGCGCCAGTCGGTGTCGTTCGGCAGCAAGTGCACGGTGCCGAACAGGTAGATCGTGGTGTCGGCATCCTTCACCACCCACAGCGCGGGTTTGGCCAGCACCGGAGTGCAGGCGAACAGCAGGGCGAGGCAGGCGAACAGGCGCAGGGCGATGGTGGGTTTCATGCAGGGAGTGTCGCGGCAAGCCGCGGCCGGTTCAATCCCGGCGAGGTGGTCATGGCGTGGGCCGTTGGTCGGTGGAAGCGGGCGGTCGGGGTGGCGCGGGTGCCGGCCGACCCCGGGAACCCCGGCGTCGGGGTTGCGCACGTCCTCGTCGAGGTCTGAAACCCCGGCGTCGGGGTTGCGCACGTCCTCGTCGAGGTCTGAAACCTCGGCGTCGGGGTTGCGCATGTCCTCGTCGAGGTCTGGAACCTCGGCGTCGGGGGTTGCGCATGTCCTCGTCGAGGTTTGAAACCTCGACGTCGGGGTTGCGCACGTCCTCGCCGAGGTCTGGAACCTCGGCGTCGGGGTTGTGTATGTCCTCGTCGAGATCTGGAACCTCGCCGCCGGGCATCGCTACCGCCTTGCCGGCCGGGCCGTCGTGGACAGGGAGTACGTCCTACAGGCCAAGCAGCCGCCAGACCCAGTAGATGCCGATGCCCATCTGCACGGCGAACGCGGTGAAGCGGGCGTTGACGGCGATGACGCTGGTCGAGGCCAGGTGGATGCCGGACTGCACGATGCGGGCACCCAGCAGCCAGGGTGCGAGCGTGTCGGTGACTTCCTCCCGGCCTGTCACGATGGCGACCAGCAGCAGCCCGCCGAACACCGGCAGGCTCTCGACGCAGTTGGCGTGCGCGCGGGCGAGCCGCTGCATGAACGGCGAGATATTCGAGTTGTCAGGCTTGAACTCGTTCGAGCGGACGCGGCCGGTGACTACCAGGTAGCTGCGCAGCACCTCCATGACCACCAGCAGGAGCAGCGTCCAGGCGAGGAACAGGGTGAGTACCAGGGCGGAGGTGGTCATGGTTGGCCGGTGATTCGCGTGGGGTGATGGTTTCGGGGGAGGTAATTAGATCAAACGAATCGCCTGCGTCCACCTTGCTCGAAGAGCCGACTTAATTCCCTCCGCCCCCTTATTCCTTAGACTTAATTCCCTCCGTCCCCTTATTCCTTATTCCGTCACTTCGCTTCAATGCCCCGCAAGAACCCGATCAATCCATCGAAGTACACCTGCTGGTCGTCATACATCGCCATATGGCTCCCCTTCGGGCACAGCAGGAACTGTCCGTGCGGCAGTTTCTTCGCCATGCCTGCCATGTGTTTGGGGTCCATGGTGTCGTATTGCGCGCCGATCACCAGGGTGGGTACGGTGATGCGGTGCAGGTCGTGACTGCGGTCCCAGTTGGCCAAGCGGCCGCTGGCGCCCAGTTCGCTGGGGCCCTGCATCAGGGTGTAGATCTGCCCGTTGATGTGGGCGAAAGTGCGCTTCACCGGATCAGGCCACTGCGCCGAGGGCATGCGCAGCACATGTTGTTCGTAGTGCATCGGGGCGAGGATCGCCATGTAGCGCGGGTCGTCGGTACGGTGTTCGGCTTCGAGCTGCTGCACTTCGGCGAGCTGCTTCGGGTCCATCGCCGGCATCAGCACCTTGCGCGCGTAGTCGTTGTAGGCGGGGATCGAGTCGACCATGTTGGAGATCACCAGGCACTTCAGGTGCCGCTGGTATTTCAACGCGTACTCGATGGCGAGTACGCCGCCCCAGGAGTGGCCGAGCAGGCAGAAGTTGTCCCGGTCCAGGTGCAGCGCCCGGCGCACCTGTTCCACCTCGTCGACATAGCGGTCGATGGTCCACAACGCGTCGTCTTTCGGCTGGTCGCTGTAGGCCGAGCCGAGCTGGTCGTAGTAGTAGTACTCGATGCCGGCGCCGGGAAAGTAGCTGTCGAACGCCTCGAAGTATTCGTGGGTGCCGCCGGGGCCGCCGTGCAGCAGCAAGACCTTCAGCTTCGGGTTGTTGCCCACGCGCTTGGTCCAGACGCGGAAGCTTCCCCTGGGCGTGGTGATCGGGATCATCTTCACGCCGCCGGCGAGCACGTCGTCGCGACCGGTATTGTCGAAGTAGGCGGCACCGGGCGCATGGCTGGCCGGCGTGCTGCCGGCCGCAGCAGCGGTGGCGGCGAGCAGGCTCAGTCCGGCCAGCAAGGCGACGATGCGACGTTTCATCGGTATTCCCCGGGTGCGACGGTCAGGCCGGACTATGCGGCGCGGTCGCGCTGCCCGCAACCACGGGGCGGCGCAAGTGGTTTAGCGCGGCACCCGATACCCACCCGGCACGCCGCGCTGGCTCAGCACCAGTTGCCACAACTGGTCGCGGCGGCTGCGGAACACCGCGGCGGAGACGGCGAGGTAGTAGCGCCACATGCGGCGGAAGCGTTCGTCGTAGCTTTCCGGCAAGCTGGGCCAGGCCGCTTCGATGTTGGCGCGCCAGGCGGTGAGCGTGCGGTCGTAGTCGGCGCCGAAGTTGTGCCAGTCCTCGACCACGAACAGGTCCTCCAGCGCGGCGGTGACCTGGCTGGCGGCGGGGATCATCGAGTTGGGGAAGATGTACTTCTCGATCCACGGGTCGGGTTGCGCCGGCGCGCCGTTGCTGCCGATGCAGTGCAGCAGCGAAAGGCCGCCTTCCTTCAGGCAGCGGCGCACGGTCTCGAAATAGCTGCGGTAGTTCTTGCCGCCGACGTGTTCGAACATGCCGATCGAATACACCGCGTCGAACGGTTCGTCCACGTCGTGGTAATCCTGCAGGCGGATTTCGATGGGCAATCCGGCGCACAGTTCGCGCGCGTAGTCGGCCTGCTGCTGCGAGACGGTGATGCCGACGCCTTCGACGCCGTAGCGCTCGGCGGCGTACTTCAGCGCCTCACCCCAGCCGCAGCCGATGTCGAGCACGCGCTGGCCGGTCTTGAGCTGCAGCTTGCGGCAGACCAGGTCCAGCTTGGCCGCCTGCGCATCGTCGAGGTTGTCGGCCTTGGCCCAGTAGCCGCAGGAATACACCAGGCGCTTGCCCAGCATGGCGTGGAACAGGTCGTTGCCGAGGTCGTAATGCGTCTTGCCGATCTCGAACGCGCGCTCGCCGCGCTGCAGGTTGATGAAGCGCGCCTTGAGGTGGGCGAGCACGGTGTCGAGGGTTTTCAGGCCCTGGTCGATGCCCGCGCTGAGCAGGCGCGTGCACATGCCGGGCAGGTCGGCGGCATCCCACCAGCCATCCATGTAGGCCTCGCCCAGGCCCAGCGAACCGTGGGCGAACACGCGCGCGTACAGGCGCTCGTCGTGCACCTGCAGGTCGATGGCGTCGTGGCCGTTGATGTGGATTCCCGCCTGGGCGAGCAGTTCGCCGGCGCGGTTCTTGAGGTCATCCTGGCTCATGCGCTACCTCGTGCGTTGTTGCGGCGGTGGCGTTCAGTGCCTGCCGATCACCTCGAAGCCTGCCGGACTGCGTGCATACGTGATGTCGACATTCGCCTCGCGCACCCGTTGCAGCAGCGCGGCGGCCTGCTCGTCCAGCAGCAGGAACTCGATGCGGATCGGCAAGTCGTCGGCCAGCTCGAAGAACTGCTCTTCGTGCAGCACGCCGTGGCGGCCATAGCCGGCGATCGCGCGGAACACCGAACCGCCGCCGATGCCCAGTTGCCGGGCCTGCGCCAGCATCCACTCGGACAACAGCACGCCGTCGTGTCGTGCGCGTGAGTGGCAGTAGAAATTCAGCTGCACACCTGATTTCAGGTTCGCGATTTCCATGCGGCCTCCCGTTCAATGGCGCAGCACGCTGCGCGTGATGGCCAGGCCGAGCACGGTCATGCCCAGCGAGCCGGCAAGATGGGTCAGCACGTGGCCACTGAACCACAGGTATTGCTGGCGCAGCAGCAGGGTCGCCGCTTCGCCGGAAAAGGTGGAGAAGGTGGTGAGGCCGCCGAGGAAGCCGGTCATCACGAACAACTGCAGTTCCGGCGACACCGCCTGGAAACCGCGAAACAGGCCGATGGCCACGCCCATCAGCAAGCCGCCGGCGAGGTTCGCCGCCAGGGTGCCCAGCGGCAGGGTGGGGAAGATCGGGTTGAGCAGCACGCCCAGTCCCCAACGCAACCAGCAGCCCAGCGCACCGCCGATGCCGACCGACACAAATCCACTCAAACCCATGCGCGCCTCCTGACAGTGAGTTGTCCGGTTGCCGCGGCGGCAGGCGCGCCTGCGCCGCCGGAAGCCGGTGGTGCAGGCATCATCAACTTCAACGCGGGATCGCCCGAAGTGGTTTGTCCCGGCGGCGCGCGGCGCTGCCGGAACGGGAGGCATGCCATCTCCCGGGCCGCCATCGTAGTGGAAGGCGACGCCCCGTCGTCAAGCACGGCCCTATACTGCCCGGTCCGCCGATGCTGTTGCCTGCCATGAACCCCACCCCGCGCGCCGTGCCGCGCAGCCTGCCGTGGCTGCTTGCCGCGCTGTCGATGATCGGTCCGTTCTCGATCGACGCAGTGTTTCCCGCATTCCCCGCGATCGGCTTGCGCTTCGCGGTGGACGACGCGGCATTGCAGCAGCTGATCAGCGTGTACCTGGTCACCTACGCAGTGATGAGCCTGTTCCATGGCGCCGTGTCCGATGCAGTCGGGCGCAAGCCGGTGATGATCGCCGGCTTGCTGCTGTATGCGCTGGCCTCGGTGGGCGCGGCGGTGGCCACCTCATACGCCATGCTGCTGGTCTGCCGCGGCCTGCAGGGCGTGTGCGCCGGTGCCGGACTGGTGGTGGGCAGGGCACTGATCCGCGACAGCCTGGAGGGCGCTGCCGCGCAGCGCCTGATGTCGCAGGTGATGATGATCTTCGGCGTGGCACCGGTGATCGCGCCGATGATCGGTGCGCTGCTGCTGCCGCTGGGCGGCTGGCACGGCATTTTCTGGCTGCTGGCCGTGTTCAGTGCCGTCCTGGCCCTGGCGCTGGGCTGGTTGCTGGAGGAGACGCATCCGCCGTCGCGGCGCACCGCGTTCGCGTTGCGTCCCTTGCTGACCGGCTACCTCTCGTTCGGGCGCAATGCGCTGTTCTGGCCCTTGCTGGTGGCCAGTTCGGTCAACTTTGCCGGGCTGTTCCTGTACATCGCTTCGGCACCGCGCATCGTGCGCGAATTGCTGCACCTGTCGGAACAGGGGTTTCCCTGGTTGTTCGTGCCGGTGGTGGCCGGCATGATCACCGGCGCGTGGTGCTCCGGCTGGCTGGCCGGACGCGCCAGCGTGCGGGTCACGGTGAACCTGGGCTACGTGTCGATGGGCCTGGCCTGTGCCTTGCACCTGGCGCTGGCGATCGCGTTGCCACAGCCGCAGTTGCCGTGGTCGATGCTGCCGCTGATCCTGCACGCCATCGGCGTGCAGCTGGCGTTTCCCACGCTGACCTTGCTGTTGCTGGATCGCTTTCCGCAGCGACGCGGCGCGATTTCCTCGGTGCAGGCGTTCGCCAGCTTGTTGTTGTGCAGCGTGGTGGCCGGGCTGGTCTCGCCGCTGCTGTCGGCCAGCATGCTCGGTCTGGCGCTGGGCGCGTCGGCACTCACGGCGGTCGGCGCAGTGGCCTGGTGGCGCCATGGCGTGTTGGCCCGCCGCGCACCAGATTATGGCGCCCCGCCTGCCGACCCCGACGCCGCCATTCAGGCGGGCATCGCCGAGCCGCACTGACGGCGCGGGTATCACGCGGGCCGTTCCGTCCCCTCGTCCACCGACATCAGCACGGTCGCGGTGGCCAGCGCGCGCACCAGGCTGGGCGTGCGGTAGCCCGAATCGGCCAGCCAGCGGCGCCATACCGACTCGTCCACTTTCTCGTTGACGCCGCTGCCGACGGTGCGGTCGAACGGCGGCTTGAACTCCTTGTAGAGGCCGTCCATGAACTCCTTGTAGGAATCGCGCGGCACGCCCATCGCCGCGTCGCCGGCCGGTATCAGCAGCGCGCTGCAGGCGAGTCCGGCCTTGATCGCCTTGGCCTGCAGCCAGGCCAACGCCAAGTCGGGCAGCGGGTCGGGCTTGCGGCCGGCGCCGTCGCAGTCGTTGCCGCCGCCCACGTCGGAGTGCGAGCCGATGAACCAGCGTTGCTCGACGTCGATCTGCTCGCGCTTCTTCGAGGTCAGCGATTCGCCGGGCTTGATCGTGTACGGGTTGCGCGTCCACACCGCAGGCTGGAAATCGCCGCGATGTTCGTCCAGCGCCAGCGCCTGGTAGGCGTGCTTGACGATCTTGCTCAGCTCGGTGTCGTGGAAGCGGTAGCGCGAGCGGGCAAACGGAAACCACGAGGCGGTGTCGGGAATGCCCAGCGAGCCCACCGTGTCCCACACGCCGATGAAATGGATGTCCACCTCGGTCGAGTGCTGCGCGCGGAATGCCTGCGCGGCCGGGTCGTCGGGCCTGGTCTCCACGTCGCGGTAGAAATCGTAGGCGTGATTCGCGTCGGTGCGGGAAACCTTGCCGCCGGCGCCGCGTTTGAGCAGGCCGCATTTGCGGATCAGGCCGCCCAGGCTGCGCGCGGTGTAGGCGCCGCGACTGAAGCCGAACAGGTAGATCGCGTCGCCCGCTTGCCATGTGCTGCACAGCCAACGGTAGCCGTCCAGCACGTTGCCGGAAAGGCCGTAGCCGAACGCGCCGCCGAGCAGATGGGTGATCCCGCGCTTCACCCCCACGCCGGGGATGTAGTTGACCAGTTGCACGTTGCCGAGCGTATCAAGCGGCGCGATCAGCCGGCACAGCCGCTCCACGTTGGTATTCGATTCGGGCTTGTTCCAGGTGCCGTCGAACAGCAGCACGAGCCTGCGTGTGGCCATGGCGTCCTCCGTTTTCTGGTTCGTCTGCCCGACTCCGGGTCATGATGCCGCAGCGGGCCGGTGTCGTGTGCTGCTCGCTGCCTGCAGGCGTATTCTGTTTATTTTCGATATGGCCAACAGGTATACGCCACGACGATGGACATGCAGGCCCAGCTCGACAAGGCACAGGCATTCCGCCGGATGCACGATCGCACGGCGATCCTTCTGCTGCCCAATGCATGGGACGCCGGCAGCGCGCGGCTGTTCGCGCAACGCGGCTTCGCTGCGATCGCCACCACCAGCGCGGGCGTGGCCTGGTCGCTCGGCTACGCCGACGGCGAGCAGGCGCCGCTGGCCGAGGTGCTGGCGGCGATCGCGCGGATCGTGCGGGTGGTCGATCTGCCGGTGACGGCGGATATCGAGACCGGCTACGGCGAGACGCCGGAAGCGGTGGCCGCCACGGTGCGCGCGGCGATTGCCGCCGGCGCGGTGGGCATCAACCTGGAAGACGGCCGCCCCGGCCACGGCCCGCTGCGCCCGATCGAAGAAGCCGCGGCCCGCATCCGCGCCGCGCGCGACGCGGCCGAGGCAGCCGGCGTGCCGATCGTGATCAACGCGCGGGTGGACAACTGGATGCAGCACATTGCCGACCCGGCCGCCCCGCTTGCCGACGCCGTGCAGCGCGCGCAGGCGTACCTGGCGGCGGGTGCCGACGGCATCTATCCGATCGGGCTGGGCGACCGCGCCACGCTGGGCGCGTTCGTGCAGGCGGTCGACGCACCGGTCAACGTGGCGGCTGGCCCCGGCATGCCCGACCTGGCCGAACTGACCCGGCTGGGCGTGGCCCGCGTCAGCACGGCCACGCGTTTCGCCACGCTGGCGATGGCGGCGGTGGATCACGCGGCGGCGGCACTGCTGGAGAGCGGCAGCTTCGACGCTCTGGCTGCCGCGTTCACCTATATGGACGCGCAGCGGCTGTTCGAGCGCGGTTGAGAGGTTGCGCTTTTCCAGCCTCGAAGTCCGGCCACGGTGAGGTGGTTTTCGTCGCAGGCGCTGAACGGCACAGCAAATTTTTCACCGAGGAGTCATGCAGTGAGCAAGCGTATCGAGTACAACAAGGTGGCACCCGCAGGCCTGAAGGCCATGCTGGGCCTGGAGATGTATGTGCAGGGTTCCGGCCTGGAACATTCGCTGATCGAGCTGGTGAAGATGCGGGTGTCGCAGATCAACGGCTGCGCCTACTGCCTGGACATGCACAGCAAGGACGCGCGCGCCGCCGGCGAGACTGAGCAGCGGTTGCACGTGCTGGCGGCGTGGCGCGAGGCGCCGTTCTATTCCGCGCGCGAGCGGGCCGCGCTGGCGTGGGCCGAGGCGGTTACCCTGGTGTCGACGAACGAACTGCCCGATGCGCTGTACCAGGAGGTGCGCGCGCAGTTCGACGAGAAGTCGATGGTCGACCTCACCCTGGCCATCATCACGATCAACGGCTGGAACCGGCTGGCGATCGGTTTTCGCGCGGACGTGGGCAGCTACCAGCCGAAGTCGGCGGGCTGAGCGCGTGGTGGTGCTGGATCGCGCGTTCTACCGGCGCGATCCGCGCGTGGTCGCGCCGGATCTGCTGAACAAGGTGCTGCGGCGCGCCGATGGCCGCAGCGGCCGCATCGTGGAAACCGAGGCCTACTGTGGCCCGACCGATCCGGCCGCCCACTCCTGGCGCGGCCGCACGGCACGCAACGCGACGATGTTCGGCATGCCCGGGCTGCTCTATGTGTACTTCACCTACGGCATGCACTGGTGCTGCAACCCGGTGTGCGGTGAGGAAGGCGAGGGCGTCGCGGTATTGCTGCGGGCGCTGGCGCCGCTGGACGGGCTGGCCGCGATGCGTGCGGCGCGCCCCACCTGTCGCGGCGACCGCGACCTGTGCCGCGGACCGGCGCGGCTGTGCCAGGCGATGGGCATCGACCGCGCGCAGGACGGCATCGACCTGGTTGGTGGCGCCGGCGGCTTCAGCATCGTCGATGACGGGGTGCCGCCGCCGGCGAAACCGGTGGTCACGCCGCGCGTCGGCATTACCCGCGCGGTCGACGAACCCTGGCGCTGGTATGTGCCGGGCGAGCCGCACGTCTCACGGCGCTGAGGCGGATACGGGAAGCGCGGCGACGATGACTGGCCCGCACGGTGGCTTGCAGTGCCGGGATTCGGGAGGCGCGCGTCAGGCGTGGGGCAGGCCGCGCGCCTTGAGGAACTCGCGCGCATTGTCGGCGTCGCGCTCGAACCACGCGCGGGTGGAACCGAGCCGGAACGAGTAGCCCCAGGCATCCATGTCGCGCATCAGGCGCTCGCGGCCCACGCCGGGCAGTTCGTCGGCCAGCACGATCTGCAGGAAACAGGTGGCGTCTTCCTCCTCGATCGAATCGGTGGCGTCGGTGTGGACCTGTGCGCGCCGGTCCGCCGGCAGCACGATCAGGTGGCCGGCTTCATGCAGCAGCGAATGCACCGGTGTGTCGTCGCGGGCATGGACCGTGCTGCCGATGATGCCGGCCTCCTCGTCGCCCCAGAAGCTGCCGGGGATGGCCTCGCCGGGCGGCACGCGCCGCAGCTGCAGGCCGAAGCGGCCGAGCAGCGCCGTGGCCGCGTCGAATCCGATCTCGGCCATGCGCATCACCGGGCTGGCCGGATCGCCGGAAGGTGACGGAATGTCGGGATGCATGATCGTGCGCCGGGCGCGTGCGATGGCGGCGGGAGGGTCGCGCCAGTGGCGGCGCGACCGGGAAGGGGGAAGAAACCGGCTGGCCGCGGCTCAGCCGGTCCTGGCTTCGTCCTTGTTCTCGCCCTTGGCCACCTGCTTGCCCTCGGGCAGGGTGACCGAGAGCTCGAGGATCTCGTGGCCGCTGTCGCGCTCGAAGTTGATGTTGATCGCGTCGAGGTCGACGTGGACGTATTTCTTGATCACCTCGAGCAGCTCGTTGCGCATCATCGGCAGGTAGTCCGGGGCGCCGCGGGTGGAGCGCTCCTGCGCCACGATGATGCGCAGGCGTTCGCGCGCCACGCTGGCGGTGGCTTCGGGTTTGCGCTTCAGGAAATCGAGTATGCCCATCGTGATCAGCCTCCGAACACGCGCTGGAGAAAGCCCTTCTTCGGCACGTCGACGAAGCGCAGCGGGCGCTCCTCGCCGAGGATGCGGGCGACGGTGTCGCTGTAGGCCTGGCCGGCCTGCGAGGCGGCGTCGACGATCACCGGGATACCGTTGTTGGAGGCGGTCAGCACGTTCTCCGATTCCGGGATCACGCCGACCACCTCGATGCCGAGGATCTCCTCGACGTCCTTCACGCTGAGCATCTCGCCGATCGCCACGCGCGCGGGGTTGTAGCGGGTCAGCAGCAGGTGCTGGGTGACCGGGCTCTCGCCCTTCTCGGCGCGCCGGGTCTTGCTGGCGAGCAGGCCGAGGATGCGGTCCGAGTCGCGCACCGAGGAGACTTCCGGATTGACCACCACCACCGCGTGGTCGGCGAAGTACATCGCCAGGTGGGCGCCCTTCTCGATGCCGGCGGGGGAGTCGCACACGACGTACTCGAAGCCTTCCTCGGACAGGCCGTCGAGCACCTTCTCGACGCCTTCCATGGTCAGCGCGTCCTTGTCGCGGGTCTGGCTGGCGGCCAGCACGTACAGGTTGTCGTAGCGCTTATCCTTGATCAGCGACTGCTTGAGCGTGGACTCGCCGTGCACGACGTTGACGAAGTCGTACACCACGCGCCGCTCGCAGCCCATGATCAGGTCGAGGTTGCGCAGGCCGACGTCAAAGTCGATTACCGCGGTTTTCTTGCCGGCCATGGCCAGGCCGGTGGCGAGCGAGGCGCTGGTCGTCGTCTTGCCGACGCCGCCTTTGCCGGAGGTGACAACGATAATCTCAGCAGTCAAGGGCCCATCTCCGCGTGGTTGTTCTTGTTGTACAGGACGTGTGGTGAACGATCACAGCCTGGCGATCAGCAGCTTTTCGCCTTCCAGCCAGCATTGCACGGATTGACCTTCGAGTTCGGGCGGAATCTGCTCGAACACGCGGTATTGCCCGGCGATCGCGACCAGCTCGGCGCGGAAGCCGGAGACGAAGATGCGCGCCTTCTCGTCGCCTTGCGCACCAGCCATCGCGCGCCCGCGCAGACCGCCGTAGATGTGGATGTTGCCGTCGGCGATGACCTCCGCGCCGTTGGCGACGGTGCCGGTGACGATCAGGTCGCAGTCGCGCGCATAAACCTGCTGGCCGGAACGCACCGCGCCGATGTGGTGCTCGGTGCTTTGCCGGTTGCCGGCGGCCGGGGCGGACAGGATCGGTTCGGGCGGCGGCACCGGTTCGGCACGTGCCGGCTGGGCGGCTGTCGGCGCGGCTGCGGCCGGTTCGTACGCCGCGCGGAACTTGGCGATCAGCGGCAGCCCCATGCGCTTGGCCAGGGCTTCGGTCTCGCTGGTGCCGTAGGCCAGGCCCACCGGCAGCATGCCGGCGCTGCGCACGGCTTCGAGCAGGGCGTCGACCGCGCCGTCGTCGGGCAGGCCGGGCAGGTGGCTGAGGTCCAGCACCACCGCGGCGCGGGCGAACATCTGCGGCGCCGCGCGCACGCGGCGTTCGAGTTCGTCGCACAGCGCGGCGGCGTCGACCCGACGTACGCGCACGCAGGCGATACCGACCTGGCCGAAGCGCAGGTCGCAGGCGTCGGTGGTTTCGGCGCGGGCGTTCACGCGTGGCGCTCCCCGGCGGCGCGGCGCTGGCTGCCCTGGTCGCCGTGCGGGAGCTCGCGCTCGGCCAGCCAGGGTACGTCGGGCAGGCCGCCGTGCTCCAGCCAGGTGTCGCGGACGTAGGCGTAGCTGGGCAGATCCTTTGCCAGCAGGCTGACCTGCGGGCCGTCGGGGCCCATCTTCTGCTGGTCGACCTCCTGGAAACCGTAGGTGCCGTGGAACAGCACCACCACGTCGTCGCGCGGCTCCAGGAACACCTCGCAGGTCAGCAGCGGCACGCGCACTTCGGCGTAGCTGTGCACGTCGCTGTAGAAGATGCGACCCAGGCCGTGGCGCCGGTAGGCGTTGGCGATCACGATGCGGTCGATGTAGACGAACTGCGGGTAGTGCGCCGAGAACCAGCGGTAGTTCGGGCTGTCGTAGTCGAGTCCTTCGCGCAGGGCGATCAGGAAGCCGGCCATGTGGCCGTCAATCTCGGCGACGCGGAAGTAGTTCGCGTGCTCGAAGAAGTAGCGCAACTGGCCGGCATCGAGGGTGAGGATGGAGCGACCGGCGGCGTTGTTGAGCGCCAGCACGGCATCCAGGTCGTGCTCGCGCACGTCGCGGATGGCAAGGGCCATTCGTTGCTCCGCAATGGTGGAATCGGGACGGGGACCCATGGCGCGGCCCCGGGACGGCGCATTATGCCATGCAGCCGCCACGCTGGCATCAGTCGGATACATGTAAAACCGGCGTAAAGCGATGCGATCCGGGGGGTGCAGGGGTGACTTTCCGCGCATTGCGCCTGCTTCGCGCTCCCCTATGATGCCGGGCATGCCATTGTCCAACCTCAACCACGTGCGGCTGCTGCGCTACGCCGGTCTGTTCACCTACCTGTGCGTGGGCACGCCGCTGATCACCAACTGGGCGGCCGAGCGGGTGAGTCTGCTGCATCGGCCCAACCTTGCGTTGCTGATGTGGACCTTGTGCTACCTGCTGTTCGGGTTGCTGTACTGGGCGGTCACCAGCAACCTCGGCCAGCGCCGCTATCAGGGCCTGCGCCTGGTCGGACTGGTGGCCATGAGCATCTTCGCCATGGCGGTGGGCTGGTACAGCCACAGCGGCCTGTCGGCGATGCTGATGGCGATCAGCGCGGTGGCGTTGCCGTGGCTGCTGCCGGTGTGGCTGGGCGTGCTGTGCATCGTGCTGCAGAACCTCAGCCTGGTCGCGGTATTCGTGAACTTCCCGGACTACGACCACAGCGTGGGCCTGGCCTTCCTGCAGACCAGCATCTACCTGGGCATTTCCGCGCTGGTCTATATCGCATCCATGGCCGCCGGCCAGCAGGCCGAGCAGAGCGAGGTGCAGCGTCGCCTGAACTCCGAGCTGCGCACCACGCGGGCGCTGCTGGCCGAGTCCAGCCGGATCGCCGAGCGCATGCGCATCGCGCGCGACCTGCACGACCTGATCGGCCACCACCTCACCGCCCTCAGCCTGAACCTGGAAGTGGCCAGCCATCTCACCAACGAGGCGGCCGCCACGCATGTGCGCAAGGCCCAGAGCACGGCCAAGCTGCTGCTGGCCGACGTGCGCGAGGTGGTCAGCGAGTTGCGCCAGGACGACTCGATCGACCTGACCCAGGCGCTGCGCGGCCTCACCGAGGGCGTGCCCGGCCTGAACGTGCACGTGGCGATGCCGCCACGCTTCAGCGTGGACGATCCGCAGCGCGCCCAGGTGCTGCTGCGCTGCGCGCAGGAGATCGTCACCAACACCGCGCGCCACGCAGGCGCGCGCAACCTGTGGCTTAATTTCGCCTATGCCGAAGCGGGCCAGTTGGGGCTGCACGCGCGCGACGACGGCCGTGGCGCCGACCAGGTGGCCGAGGGCAACGGCTTGTCCGGCATGCGCGAGCGGCTGGCCGAGTTCGGCGGCAGCGTGTCGCTGGATGCCGGCCTGAGCCGCGGCTTTGCGCTGACCGTGCGGCTGCCGCTGGGCGAGCAGGCGGCGCTGGCGCATACGCCTTCGCGGTTCGAGCCGCCGGCGCTGGATGTTTCGTAGGTACTCCGGTGGCAGCCATCGCGCAGGCGTGGTCGCCCGCGGCGGAAGCCGTGCAACAATACGGCGCTTGCCCAGGGGCACTACGCCATCCGTCCGTCATCCATGACCGAGGATCTCCGATGATTTCAGTTTGTCTCGTCGACGATCAGAACCTGGTACGGCAGGGCGTCCGCTCGCTGCTGGACCTGGCCGAGGACATCCGTGTGGTAGCCGAGTGCGCCGACGGCGCCCAGGCCGTGCTGGAGGTTCCGCGGATCAAGCCCGACGTGATGCTGCTGGACCTGCGCATGCCGAACATGAGCGGGCTGGAAGTGCTGCAGGCGCTGTCGGCGCGCAACGAGTTGCCGCCCACCATCATCCTGACCACCTTCGACGACGACCAGCTCGTGCTGCAGGGCCTCAAGGCCGGCGCGCGCGGCTACCTGCTGAAGGACGTCTCGCTGGAGCAACTGGTGGAGGCCGTGCGCACCGTCGCCGCCGGCGGTTCGCTGGTGGCGCCGATGGTCACCCAGCGCCTGATGGCCGGCGTGGCGCGGATGCAGAACCAGTTCACCAGCCTCGAACAGCCCGACCCGTTGACCGAGCGCGAGACCGAGATCCTGCGCCTGCTGTCCGGCGGCTACAGCAACAAGGAGATCGCCAACTCGCTGAAGGTGGCCGAGGGCACGGTCAAGAACCACGTCTCCAACATCCTCTCCAAGCTCGGCGTGCGCGATCGCACCCGGGCCGTGCTGAAGGCGCTGGAACTGGGCATCGTGTGAGTCGCTGGGGCGAGCCGGGCCCTGTCCGGGGCCGCCTTCGCGGGCGTGGCGAAAGCTGCCGCAACGCGGATAGCGTTCGAGCCCGCGAGCAAGTAACATCGGCTGCTTCGGCGTTTGCCGACCCCCCGCTGCTACCCTCCCGGGCCCGCGCGGCTGTTGGGGCACACTCAAGGTATGGCGTACAGACGCTTCGGAGAACTCTGGAATGATGCGTGTCTTTGAATTTCTGGTTGCCCTGGTCATCGTCGCGGTGATTGGCGTGGTGGCGGGGGTGGTCATGCCCTCCAGCGGGCACGTCGAGCGCTCGCAGGTCGTCGGCAAGGACATGCGCCAGGTGTACGACCTGCTGAACAACTTCCGGCGCTTCCCGGATTACTCCGTGCTGCGTTCGCAGGACAGCGGCGTGCAGTTCAAGTTCTCCGGCAAGGCGTACGGCCCGGGCGCCGAAATCAGCTGGACCAGCACCGACGCCAAGCTGGGCGACGGCGGCCTGACCATCGCCAGCGCCACGCCGCAGTTCGACCAGATCGACAGCAACACCCAGGAAGCGAGCATCATCTGGAACCTGGACAACAACTGGCGCGGGCTGGACAAGCATTTCACGCTCGATCTCGAGCGCCAGGGCCACGGCCGCCTGACCCAGATCACCTGGTCGTACGACGTGCAGTACGGCTGGAACCTGATCAACCGCTTCGCGAACCTGTACATCCACGGCGATCCGGACTCGTTCATCCAGTTCAGCCTGAACAACCTGCAGAACGTGCTGGCTGGCGTGGCCAATGTCGACTACAGCGACCTGATGCCGAAGATCGCGCAGTCGCAGCCGACCCCGGTGCTGTTCGTCACGCGTCACATCGACCGCAGCAAGGGTGGTTCCGATGTGCTTGACGACATCCTGGCGCAGTCGGACATCGAGCTGAGGGCGCAGGCCAAGAAGCTGGGTGTGAACGTCACCGGCCCGGCGATCCTGTTCATCACCAACTACGGCGATCCGGATTTCGATTTCAACGTGGCGCTGCCGATCGACTCCAGCACGCTGACCATCAACGGCCAGAGCGAGCAGCTGACCGCCCCGATCGCGCCCTCGCTGGACGCCACCGCCGCCGCCGAGCCGGCGCCATCCGCTTCCGCCGCAGCGGCCGCCGCCGCTGCGGCCACGGCCGGCAGCCGCGACCGCTTCGGCAACCTGGTGGTGGAGGGTGACGTGCGCGGCATGATGGCCTTCGGCGGTGCCACGCTGCAGGGCATCTGGGAAGGCACCTTCAACGGCGTGCCGCAGACCGTGAAGATGCTCACCGCCTACGCGCAGACCCACGGTTACCGGTTCGACAGCACGGTGAACCCGCCGTACGACATCGTGGTCACGCCGCAAGTGAAGGACGCCACTGGTGCGATCACCAGCTACGCGCGCCACCAGGTGTCGTTGCCGCTGATCGACGCGCCGGCGCAGACGCCGGAGCAGGAAGCCGGCCTGTTGCCGCCGGACCAGAACGCCGCGCCGGCACCGGCCGCTTCCAGCGCACCGGCAGCGGCAGCCACCGCCGCCGAGTAAGCCCGGCGCACGGCAGCTCGACGAAGGCCCTTTCGTGACGAAAGGGCCTTTTTCTTGGGCGCCGCCGCACTGGCATGGCGGGCCGGCGCCCGGTCGCGCCGGTCTTGCGGTACATTGACCGGACACTCCGGCGCTCCGACTGCCGGCGGCCAGCGCGTCGCCAGCCTGGCCCCAGCCCGCTCGCGGACATGATCGAAACCGACAAGCTCACCCGATGCTACGGCAACCTGACGGCGGTGGATGCGCTCAGCATCCGCGTCGAGCCGGGCCAGGTGCTGGGGCTGCTTGGCCCCAACGGCGCGGGCAAGTCCACCGCGATGCGCATGATCGCCGGCTTCCTGGTGCCAACCTCGGGTCGCGCGTGGGTGTGCGGCTACGACGTGATGCGCGAACCGCTCAAGGCCAAGCGTGCGCTGGGCTACCTGCCCGAGGGGGCGCCCAGCTACGGCGAGATGACCGTGCGCGAGTTCCTGCAGTTCATCGTGCGCATCCGCGGGCTGCGCGGCGAGGCGGGCTACCGGCGCATGGACGCGGTGGTGCAGCAACTGCAACTGGACGAAGTGCTCGGGCTGGGTATCGACACGCTGTCCAAGGGGTTGCGCCGACGCGTGGGCCTGGCCCAGGCGATCCTGCACGACCCGCCGGTGTTGATGCTGGACGAGCCCACCGACGGCCTCGACCCGAACCAGAAGCACGCGGTGCGCCAGTTGATCGACTTGCTGGCGCGCGAGCGCACGATCCTGATTTCCACCCACCTGCTGGAAGAGGTGCACGCGCTGTGCAACCGGGTGGTGATCATCGCCCGCGGCAAGCTGCTGGCCGACGCCACCCCGGCGGAACTGGAGGCGCGCTCGCGCTATCACGGTGCGGTGTCGTTCAGCGCGCCGGGCAGCGGCGTGTCGCAGGAAATGCTCGGCCGGCTGCCGCAGGTGGCCGGGGTGGAGATCGACCCGCTCGACGGCCGCGTCACGGTGTTCCCCAAGCCGGGGGCGCGCATCCTCGAACCGGTCGAGCGGCTGCTGCGCGAGCAGGGCCTGGAGGTCTCCGAGATCCAGCTCGAGCGCGGTCGCCTCGACGAGGTGTTCCGCCAGATCACCAGCGGCGACGAAACCGGGCGCGGGGTGGCGGCGTGAGCCCGGTCAACGCGGTGCTGCGGCGCGAGCTGCGCAGCTACTTCGTGACGCCGGTGGCCTACGTCTTTCTGGTGATTTTCCTGGTGCTGGCCGGCATCCTCACTTTCTACGCGGGCGACTTCTACGAGCGCGGCCAGGCCGACCTGCAACCGTTCTTTGCGATGCACCCGTGGCTGTACCTGATCCTGGTGCCGGCGATTACCATGCGCATGTGGGCCGAGGAGGCCAAGGGCGGCACGCTGGAGCTGCTGCTGACCCTGCCGTTGACGCTGTGGCAGGCGATGCTGGGAAAGTTCCTCGCCGCCTGGCTGTTCATCGGGCTGGCGCTGGCGCTGACCTTCCCGATCTGGATCACCGTCAACTACCTGGGCTCGCCGGACAACGGCGTGATCCTGGCCGGCTACCTGGGCAGCTGGTTGATGGCCGGCAATTTCATCGCCATCGGCGCGTGCCTGTCGGCGCTGACGCGCAGCCAGGTGGTGGCCTTCATCCTCACCGCGCTGGTCTGCGTGCTGCTGATCCTGGCCGGGCAGCCGCAGGTGCTGGACTTCCTCCAGGGCGCGCTGCCGCGGCGCCTGATCAACGCGGTGGCGCACCTTTCGATGCTGCGTCATTTCGAGGCGATCTCGCGCGGCGTGCTGGATCCGCGCGACCTGCTGTACTTCGTGCTCAGCACGCTTGGCTGGCTGGTCGCCGGCGTGCTGCTGCTCGACCTCAAGCGGACGCGCTGAACGATGCCCCGCCTGCGCCTGCCCCGCCTGCTCACCACGCCGCTGCGCCTGACCCGCAGCGGCTGGCTGCGCGCCGGCCTGGTGGCGCTGGTGCTGGTGATGGTGCCGCTGATCGTGGCCAGCAGCCGCTGGCTGCATGCCTCGCGGATCGACCTGACCGCCGACCAGCTCTATACGCTGACGCCGGGCACGCTGCATATCGTCGACAGCCTGCAACGGCCGCTGCAGCTGACCTTGTATTTCTCCGAGCACGCCACCCGCGACCTGCCCAAGCTGCGCAGCTACGAGCGGCGCGTCAACGAGATGCTGCAGGAGATGGTGGCCCGCTCGCACGGGCGCATCCGCCTGCGCGTGATCGACCCGGTGCCGTATTCGGACGACGAGGCCGGCGCCGAGGGCAGCGGGCTGATCGCCGCCAACGGCGGCAGCAATGGCGAGCGGGTGTTCTTCGGGCTGGCCGGCAGCGCGATGCCGCCGGGCGAGGCGCGTGGCGCCGAGGATGCCGGCACGCCGGAGAAATCGCTCTCGATCGCGTTCTTCGATCCCTCGCGCGAGGCCTTCCTCGAATACGACATCGCCAAGCTGCTGTACGAGCTGAACCAGGCGCGCAAGCCGGCGATCGGCGTGCTCAGCTCGCTGCCGGTGCAGGGCGACCTCGCGCTGGGCGAGCAGCCATGGGCGGTGATGCAGCAGCTGAGCCAGTTGTTCGAGTTGAAGACGCTCGACGCGGCGACGCTGCAGCAGGTGGACGATCATCTGAAGGTGCTGCTGCTGATCCACCCGAAGCAGCTGCCGCCGGACGCGCAGTACGCGATCGACCAGTACGTGATGGGCGGTGGCCACCTGGTGGTGTTCGTCGATCCGGATGCCGAGCTCGACGCCGCGCCATTCACGCCCGGCATCAGCGGCTTGCCCGCGCACGCCTCGGACCTGCCGCGCCTGTTCGCCGCCTGGGGCGTGGAGTACCAGCCGCGCGAGGTGGTGCTGGACCGCAGCCGCGGCCTGCAGATCGAACTGGCCGGCAGCAGCCTCAACCATCCGGCGATGCTCGGGCTGGGCGACCAGGAGCTCAACCGCAACGATCCGGTGACCGCCAGCCTGCAGCGCATCAACGTCTCCAGCATCGGCCATTTCGACCTCACCCGGACCGCGACCGCGCGGCTGACCCCGCTGCTGCAGAGCAGCGCCGACGCCGAGCTGGCGCCGACCCAGCGGGTGATGGACGCCAGCAGCGACCCGACCAGCCTGCTCGAAGGCTACAAGGCGGACAACGCGCACTACGTGCTGGCGGCACGGCTGCGCGGCACCTTTGCCAGCGCGTTTCCCGAGGACGCCGGCAAGCCGGGCCACCGCGCGCATTCGGCGGCCAACGCGCAGGTGGTGCTGGTGGCCGACACCGACGTGCTCAGCGACCGCCTGTGGGTGGAGCCGCAGACCATGCTGGGCCAGACCATGGTGCGCATCTTCGCCAACAACGGCGATTTCGTCACCAACCTGGTGGACAACCTCAGCGGCTCGTCGGCGCTGCTGTCGATCCGCGCGCGTTCCACCTCGCAGCGGCCGTTCACCCGGGTGCAGGCGTTGCGCAACGTGGCCGACCAGAAGTTCCTGCAGAAGGAACAGGAGTTGGAGAAGGAGCTGGCCGACACCCGCCGCCGGCTGGACGAACTGCAGCCGGCCAAGGGCGTTCGCTCGAGCACGGTCACCCCCGAGCAGCGTCGCGAGATCGAGCAGTTCCGCCAGCGCCAGCTGGCGATCAACAAGGAGCTGCGCGACGTGCAGCACCAGCTCAACGCGGAGATCGACGCTCTGGGCCTGCGCGTGAAGGTGATCAACATCGTGCTGGTGCCGGCGCTGGTGGTGCTGATCGGCCTGCTGTACGGCTGGCGCCGCACCCGCTACGGCCGGCGTCGGCGCTGATGGCGGCAATCTGCCGCAAGCGGCCGTCCGCGGCGGGGCAGACGGCACCGGCGCGGCGCACTATGCTGGGCGGTGGTCGCCGGTCGTGCCGGTGCTGACGGACGTGGAAGCAAGCCGATCGTGATTGCAACGCTGCTGAAATGGGTGGTGCCGTGGGAGTTCTCGTGGCTGTTCCTGGCCACGTTCGTGCTGGCCTGCGTGCTGTACTGGCGCGGCAGCCGCCGCCTGCGGGTGCCGACCAGCCGCCGGTTGGCGTTCTGGATCGGCATGGCGATCATCTACCTGTCGCTGCATACCTATCTCGATTACTACGCCGAGCATGAGTTCTTCATGCATCGCCTGCAGCAGTTGCTGCTGCATCACCTGGCGCCGCTGCTGATCGTCATCGCCTATCCGGCCAGTGCGCTGCGCGCCGGCCTGCCGCTGGCATGGCGGGCGCGGTGGCTGCGGCCGCTGCAGCGGTCGTGGCCGTGGCGGTCGGTGCTGGGCGTGCTGTTGAACCCCACCGTCGTCACCGTGCTGTTCGTGGTGTTCGTGCTGATCTGGCTGATCCCGGGCCTGCAGACGCTGGCGATGCTGGACTGGCGCGTGTACCGCTTCATGAACTGGACGATGCTGCTCAGCGGCTTCACCTACTGGGCGCTGGTGCTCGACCACCGCCCGCACCCGCCGGGCCGCATGGTGGCGGGCATGCGCGTGCTGTCGCCGGCGATCACCATGACGCCGCAGATCCTGGCCGGCGCCATCATCACGTTCTCGCGTACCGACCTCTATCCGATCTTCGAGATCTGCGGCCGCGCGTTCACCTTCAACGTGCTGACCGGGCAGATGGTGGGCGGGCTGATCACCTGGGTACCGGCGGCGCTGATCGAGTCGGTGGGCGGGCTGATCGCGCTGCGCCACTGGATGCGGTTGTCGCGCAATGGACGGCTGCCGCGCAAGCCGCTGCCGCCGGCGGTGGTCGCCGGCAGCGCGCACGACTGAGCGGGTCGAATCAGTGCCCGGAGTGGGCGGGCGCGGGTGCCTCGTCGCCCAGCGCATTGGCGGGGCGGGCGAGGAAGTCGACCGGCAGGCTGCTGCCGTCGTCGAACTGCAGTTGCAGTTGCACCTGATGGCCGGGCAACACCGCCGCGGCCGGTTTCATCAGCATCAGGTGGTAGCCGCCAGGCGCCAGCACCGCCGTGCCGTGCGCGGGGATCGACAACGAATCGACCATCGCCATGCGGCTCACGCCGCCCTCGGTCGAACTGTGGTGCAGCATCACCTCGGCATAGGCCGTGCTGCGGGCACCGGTCAGCGCGACCGGCTGGTCGCCGTGGTTTTCCAGCGTGACGTAACCGCCGGCGGGCAGGGCGCCGGGCAGCACGCGGATCCAGGCGTGGGTGGCGCGCACCTGGTCGGCAGCACCGGCGTGCACGCCGGTGGCCAACGCCAGTCCGGCGAGCAAGGCAAGCAGGCGGGCGTGCTTCATGTCGGTTCTCCCTGGTCGAGCAGCAGTTGCAGGTCGTGCACCAGGTCGTCCTGCTTGTCGGCGGGGGTGTACAGCACGCGCGGGTTGCCGTCGCGGTCGAACACGTAGATCGCCGAGCTGTGGCTCACCTCGTAGTTGCCGTCCTTGCCGGACGGCTCGCGGGTGAACGCGGAGCGGTAGCGCTTGACCAGTGCCTCGACCGCGCGCGGCGTGCCGGTAAGTCCGACGGCGCGCTTGTCGAAGGCGTTGACGTAGCCGTGCAGCACGGCCGGCGTGTCCCGCGTCGGATCGACGCTGACGAACAGGATGCGTGCGCCGTCGGCCTGTGCGCCGAGCTTGTTCATCACCACGTGCAACTGGGCCATGGTCAGCGGGCACACGTCCGGGCAATGCGTGTAGCCGAAGAACAGCAGGACCACCTTGCCGCGATAGTCCGCCGCGGATACCGGCTTGTTTTCGTCGCTGGTCAGGTTGAACTCGAGCTGCGGCATATGGCCGGTGAGGTCGGTCAGCCGGAACGGCAGCGACGTCGCGCCGTGGCAACCGGCGAGCAGCACGCCGGCAACCAGCAGCGCAAGCAGGGCGGCAAGGCGGGTGCGAGGTGACTTCATGCGAGAATCCTGCAGCTTCATCCGTTCAAGCATACGACACCGGTCGCGCCGCCGCGCCGACGGTGCGGGAGATTCACCGCCGATGCGACAACCTGCCCACCTCGGCGCCGCCCTGCTGGTCGGCCTCGCCGGCGCCAGCGCGGTGCTGCTGGGCGCGTTCGGCGCGCACGCCTTGCGCGGGATGCTGGATGCCCGCGCGGTCGAGCTGTGGCACACCGCGGTGGAGTACCACGCCTGGCACGCGCTGGCCCTGACGCTTGCGGTGGCGCTTGGCCGCGGGCGTGGCGCGCGCGTGGCGACGGCGGCGTTCGCCGCCGGCATCGTGCTGTTCAGCGGCAGCCTGTACGCACTGGCGCTCGGCGCGCCGCGCTGGACGGGGATCATCACGCCGTTCGGTGGGCTGGCCTTCGTGGTCGGCTGGCTGGCGCTGGGCTGGGCATTGCGTCCGCGTCACGAATAGTTGCGGCAAGTGTCATGCAGCGGTCATCGTCGACGGCGATGGTGGCGGCATGGACATGCGCCTCGCCCTTCGGCATTCCTCCGGTGCGGCCGCATGGCCCGGGCGCCTGCTGCAGCGTCTGCGCCGGCCCGGCATCGTGCTGCTCGTCGTGCTGTCGGCATGCCTCGCGTGGTCGTGGCTGCCGGCGTCCGATGATACGGCCGACCTTCCCGCGGCGAACCAGCTGGTGCACTGGCGGGACGCCGGGCACGACTGGCTGCTGGTGGTCGACCCGCAGACGCGCGAGCTGGTGGTCTACGACGCCAACGACGGCCGGCCGCTGCAGCGCCTCGGTGCCGACGATGGTCTGCCGCCGGCGCGTTCGATCATGCTGCAGGGGTCGTCGTTGTTCGTGACGGGCGGGCAGCCGTCGAAGGTGCGCCGGCTCAAGCTGCCGCAACTGCAGGCGGTGGCCGCCGGCACGCGTTGATCGTCAGGCACCGGTCATCGGCAAGGCCACGTGCAGCACCACGTCGGCGCAGAAGTGCGCCAGCATCGCGTGCTCCAGCCCGTACTTCCAGAACAGGCCGCCACTGACGATGCCGACCGCGGCGTTGAGCAGCACGATGCGCGCCACCAGCAGCGGCGTGCCGAGCATGCCGGCGGCATGTGCGGCAGGCAGGTGGCCGGCACCGAACAGCAGCGCGGCCAGCACGATCGCCAGCACGTACATCCACGGTCGCGCCACCCGCCCGCTGCCGCGTGCCAGCAGCCAGACCAGGGCGCCGATCGGGAACAGGCGGCACAGCACTTCTTCCACGATACCGCCGTAGCACAAGGCCAGGACACCGCGCCATGCGGCGATGGTGGTTTCGGTGCGGGCCGGCTGCGGCCCGAGCAGCGACAGGCCGATCACCCCCAGCGCCGCCAGTACGCCGAGCAGCGCGGCCAGCCCCCAGCGCCCGCGGCGCGCCGGATCGCGCGGCTGGCGGTACACCCAGGCGCGCAGCCACGGCGCGTCGAGCCCGTACGGTGCGCCCAGGCGCAGGCCGGCCCAGCCGAGCAGCCAGCACAGCACGCCGGTCGCTCCCATCTGCGTCAGCGCGATCGCTGGCAACGGCCAGTGCAGTGCGGCGAGCTGCACCGGCACCAACGCCAGCAGATAAGGCATCAGTGCCAGCGTGGCCAGTGCGCCGGCAATACCCAACAGCACAGCGAGCTTGAGGTGCGGGCCGCTGGCCGACGGGTGGGTCGAGTGGGTGGACATGGGGAGTTCCGGGCTGTGCGGGCGGGTTCAGTTCGCGTCGTCGTCCGGCGTCGGCCGGATCGGGCCGGCCTTCAGCCGGCCGGCCTTGCGCAGCGCCTCGCGCAGCACGTACTCGATCTGGGCGTTGACGCTGCGCAGCTCGTCGTCAGACCAGCGCTGCATGGCGTCGAGCACGGCCGCGCTGATGCGCAGCGGATAGGCTTTTTTCTCGCCGGCCACGGTCGGGTCAGTACAAGGTGCCGGTGTTCAGCACCGGCTGGGTGCCGCGCTCGCCGCACAGCACGACCAGCAGGTTGCTGACCATCGCTGCCTTGCGCTCCTCGTCGAGCTCGACCACGCCCTGCGCGCGCAGTTGTTCCAGCGCCATGCCGACCATGCTGACCGCGCCTTCGACGATGCGGGTGCGCGCGGCGATGATCGCGCCGGCCTGCTGTCGTTGCAGCATCGCCTGGGCGATTTCCTGGGCGTAGGCGAGGTGGCTGATGCGCGCCTCGATCACCTGCACGCCGGCCTTCTCCAGGCGCGCCTGGATCTCGTCGCGCAGGTGGTTGTTGATCACCTCGCCGTGGCTGCGCAGCGAGGGCTTGCCGTTTTCGTGGGCGTCGTAGGGGTAGCTCTGCGCCATCTGGCGCAGCGCGGATTCGCTCTGGATGTGCACGAAGTCCTCGTAGTCGTCGACGCAGAACACGGCCTCGGCGGTATCCAGCACCTGCCACACCACCACGGCGCCGATCTCGATCGGGTTGCCGTCGTTGTCGTTGACCTTGAGCTTGCCGCTCTCGAAGTTGCGTACGCGCAGCGAGATGCGCTGGCGCGAATAGAACGGGTTGGTCCAGCGCAGGCCCTCGGTGCGCACGGTGCCGGCGTACTTGCCGAACAGTTGCAGCACCTGGCCTTCGTTCGGCGCGACCTGGAAGAAGCCCTTGAGCAGGAAGCCGTCGATCGCCAGCAGCAGCGCGCCGCCCAGCAGTGGCGTCAGTGGCGGCGAGTCCGGCTGGCCGTGGATGGCGCCGACCACCAGCCATGCGCCGATGGCGGCCAGCACCAGACAGAAGCCGACGAAAGGAATGCCGGCGACGGAAAAACCTTGATGTTCGTTCATGAGCTGTCTCCCGAAGGTGAGATGATTAGATATCAAAATGATATCTAATGCAAGCAAACTTCCGGCACACTCGCGTGCCGCGGCCGGAAGCCAGGCATGGCCGCATACAATGCCGTTTTGCCCGCACCGGAGAATCCGATGAAGCCATTCGGCACGCCCCATACCGACCACGCGCTGCGCGTGCTGCTGCTGGGTGCCGGCGAGCTGGGCAAGGAGGTAGCGATCGAGCTGCAACGCTACGCAGTGGAAGTGATTGCGGTGGACCGCTACCCGAACGCACCGGCGATGCAGGTCGCCCATCGCAGCCACGTGATCGACATGCTCGATGGCGCGGCGCTGCGGGCCGTGATCGAGCTGGAAAAGCCCGACCTGGTGGTGCCCGAGATCGAGGCGATCCACACGCCGACCCTGATTGCGCTGGAGAAGGAGGGGCAGCGGGTGATCCCCACCGCCCGCGCGGCCTGGCTGACCATGGACCGCGAAGGCATCCGTCGACTCGCGGCCGAGGAACTGCAACTGCCGACCTCGCCGTACCGCTTTTGCGACGACGAGGCGCAATACCGCCAGGCCGCAACCGCAATCGGCTACCCGTTCGTGGTCAAGCCGGTGATGAGTTCGTCGGGCAAGGGCCAGAGCGTGGTGCGCGGCGAGAACGAACTGCAACACGCGTGGGAGTACGCGCAGTCCGGCGGGCGTGCCGGCAAGGGCAGGGTGATCGTCGAGGGCTTCGTCGATTTCGATTACGAGATCACCATGCTCACCGTGCGTCACGTCGACGGGGTGAGCTTCTGTGCGCCGATCGGTCATCGGCAGGAGGACGGCGACTACCGCGAATCCTGGCAGCCGCAGCCGATGAGCGAGGCGGCGCTGGCCGAGGCGCAGCGACAGGCTGCAGCGGTGACCGCGGCGCTGGGCGGCTGGGGCGTGTTCGGCGTGGAGTTCTTCGTCAAGGGCGATCGGGTGATTTTCTCCGAGGTCAGCCCGCGGCCGCACGACACCGGCCTGGTCACCCTGATCTCGCAGGAGTTTTCCGAGTTCGCGCTGCACGCGCGCGCGATCCTCGGCCTGCCGATCCCGGTGATCCACCAGTACGGCCCGTCCGCTTCGTGCGCGGTGCTGCTGGAAGGCGATGGCGCCGGGCCGCGCTACCACGGCGTGGCGGCGGCACTGGCCGAGCCGGACACGCAGTTGCGGATCTTCGGCAAGCCCACGGTGAGCGGTCGCCGGCGCATGGCGGTGACGCTGGCGCGCGCCGATACGCTGGAAGCGGCGGTGGCCAAGGCGGTGCGCGCGAAGGAGGCGCTGCACGTCGCGTTGTGAAGGAAGGCTGCGGACGGTCGTTGGGTTACGCTTGTGGTGTCGGATCGGGTCATGGCAGGGGAGAGGCGGCATGCAATCGACGGGCTTTGCGCATTGGCTGGTGGTGCTGGTGGAGACGTTCGCGCTGCTGGCGCTGATGCTGCTGGCGGTGGTGGTGCTGGTGCTGATGGCCACCTGGGTGGTCGACCGCAACCAGACCGCCAACGCGGTGCTGCGCAACTTCCCGGTGATCGGCCACTTCCGCTACTGGTTCCTGCACCTGGGCGAGTTTTTCCGCCAGTACCTGTATTCCAGCGATCGCGAGGAACTGCCGTTCAACCGCGCGCAGCGCGTGTGGGTCTACCGCGCGGCGAAGAACGTGGACAACACCAACGCGTTCGGTTCCACCCGCGACCTGCGCAAGGAAGGCGTGCCGTTCTTCGTCAACTCGCCGTTCCCCTCGCTCGGCGACCATCACGTGGATGCCAAGCCGGTGCGCATCGGCCCGTACGCGCGCGAACCGTACGACCATGCCGCGTTCTTCAATATTTCGGCGATGAGTTTCGGCGCGCTGTCGGCGCCGGCGGTACGCGCGCTGTCGATCGGCGCGGCCAAGGCCGGCATCTGGATGGACACCGGCGAAGGCGGGCTGGCGCCATACCACCTGGAGGGCGGCTGTGACCTCGTGTTCGAGATCGGCACCGCCAAGTACGGCGTGCGCACACCCGACGGCAAGCTGGACGACGACAAGCTCAAGGCGATCTGCGCGCACAAGCAGGTGAAGATGGTCAGCATCAAGCTCGGCCAGGGCGCCAAGCCGGGCATGGGCGGCCTGTTGCCGGGCGCCAAGGTCACCGAGGAGATCGCGGCGATCCGCGGCATCCCCGTCGGCGAGGATTCGCAGAGCCCGAACCGCCACCTCGACATCGCCAACGTGGCGCAGTTGATGGATGCGATCACCCACATCCGTGACCTCACCGGCAAACCGACCGGCTTCAAGGCGGTGTTCGGCGGCATGGACTGGATCGAGCAGTTGTGCGACGAGGTCGAGCGGCGCGGCATCGAGAGCGCGCCGGACTTCATCATCGTCGACGGCTCCGAGGGCGGCACCGGCGCGGCGCCGCAAACATTGATGGAAGGCGTCGGCCTGCCGCTGCACGAGGCGCTGCCGGAGTTGGTCAACACGCTGATCCGGCGCGGCCTGCGCCAGCGCATCAAGGTGATCTGCTCGGGCAAGTGCATCACCGCCTACGACGTGGCGCGTGTGCTGTCGGTCGGCGCGGATTTCGTCAACTCGGCACGCGGTTTCATGCTGGCGCTGGGCTGCATCCAGTCGCTGCAGTGCAACCGCAACACCTGTCCCACCGGCATCACCACGCAGAACCCGAAGCTGCAGCGCGGCCTGGTGGTCACCGACAAATGCGAGAAGGTGGCGAACTACGCGAAGAACGTGATGCATGAGGTCGGCATCATCGCGCACAGCTGCGGCGTCGAGGACCCGCGCCAGCTCGACCGCAGCCATTGCCGCGTGGTCGGTGACGACGGTATCTCCAAGCCGCTGGAGGAGCTGTTTCCGTATCCGCAGGGGCGAGGAGTGAGTGGAGAGAAGTGAGGAGTGAGGAGTGAGGAGTGAGGAGTGAGAGAAAAGCGGGTGACGAACACTCCGAACTTTCTCTCACTCCTCACTTCTCTTCACTCACTCCTGTATCAGTTCGCGCCAGCCGTCGGTGCCGCGCACCTGCAGCGGCTTGAAGCGGCGCTTGTAGTCCATCTTCGGGTGGCCGTCGATCCAGAAGCCCAGGTACAGCCACGGCATGCCGCGGCGGCGGGCCAGTTCGATCTGCTGCAGGATCGCGCAGGTGCCCAGGCTGCGCGCGGTTTCGGCGGGGTCGTAGAACGTGTACACGGCGGAGATTCCGTTGGGGCACACGTCGGTCACCGCCACCGCCAGCAGGCGCGCGCCCAGGCGCAGTTCGAGGAACAGCGTGGGGCTCCACGGCGCGGTGAGGAAGCGGCGGAAGTCGCTGGCGTCGGCGTCGTCCATGCCGCCGCCGGGGTGGCGCGCGCGCAGGTAGCGTTCGTACAGCGCATGACGCTCGCGGTTGTAGCCGGGCATGCATTCGATGACCGTCAGGTCCGCGTTGCGCTTCTGGCAGCGCTTCTGCGCGCGATCCGGCCGGAAGTGCTCCACGTCGATGCGGCACGGCGTGCAGGCGCGGCACTGCGGGCAATGCGGATAGTAGAGATGGCCGCCGGCGCGGCGGAAACCGCGTTCCAGCGCCGGGCCGTACAGCTGGTCCAGTTGCGGCGCGGCCGGGTCCAGCACCAGGTTCTGCGCCGTGCGCTCGGCGTAGTAGCCGCAGGCGTGCGGCAAGGTCTGGAACAGGCGGACGGGCTCGGAGCGGCGCATGGCCCGATTCTATGCCGGCGTGGCGACGCCGTTCCAGCGGGCAGGCCGGGTCAGAACACGCGCAGGTAGCGCAGCATCTGCACCGCGAACACCACCAGCACGGCCAGCAGCAGTACGCGGCGCACGCGCATGGCCACGCGGGTGCGGCGCTCCAGCGGCGAGGCGTTGCGCGCGGCGGCCAGCTCCTCGCCGTGGCGGATCACCGGTTCGATGCCCAGCCCGAGCAGCAGCTTGCGCGCCTGGCTGTAGTCGTCGGCGTGGGTGATCCACACCTGCGGCCAGCGGCTGCGATCCTGCCGGCGCGGCGAATAGCTGTGCCGTTGCCAGCCTTGGCGGTTGTAGTTGGAGCGGTTGGATACCGTCGCCTGGATGCCATGCTCGGCCATCAGGGCGACCACCGAGTCGATGTTTTCCGGGCGGGGAGAGGTGTAGATCTGGCGCATGCGGGCAGTGTACGCGAACGGCCTTGAACCGGGTGTTCAGTCGCCCCCGGCCACGCCGTTGCGCACGCGGATCAGCCCTTCCTGTGCGCTGGAGGCGACCAGGACGCCGTCGCGGCTGAAGATCTGCCCGCGCGCCAGGCCGCGCCCGCCCTGTGCGGTGGGGCTGTCGAACGAGTACAGCAGCCATTCGTCGACGCGGAACGGACGGTGGAACCACAGCGCATGGTCGAGGCTGGCCATCTGCACGTTCTGGGTCATGTACGAGATGCCGTGCGGCAAGGTGGCGGTGCCGATCAGGTGGAAATCCGACGCATAGGCCAGCAGCGCGCGATGCAGGATCGGCGAGTCGTCGATCGGCGCGGTGAGCCGGAACCAGATGTGCTGGATCGGCGGGCGCTTGACCGGGTGCATCTCGTCGCGCGGCCACACCTGGCGGAACTCGAACGGGCCGTCGATGCCGAGCCAGCGCTGCAGCTTCACCGGCAGTCGCGCCAGTTCGTCGGCCGGCAGCGGATGCATCGGCTCGATGTCCTCCGGCGCGGGCACTTCGGGCATCGAGGTCTGGTGCTCCACGCCGCGCTCGGCGAGCTGGAACGAGATCGAGCCGTTGAGGATCGGCTGGCCGTGCTGGATCGCCACCACCCTCCGCGAGGAGAACGAGCCGCCGTCGCGGGTGCGCTCCACGTTGTAGACGATCGGCGCGCGGATGTCGCCGGCGCGCAGGAAATAGGCATGCAGCGAATGCGCCTCGCGCGAGGGCTCCACCGTCTGCTGCGCCGCCGACAAGGCCTGTCCCAGCACCTGGCCGCCGAACACGAAACGCGTGCCGATGTCGCGGCTCTGGCCGCGGAACAGGTTGTCTTCCAGCCGTTCGAGCTGCAGCAGTTGGACGAGTTCGGCGACGTGGTCTTCGCTCATGGGTGATCCTTGCAGGGGGCGCCAGTATAGCGGCGGCGCCCCGCGATCCCCGTTCAGCGGTCGAAGGTGACGGCGATCTGCCGGGGATCGAGCGCGGCCATGAAGTCGCGGGCGTCGAAAGCCGCTGGCGATGGCGCAGCCAGTTGTTGCAGCCCGGACGCGTCGCGGCGGATCGGCGCCCCGAGGGGCGCCGATACTGTGGCGAGGGGGACTTCGCCACTCACGCTTGCGCTGCCACCTCGCGCAGTTTCCGCGCGCATTCCTCGCAGCAGACTTCGACAGTGCGCCCGCCGATGGTCACTTCGATGGCGTTGTCGTCCAGCGGGTAATCGCAGGCGGCGCAGGTCTTCTCGTTCATGTCGGTGCTCCGTGGGCTGCCCGGGATCGGGCAAGCGCAGGAGACCATGCCGCGGCCGGCGCGGCTGTCAGGATCTTTAGCGACTCACGATGCCCGTGCCAGCGCAGCCCGGCGGAACGCGCTGGGCGTGCGGTCGTAAGCCTGGCGGAACGCGGCGCTGAAGTGGCTGTGGCTGGAGAAGCCGAGGTCCAGCGCAAGGGCGGCGACGTCCTCGCAATCGGCGATCCGGTCCAGCGCATGCGCCAGCCGCAGGCGCAGGTGATAGCGGTACAGCGGCATGCCCTCGACCTGCTGGAAAGCCTGGGTGAGATAGACCGGCGAGCCGCCGATCTCCGCCGCGATCTCCGCCAGCGTCCAGCGGCGGGTGAGGTCGCTGGCGAGCAGCAGCTTGGCACGGTCCACAAGGCGTTGGCGTGCCCTCGTGGCACCGGGCACGTGGGTGGTGCGCGGGCCGAGGCTCCGGCAGAGCAGGGTCAGCGCCAGGCTCTCCGCTTCCAGCGGCTCGATGCTGCCGTGGCGCAGGCTGTGGCGCAGCAGCGCCACCAGTACCTGGGCGCGCTCGTCGATGCGCAGCGACTGGCCGTGGAACACCGGTTCGTCGCGACGCTGCAGCAGTCCTGCCGGCGCCAGTTCGCGCAACAGCAAGGGCGGGATCGACAGCGACAGGCAGGCATCGCCGCCGCTCGCCGGATGGCTGACCTGGTAGTCCTGGCCGGCATTGAACAGCAGCACGTGGTTGGCATCGGCCACCGACTGCGTGCTGCCCACGTGGCGCAGGAACAGGCCGCGGTACGGAAAGACCAGGTGGGTGGCGGCCGCGCATTCCTCCGTGCTGCGATGGCGGCACTCGCCGCGGCAGTGCACGTCGTGCGCCGCGACGAGCGGCGTTTGCAGCAGCGGCTGGACAGTGAACTCCGACATGGCGCAGGCCGGGGGAGGCAGGGTCGAAGTCTAACGCAGTCGTTGCAGGCCGCAGGCCGGCACCACGACGTCCCAGGGGAAGCACACGCCGGGGTCCAGCTTGCGGCGGACCTGCCGCGCGGGATCGTCGCTGGCTGGCATCAGATCGGTGTCCAGGTCTTCGTGGCCGGCGATCTGGCGCAGCGTGGGGAACGCCGCGCGCAACTGCGCCAGCAGCGCCAGCAGCGCGGCGATCTGCGCCTCGGGATAGGGCTCATCCATCTGCTGATGGCGTGAATCCCACCAGTGCGGATAGCGGCCCCGGTTGACCAGCTCGATGCCGATCGAGTTCGGGTTGTGGCCGCGCACGTGATTCGCCACGCGGGTGCCGGGCACGTAGCGATACACCGCGCCGTCGCGATCGACGTAGTAATGGCCGCTGTTGCCGGTGCCGCGGGCGTGCAGCACGCGTTCGCCGTACTCGCGCGCCATCGCCAGGTCGGGCAGCTCGGTGCAGTGGATCACCACCAGCTCGACCGCGTCGGCCGGGCGTTCGGGCAGGAGGTCGACATAAGGCAGCGGCTGGTCGTGGATGGTTGGCGGCATCGGCCAAGTCTCGCATGCGGCGGGCGGAGGCGGAAACGCCGCCTGCTACCATGCACGCCTTGCTTTCGGCACTTTCCATGGAGACCGCCATGCGCGGCCAGATCATTCTCTCGCACGGCTCGGATTCCGGCCCGGACGCGACCAAGGTCAGCGCTCTCGCCGCACTGGCCGAGTCGCTGGGTTGGCGCACGCAGCGGCCGGATTACCGCAGCGACGACGCCCGCGGCCATGCCGGCTCGGTGGCGCCGCGGATCACCCGGCTGCGCGCCACCATCGAATCGCTGGAGGCACCGCCGCTGCTGGTCGGCTCCAGCATGGGCGCGTTCGTTTCCGGCCTGGTCTCCCTGGACGTGCCGGTAGCCGGCCTGCTGCTGCTGGCCACGCCCAGCAAAATCCCCGGCTATGCGCGGGCGTTCGATCTTCGCGCCGGGGTGCCCACGATGCTGATCCATGGCTGGCGCGACGAGGTGTGCCCGCTGGCCGGCATGCAGGCGTTCGCCGCGAAGCGACGGCTGCCGCTGCTTGTGCTGGACGACGACCACCGGCTGGGTTCCAGCATGGACATGATCGCGACGCAGTTCCGCAGCATGCTCGATCAACTGGCCGTCGCTGCATGAACCACTACTTCGCCACCTGCCCGAAAGGCATGGAATACCTGTTGCGTGATGAGCTGGCCGCGCTCGGCGCCAGCGATGTGCGCGAGGCGCTGGCCGGCGCGCATTTCTCCGGCACGCTGGAAACCGCGTACAAGGCCTGCCTGTGGTCGCGCCTGGCCAGCCGCATCCTGCTGCCGCTGGCCGAATTCGACGCGGCCGACGACGAGGCGCTGTACCGCGGCGTGCAGGGTATCGACTGGAGCGCACACCTGGCGGCGCATGCCACCTTCGCGGTGGACGCCGGCACCGCGCTGAGCAAGCTCACCCACAGCCAGTTCATCGGGCTGCGCACCAAGGACGCGGTGGTCGACCAGTTCCGCCAGCGCGATGGTTCGCGCCCGGACATCGACACCGACGAGCCGGACATCCGCATCAATCTGCGCCTGCGCCGCGACCGCGCCACCGTGTCGCTTGATCTCGCGGGTTCACCGCTGCATCGCCGCGGCTGGCGCGAGGAGCAGGGCGAGGCGCCGCTGAAGGAAAACCTTGCCGCCGCCATGCTGCTGCGCGCGCGCTGGCCCGAGGTCTACGCGGCCGGCGGCGCGCTGCTCGATCCGATGTGCGGTTCCGGCACCTTGCTGATCGAAGGCGCGCTGATGGCCGCCGACGTGGCGCCCGGTCTGCGCCGCGAATACTTCGGCTTCCTCGGCTGGCAGCAGCACGACATCGCGCTGTGGCGCAGCCTGCTGGACGAGGCCCGGCAGCGCGCCGAAGCCGGCTTGCGCGCGCTGCGTCCGTGCTTCTTCGGCTCTGACGCCGACCCGTGCATGGTGCAGACGGCCAAACGCAACGCGCAGGCCGCCGGCGTGGCCGGCTTCTTCACCCTGGACAAGCAGGACATGGCGCGTGCCGCGCCGCCGCCCGGCGTCGACCACGGCCTGGTCATCACCAATCCGCCCTACGGCGAGCGCCTGGGCGATCGCGCCGAGATGCCGAAGTTGTACCGCGCACTGGGCGACACCCTGCGCCAGCGCTTCACCGGCTGGCGTGCCGCGGTGCTGGCCGGGGACGTGGAACTCGGTCGCGCGATGCAGTTGCACGCGGACAAGCGCTACGCGCTGTACAACGGTGCGCTGGAAACCGTGCTGTTGACGTTCGACCTGAAGCCGCGCGACGAGACGCCACGCGAACCCAAGCCGCTTTCGCCGGGCGCGCAGATGCTGAAGAACCGGCTGGAGAAGAACGTCCGGCACCTGCGCAAACGGCTGGCGCGCGAAGGCATCCACTGCTGGCGCGCGTACGACCAGGACCTGCCCGAGTACGCCGCGGCCATCGACGTCTACGGCGACACCGGCGGTGACGACCACCTGCACATCCAGGAATACCGCGCGCCGGCCGACATCCCTGCCGACGTGGCGCGGCTGCGTCTGCGCGAGATCGCCCGCGTCGCCGGCGAGGTGCTGGGCGTGCCGCGCGAACGCATCGCGATCAAGACCCGCGAGCGCGGCAAGGGCGGCTCCAAGTACGGCCAGCTCGACCAGCGCGGCGAGTTCATCGAGGTGGAGGAGGGCGGCCTGAAATTCCTGGTCAACCTCACCGATTACCTGGACACCGGCCTGTTTCTCGATCATCGGCTGGTACGCGCGAAGGTCCGCGAGCTGGCCGAAGGCAAGTGCTTCCTCAACCTGTTCGCCTACACCGCCACCGCCAGCGTGCACGCGGCAGCCGGCGGCGCGCTGGAAACCACCAGCGTGGATCTGTCCGCCACCTATCTGGAGTGGGCATCGCGCAACCTCGCGCTGAACGGTTTCATCGGTGCCGACCATCGGCTGATGCAGTTCGACGCGCTGGAATTCCTGCAGCGCGATCGCGGCCATTACGGGCTGATCTACGTCGACCCGCCGACCTTCTCCAACTCCAAGCGCGCCGAGGATTTCGATGTGCAGCGCGACCACGTGGCCCTGCTCGAAGCCTGCAACGCGCGGCTGGCCCGCGACGGCGTGATCGTGTTCTCCAACAACTTCCGCCGCTTCAAGCTGGACCGCGAGGCGCTGGAAGCACACTTCACGATCGAGGACTGGAGCGCGCCCAGCATCCCGTTCGACTTCGCCCGCCGCGCTGACATCCACGGCTGCTGGCTGCTGCGCCGGCGCCAGGCCGTGACGGGGATCAACCCGTGGGATACGGCGCGCATCAAGCAGTAAACCTTTCAGTGCACATTAAGCGTCTGCGCTCAACTATCCGCGCGTGCAACGGAGAACGATCATGAACACAGCGGGTTTGCGTGCTTCCGGCAAGAGTGCGGCGATCGGCCTGGCGCTGGTTGCCGCGTTGGCGATGCCCCTGGGCGCGTCCGCGCGCGGTTGGGGCGGGCATGGTCATCACGGCGGCTACTACGGTGGCTACCACGGCGGTTACTACGGCCATCGCGGCCACTGGGATGGCGGCCGCTGGATCGCTGGCGCCATCGTCACCGGCGCTGTGGTCGGTCTGGTCGCCAACGCCATGCAACCGGCTCCGGTTTATTACGACCGGCCAGTCGTCTATCGCGCGCCGCGCACGGTGGTATACGAGTACGGTGCGCCGGTGGTGACCCGCCGCGTGGTGGAAACGCGCACCGTGGTGTACGACGATCCGTACCGCACGCGTTACATCCGCGATGACGGCTACGACGACGACGGCGACTGAATCACGCAATGACGGATGCGAGTGTGCGAGCCCGGCCCTGGCCGGGCTCGCGCGTTTGCGCCAGGCGCAAGTCTGCGCGCCGGATCACAAGTTCTGAACAACGCCCGCGGCATCCTTGTCCGCATGCTCTGCCGCACCGTCATGCCGCTGCCCTGCCGCCGCTTCGCCCGGCGGCCGCGATGGCAGTACTGCGCATGAGTGCTGGTTCACCGTTGCTTCGGGCCGACACCGTCGCACGCTTCGAACGGGTGCGGCGGCAGACGCCGGCGCTGTGCGCGAACCTGACGGCCGAGGACATGCAGCTGCAGTCCATGCCCGACGCCAGCCCGGCGAAATGGCACCTGGCACACACCACCTGGTTCTTCGAGACCTTCGTGCTCGCCCGCGACCCGGCCTGGAAGCCGCGCAACCCGGCCTGGCATTACCTGTTCAACTCCTACTACCAGTCGGTCGGGCCGATGCACGTGCGCGCGGAGCGCGGGCTGCTGTCGCGGCCGTCGCTCGATGAAGTGCTCGATTACCGCCGCCGCGTCGACGCGGCCGTGCTCGCGCTGCTGGACCGCGGCGACGATCCGGAACTGGCCAGCCTGGTCGAACTGGGCCTGCAACACGAACAGCAGCACCAGGAGCTGCTGCTGACCGACATCAAGCACGCGTTCTGGTGCAACCCGCTGCGGCCGGCGCTGCATCCGTCGATTGCGGCACCCACGGGCGAGCCCACGGTGCCGCTGCAGTTCCTGCCCGGGCGCGAGGGCATCGTCGAGATCGGCCATCGCGGCGAAGGCTTCGCCTTCGACAACGAAACCCCGCGCCACCGCACCCTGTTGCAACCGCACGCGCTGGCCAACCGGCTGGTGACCAATGCCGAATACCTGGCCTTCGTGCGCGAAGGCGGCTATCGCGAGCCCGGCCTGTGGCTGTCCGACGGCTGGGCCACGGTGCAGTGCGAAGGCTGGCAGCATCCGCTCTACTGGCAGGACGACCTGGCCAGCGAGTTCACCCTGGCCGGCGTGCGTGCGCTCGATCCCGCCGAACCGGTTTGCCATTTGAGTTACTACGAAGCCGAGGCATTCGCGCGCTGGGCCGGGGCCCGGCTGCCAACCGAGGCGGAGTGGGAAGCGGCGGCGCAGGGCGCGTCGATCGACGGCAACCTGCAGGAAAACGGGCGCTTCCAGCCGTTGCCGGCGCCCGCCGGCAAGGGCGCGCTGCAGCTGTTCGGCGACGTGTGGGAGTGGACCGCCTCGCCGTATGTCGGCTACCCCGGCTACCGCCCGCTGCCCGGTTCGCTGGGCGAATACAACGGCAAGTTCATGTGCGGCCAATGGGCATTGCGCGGCGGCTCCTGCGTCACCCCGCGCGATCATCTGCGCGCCAGCTACCGCAATTTCTTTCCACCCCATGCCCGCTGGCAGTTTGCCGGGCTGCGACTGGGACAGGACCGATGAACAGCGTGCAAGCCTGCGGCCTTCGCGACGACGAACGCCGCCCGCCCGCCAACGAGTTGCTCGAAGTCGCCCGGCACGGGCTGGCGCTGAAGCCCAAGCGGTTGCCGTCGTGGCTGTTCTACGACGAGCGCGGCTCGGCCTTGTTCGAGCAGATCTGCGAGCAGCCGGAGTACTACCTCACCCGCTGCGAAATCGCCCTGATGGACGAGCACGCCGGCGACATCGCCGATACCCTCGGCAGCGGGGTGCGGCTGGTCGAGTACGGCAGCGGCAGCGGCCGCAAGACGCGCATGCTGCTGCGCCACCTGCACGAGCCGGTGAGTTACGTGCCGGTGGAAATCTCGCCGGAGCCGCTGCAGCAGAGCGTGCAGCGCTTCGCGCAGGAGTTTCCGCAACTGCCGTTGCAGCCGTTGTGCGCCGATTTCAGCAAGCCGCTGCGCCTGCCGATCCCGCCGCGGGCACCGCGCCGCACGGTGCTGTATTTCCCCGGCTCCACCATCGGCAATTTCGAGTCGCACGACGCGGTGGCCTTGCTGCGCAAGATGCGCAACGAAATGGGCGACGCCGGCGGCCTGCTGGTCGGGGCGGACCTGAAAAAGGACCCGGCGCTGATCGAGGCGGCCTACAACGACGCGGCCGGTGTCACCGTCGAGTTCACGCTGAACATGCTGGCCCGGCTCAATCGCGAGATCGGCAGTGATTTCGACCTCGCCGCGTTCGCCCACCGTGCGCGCTACAACCCGATGGCCGGGCGCATCGAGACGCAGCTGGTCAGCCGGCGCGAGCAGCAGGTGGCCATCGGGCGCGACAAGGTGCGCTTCGGCGCGGACGAGGCGATCCAGGTCGAATACAGCTGCAAGTATTCGCTGGAGGATTTCGCGGCGCTGGCGGACAAGGCAGGGCTGGCGGTGCAACGGGTGTGGACCGATCCGCAGCGGATGTTCAGCGTGCAGTACCTGGTGCGCGCCGGCCTGCGGGCGGATTGACGGCGCGGGCGGAGAGGGCCGGGGCAGCCGTCCAGCGGCGCCCGCGAACGTCACCTCGACCAGCCCGCGGTCGCGCGGCGCGCCTACCTGGCGCCGTACAGCGCCTTCACGTCGGCGGTCAGTGCGGCCTGGCTGTCGGCGCGCGAGTAGAACATGTGGCCGCCGGGATATTCCTTCACCTGCACGCGGGTCGGGTCGCCCATCGCCGGCATCTGGTCGACCGCCAGCACGGAGACCATGAACGGGCAGGAGAGGTCGTCCCAGCCGTGTGCGATCAGCACGCGCAGCTTGGGATCGTTGGCCACCGCCTTGCGCAACTGGCTGACCGAACCCTCGCGGGCGTCGTCGTCCTCATGCCACAGGCGGTTCACCTCGTAGCTCAGCGCGTTGTAGCGGCCGGTAACTTTCCAGCCCACGGTCTGGGTGACGAAGTTGACCATCGCGCTGGTGGTCGGCGCGATGATGCTGTTGAGCAGCGGATCGCCGGTGCGCTGGGACGGCGCATGCGGGAACGGGTCCCAGGCGGTGACGTTGGAATCGTAGCGGCTGCCCAGCTTGCCTTCGGAGCGGTATACCTCGCGCAGGTAGGCCTGGGTTTCGAGCCGACCGCCGGAGCGCTTGACGAACACCGGGTCCAGCCCGGTCAGCTCGGTCACTTTCCGGATCATCGCCTCGGTGGCGGCGGGGTCGGAGCGGCCCTTCATCAGCGTGGTGGCGTACTCGCCGCGGGTGTAGGCGATGATCGGCGCCATCGCCTCGGCACTGAGCTTGCCTTCGCGCTCCAGGTGGGCGGCGGCGATCGAGGGCAGGGTGGTCATCCACGGCAGCGGCGAGACGGTGTCGTCGCTCCACGCCGACGGGTCGAGGTAGGGCGAGATCAGCGTCACGCCGCTCATCGCCACGCCCAGTCGGGTCTGCATGTACTCGGTGATGCGCGGGCCGCGGAAGCCGCCGTAGCTTTCGCCCACGTAGTATTTGCGCGCGTCCATGCGGCCGTTCTTCACCAGCCAGTCGTACATGATGCGCGAGAGGTACTTGATGTCGACGTCGGTGCTGTAGAAATCCTTGGTCGCCTGCTTGTCGTCGACCAGCGCGCGGCTGTAGCCGGTGCCGACCGGGTCGATGAAGACCAGGTCGGTGAAGCCGAGCCAGGTGCCGGGGTTGTCGTGCAGCACCGGCGGGTCGGAGGGCGAGTCGCCCTTGTCGCCGAAGGCCACCTTTTTCGGGCCGATCGCGCCGAGGTTGAGGTAGACCGACGAGGCGCCCGGGCCGCCGTTCAGCGCGAAGGTCACCGGCCGGTCCTTGCCGGCCATGGTGTAGGCGGTGAACACCACCTCGGCGGTGACCTTGCCCTTCTCGTCGCGCACCGGCAGCGAGCCCACGGTGACGGTGTACTTGAGCGTCCTGCCGTCGACCGTGGTGGTCTGCGTCACGTGCGCGTCGGCGGGCAACGGCGGCAGCTGGAAGCCGTCCTTGCCGGTGGCCGCGGTGCTCGCCGCCGGCTGGTGGCTGTCGGCCGCCACGGCGGCGGTGGTGAACCCCGGCAACAGCAGGGCGGCCATCAGGGCGAACGGCAGGGACTTGCGCACAGGCCTCTCCTCGGGCGTAAAGACCGAAGCCTAAACGCGCGGGGCAGGCGCCGAGTGTGCTGAAAGGCATGGGTCCGCGATGGTCTGCTTCAACCGGTTGCGAGCGAGGGAGCCGGTGCCGCCAGGCGCTCGATCCACGACTCGAAGGCGAGCAGGAAGGACTGCAGCGACTGCAACGTGGCCGTGTCGGTCAGCCAGCCCTGCGCGTCGAAGCGCTCGGCGGCACGGGCCACGAACAGGCTCGGCGCCGGCATCACCAGCGCGCCGCAGGTGTGCAGCACCTGGCGCAACGAGGCCTGCGCCAGGCGGGTTCCCCACGGGCCGCTGCTGGCGCCGAGCACCGCGACAGGCTTGCCCGCGAGCACCTCGCCGGCCGGGCTCTCGCGTGAAAGCCAGTCCAGCGTGTTCTTCAGTACGCCGGGGAGCGACTGGTTGTATTCGGGCGTGGCGATGATCACGCCGTCCGCCGCGGCCACTGCAGCGCGCAGTGCCTGCACGCCAGATGGGCCGGCCGGCTCGCGCGACTCCAGATCCTCGTCGAACAGCGGCACGGTACCCAGCGCATCGTGGACGTCCAGTTGCAGGCTCGCCGGCGCCTGGAGTGTCGCCGCTTGCAGCAGGCACCGGTTCCAGGAAGCGCGACGCAGGCTGCCGGCCAGGCAGAGCACGCGGCGGGTGGGCATGGGGTGGAAGGCAGTCATTGCAGGTCTCCGGTCAAAAGTCAGATCAACAGCAGCAGGGCGCAGGCGAGCAGCAAGGCGCCGCTGGCGACATCCACGCCGCGGCGTGCTGCCGGCCGCCGTGCCAGCCAGCGCGCCAGCGAAGCGCCGAGGGTGGCCCACAGCAACAGGCACGGCGCGGGGATCAGCACGAACATCGCGCTCAGCAGCAGGTAATCGTGCGCAGCCGTGGCGGGCATCGCCGCGAACACGGTCAGCACCAGCAGCCAGCTCTTCGGATTGAGGAACTGGAAGCCGATCAGCCCCAGCGCACCGGCGGGCAGGCGCGGCGTCGGCGTCGGGCCGGGGCGTGGCGACAGGGCGGCGACGCACAGCGAAGCGCCCAGCCAGGCCAGGTACAGTGCGCCGGCCACGGCGGTCCAGCGCCGCAGCGGCGGCAGTGCCGCGAAGACGGCCGCCGCGCCCAGCGCCGTCACCGCCAGCAACAGCAGGCCGCCGAGCACGACGCCGGCGATCATCGGCAGCGCGCGGCGCACGCCGGCGGTGCCGGCTGCGTGCAGGATCACCAGGTTGTTCGGGCCGGGCGTGATCGCGGCCACGCCCAGCAGGCCGGCGGCGGCGAGCAGTTGCTCCATGGGTGGATGCTCCACAATGGTCGAATGCCATGCATGCTCGGCCATGCAGGTGGTCGGTGCCGTCCGCTCTATGGTCTAGAATTGCGACCATGCACGAGTTGCCGCTGAATGCCCTGCGCGCGTTTGCCATGGTCTATGCCCATGGCGGCGTGCGCGCCGCGGCGCGCGAGCTGGGCCTGGCGCACTCCTCGGTGAGCCGTCACCTGACCGAACTGGATCGTTGGCTGGGCGTGCCGCTGCTGCGCACCTCGGCCGGTCGCGGCGCGCTGGTGTTCACCCCGCAGGGTGAGGCGCTGGGGCGTGCCACCTTGGCCGGTCTGCGCGGGATCGAGCAGGCAGTGGCCGCCTTGCGCGAGACCCGGCCGGCGCACGCGGTGACGCTGTCCACTTCGCCGTCATTCGCGATCCGCTGGCTGCTGCCGCGCCTGCCCGCGCTGGAAAAGGCGCATCCGAAGATCGAGCTGTCGGTGCAGGTCGAGCAGCGGCTGGATGCGCTGGACGATGGCCGCATCGACCTGGCGATCCGCATGGGTACCGGGCCGTGGCCGGACCTGCACGCCGAAGCGTTGATGGACGACGCGCTGTATCCGGTGATGAGTCCGGCGCTGTGGCAGACATCCGGACGTCCGTCGAAACCGGCGCAACTGGCCGGCCTGCGCCTGCTGCACGACCGCGATCCGCAGGCGGCATGGGAAACCTGGCGCCGCGCGCACGGACCGGCGAAGCTCGCGCTGCAGCGCGGCGTGCGCTACACCTCGTCCGACCTGGTGCTGCGCGCGGCCATGCAGGGACAAGGCGTGGCCCTGGCGCGCCATCGCCTGGCAGCGGATGACGTGGCCAACGGCAGCCTGGTGCGTCCGTTCGGCAAGCTAGACGTGCCGCTGGGAACCTCGTACTGGATCGTGCGGCCGTCGGCGAAGCCGCGCGCTGCCGTGGCGGCCGTGATCGACTGGTTGCGCTGGCAGGCGGCGGGCACCGCGGCGCGCTGATCAGCCGCGCGCCAGCGCGCCCTCGACGAACTGCTGCAACTGCGCCGCGTTCAGCGCGCCGGATTGCCGCGCGATCTCGCGGCCCTGCCTGAACATGACCAGGGTGGGGATGCTGCGGATGTTGAAGCGTGTGGCGATCTGCGGCTGCGCCTCGGTGTCCAGCTTGGCCAGTCGCAGGCGCGGCTCGAACCTGCCGGCGGCCTGCACGAACACCGGCGCGAAGCCGAGGCACGGCCCGCACCACGGCGCCCAGAAATCCACCAGCACCGGCAGGTCGCCGCGGCCGGCGATCGCGTCGAAGTTGGCGGTCGTCAGCTCCGCCGGGTGGCCCTCGAACAAGCCCTGCTTGCAGCGGCCGCAGTTCGGATGCTCGGCGAGGCGCTCGGCGGGCACGCGGTTGAGCGCGCTGCAATGCGGGCAGGGGATGGTCAGGGCGGTGCTCATGGCAGACTCCGGCAACGGGCGGACGACGCCCTGCAGGGCAGATGGTGGCGCGCGCGGCGAAACCCAAGCCGGCCGCGGCCGGCGGTTCAGTCCATCGTGCGCGGCACGAAACGCAGCGCCACCGAATTCATGCAGTAGCGCAGGCCGGTCGGGCGCGGGCCGTCGTTGAAGACGTGGCCGAGGTGGCTGTCGCAGCCCTTGCAGCTGATCGCCGTGCGGGTCATGCCGAACAGGTGGTCGGTCGCCTCGACCAGGTTGCGCCGCGCGATCGGCTGCCAGAAGCTGGGCCAGCCGGTGCCGGAGTCGAACTCGGTGGCGGCATCGTACAGCGCCGTGCCGCAGGCGATGCAGCGGAACAGGCCGGGCACGGCGGGGCGCTCGTGCTCGCCGCTGAACGCGCGTTCGGTACCGTCGCGACGCATGATGTCGTAGGAGGCCGGCGACAACCGCTGCCGCCACTGCGCATCGCTCAGCACCAGCTTCGGCACCTCGCGCGCGCCGAGATCCCGGCCGGCATCGTCAAAGATTTCCAGCAGCACGTTGCCGGGCTGGCCCACCGGCGTGTTCGCCGCCGCGTGCAGGCGCGGCACCAGCCATCCGCCGCCCACGGCCAGCAGGGCACCGCCGCCGAGCGCAGCGCGCAGGAAGCGGCGGCGATCCATCGCGAGGGTTTCATCGAGTCGTGACATGGCCGTCTCCGGGATTCGGGATTCGGGATTCGCAGGAGCCAGAGGCATCGACTGTGGGGTGGGTGCTCAGCCGAAGGTGAAGGCGTAGGCGCGCACGCCGGGGTCGAGGAAGGTGATCTTGAACAATCGCTCGCCGCTGCCGTTGGCCTGGCGCACGAGCTGATACAGGCGCTGGCCGGTGATGGTGCCGTTGCCGTCGGCGTCGGTGTCCATGCCGTGGTCGGCGCCGGGCGGCTTGCCGTCGATGGTGACGCGGTAGCGGATCGGCTTGCCGTCCGCCGCCGGGCCCAGCACCAGGTGCAGGTCGCGGCCGCGGAAGCGGTAGACGATGGCGCCGCCGGCCTGTTCCAGTTGCGCGTTCTCGTCGTGCACGCTCCAGCGGCCGTCGAGCGACCACTGGTTGGTGGCCAGCGCCGCCGGTGCGCGGTAATCGCGTGGCTCGTCGCGCGCCACCCGGCCGCCGACGAAGTTCATCGCGCGGGCGTAGCCGACATAGGTTTCCGGCGAACGGGTGGGGTCGTTCGACGCCGCCGCCTCCACGCCGCGATGGTCGTCGCGCACGTAGCCGCCAGGCAGGTTCTGCTGGCCCGCGTCGGTCAGCAGCTGGCGGAGCACGTCCTCGCTCTGCCGGTATTCGCCTTCGCCGAAGTGGTGGTGGCGGATCTGCCCCCGCGCGTCGATGAAGTAATGCGCCGGCCAGTACTCGTTGTTGAACCCTCTCCAGATCGCATAGTCGTTGTCCAGCGCCACCGGGTAGTCGACGCCCAGATCCTTCACCGCCTTGGCGACGTTGGCCGGATTCTTCTCGAAGGCGAACTCCGGCGCGTGCACGCCGATCACCACCAGGCCGTGGTCCTTGTACTTGTCGGCCCAGCCGCGCACGTACGGCAGCGCGCGGATGCAGTTGATGCAGGAGTAGGTCCAGAAGTCGACCAGCACCACCTTGCCGCGCAGCGATTCGACGCTCAGCGGCGGGCTGTTCAGCCACTGCGTGGCGCCGGTCAGCGACGGGAACATGCCTTCCACCGGCAGCCGGTCGCCTGCTTTCAGCGCGGGCCGCGGCGCCGGCGCTGGTCGCACGGCGTCGATCAGGCCCTGTTCGATGCCGCTGGTGCTGGCCAGCGAGACGCGGGTGAGCAGGCCGGTGTCCAGTCCCAGCGCGATCGCGGCCACGCCGCCCAGCACCAGCACGCCGAGCGCGCGGCGCACCCATTCGCCGGCGCCCAGCGAGCGCTTCATCAGCGCGAACACCTTGCCGCCGATCAGCAGCGCGAGCCCCAGCGAGGTGGCCGCACCGGCGGCATAAGTGAGCAGCAACAGGGTGGTCTGCACGCTGGCGCCGTTCAGCGCCGCGCCGGTCAGCAGCAGGCCGAGGATCGGCCCCGCGCACGGCGCCCACAGCAATCCGGTGGCAACGCCGAGGCCGGCGGCGCCCCAGATCGAGTCGCCGTCGGCAGCCGAGCGCTGCGACAAGCGGTTGCCCAGTGCCACGAACGGGCGGGCAATCCACTCGGCCAGGCGGGTCGACAGCAGACTCAGTCCGAGCACGGCCAGCACCGCCATCGCCACCCAGCGGCCGTACTGGTTTGCATGCACCGCCCAGCTGCCGCCGATCGCCGCCAGCGTGGCGACCGCGGCGAAGGTGAGCGCCATGCCCAGCAGCATCGGGAAACCGTTGCGCATGAACGGCCGGTCGGCGCGGGCGAACACGAACGGCAGCACCGGCAGGATGCACGGGCTGAGGATGGTCAGGACGCCGCCGAGATAGGCGAGGATCAACACGAGCATGGAGTTTCATCCGTGGGTGGTTGCCTGATGATTCGCCGCTGCGTCCGCCCGGGTTACCTGCAGGCGGGAGTAACCTCGACGCGCGGTGCAGCGAAGACTTCCGAGAGCGTTCCGTCGTGGAGCGAACGGGTCGCAAGCCTTGACCGCCACCGCCTTCATGGGTCTAGATAGTGGACTCTCCCGTGGGATGAGTCCCGTCCGGACCGTGCCAGCCGAATCCGCCGCCGCCAGCGCCAGCGAATCGCCCGACCGGCGCCGGTCGGCGTGGATGGCCGCGGCGCAGGCCGGCGACCGCCGTGCCTACGAAAAACTGCTGGCCGATTCGGTGGCGCTGATCCGCGCCGTGGCGCGGCGGCAGGGCGTCGCGCAGGATCAGCTGGATGACGTGGTGCAGGAAACCCTGCTCACCGTGCACCGCGTGCGCCAGACCTACGACCCCGGCCGATCCTACGATGCCTGGCTTGGCGCGATCGCCGCTCGGCGCGCGATCGACTCCCTGCGCCGTCGCGGTCGCCGCGACAGCCGCGAGCTGCACGACGAGTTCGCGCTCGACAACCACGCCGATGCCGACGATGCCAGCGCCGCCGCCGAAAACGAGCAGCGCGCACGACGCCTGCACGCGGCGATCGCCGCGTTGCCGCCCGGCCAGCGCGAGGCGGTGGAACAGCTGGGACTGCGCGAGCATTCGCTCAGCGAGGCGGCCGAGCTGACCGGGCGCAACACCGGCGCGCTGAAAGTGAACCTGCATCGCGCGCTCAAGGCGCTGCGCGAGCGTTTCCATGGAGAACCCTGACGTGATGTCCGACCCGCAATCCCATGCGGCACTGATCGACCGTCTCGGCACCGAACTGGTGCCGGTGCGGCGGCTGCTGCCGCCATGGCTGCGCACCGCCGGCTGGCTGCTGCTGGTGGCGGCGATCGCGGCCGGCCTGCTGATGCACTACGGCGCCGGCCCGATGTTGCAGCGTTGGGCCGCCACGCCGGACTTGGCCTGGGCCGGCATTGGCGCGGTGATCACCGCGATCAGTGCGGCCTGGGCGGCGTTCGCGCTGGGCGTGCCGGGCCGACGTGCCGCGTGGGCATGGCTGCCGCTGCCCGGCGCCTTGTTGTGGATCGGTGCCAGCGGCCTCGGCTGCCTGCGCACGTGGATCGCGCCGGGCACCGAAGTGGCCGGGCTGCATCAGACCGCCGACTGTCTGATCTTCATCATTGCCTTCTCGATCCCGCTTTCCGCACTGCTGATCGTGCTGCTGCGCCGTGCCTGCCCGCTGCGGCCGGTGCTCGCCGCGGTGCTGATCGGCCTCGCCAGCGCGGCGGCTTCGGCCAGTTTGCTGGAGATCTGCCATGCGTTCGATTCCGCTGCGACAGACCTGTTGACGCATGCGCTGGCGGTGGCCGTGGTGGTGGCCGTCAATGCCGCGATGGGCGGGCGGTTGTTGTCGAAGGCGTAGGGATTCGGGATTCGGGATTTGCAAAAAGCCGTAATCGCGTGGACTCGCCCCCGCGCATTCAGGCATCGCGGTGCCAGTGGTGGTGAGTTAGTACTCCCAGCACAAGTCACGCGAGGGCGAGCCCATGAAAAATGTTACTGCCATAGCTATCGATTTG
>Ga0209916_1000629_pt1 | contig 49230 bp, 31 predicted proteins | sample ThiBio_1000_plan_FD_183956 | JGI IMG/M metagenome (GOLD analysis project Ga0209916, IMG submission 183956) | Wastewater bioreactor microbial communities from Cape Town, South Africa - Thiocy_solids_2 (SPAdes) | ecosystem: Engineered > Bioreactor > Thiocyanate-remediating > Anaerobic-Aerobic ... | reverse complement strand
CCTCGTTGGGTAATCTCCCGGCACCCGGCCTTGCAGAAACGGGCTCGTGCCCTGGCAACTGTTCGGGTTCTGGAGCAAATACCTGCATCGACCCAAGCTCTCCCACGGTCTAGAAACCTGAGGGGGGGACGATCTGGTGCAGGCGACGAACTTACAACGACGAACTTACAAGGGGGTGCCACCCCGTCACCCCTGGTTTTGGGGGAGATGTGTTACCAGCGGCCGCGCGGGCTGAAATGCCCCTGGCCGACGCTGATCGACATGCTGGCCCCACCGCTGGGTGCATCGCAGCTGCCGTAGCGCTTGCTGATGTTGACCGTGCCCGATTCGTAGTTGCCGGTACCGACGCGGCTGCCACTCATCACCCCCATGCCGATGCTGCCGTGCACTTGCGGCTGGTTGTAGGTGGAGTCGTCGCACGGCGGCGCGGCCGGTGCGTCGGCCACGACATTGCCCATGCGCCCGCTGGTGTCGCCGTAGTACACGCCCGGCCGCGTGGTGGTCGACGGTGTCGTGGTGGTCGACGGCGTCGTGGCTGCCGATGGCGCCGCGGTGCTGCCGGCCGTTGCCGGCGCGCCCTCGGCAGGCAACTTGAGGTTGAGCGGTGGCGGTGCCTGGGCACTGGCGGCGGCCGCGGCCAGCAAGCCTGCGGCGCAAAGGAGGGTCGTGATGGGATGGCGCATGAACGTGCTCCGCGGGACAGGCATGTAACGCGCCACGGGCTGCGGCGTGCACATGCCCATTTGGAAACGTGGCACGACGGGAAGTTCACCGGGTTGCCGGAGCTCGCCCGCGACCAGGGGAAGTCCCTTGTGGAGGGGTGATGCGCCAGCCTTTCGTGCACTCTACCGGAAGACATCGCCCACCACCGGGCTCCCGCCATTGCCCGGCGCGGTTTCGGCTAAAGTCTGGGCATGAACAGCCGCCTCGACGCCTGGCAACTGTCCGGGCAGACCATCCTCGTCACCGGGGCCAGCCGCGGCATTGGTTATGCCGCGGCAAGGGAACTGGCAGGGCTCGGTGCCGACCTGCTGCTGGTCGCGCGCGATGCGGACCGCCTGGAGCAGGTCCGCGGCGAGCTGGCTGGCGAATTTGGCGCGCGTGAAGTGCTGGCCTTTGCGGCCGACCTCACCGAGTCCGAGGAGCGCTTGGCGGTATTCGACTGGATCCACGACCTTGGCGCGTCGCTGTCGATGCTGGTCAACAACGTCGGCGGCAATCATCCGGCCGCCACGCTCGATTATGCGGATGGCGATGTCCAGGCGATCTTCGATCTGAACCTGTTCAGCGCATTTGCCATGTGCCGCCTGGCGTATCCACAACTCGTGCAGCACGCGCACGCGGCAATCGTCAACGTCGGTTCGGTGTCGGGCGTGACCCATGTGCGCACCGGCTCGGCCTATGGCATGAGCAAGGCCGCGTTGCACCAGCTCACCCGCAACCTGGCCGTGGAATGGGCAGTGGACGGCATACGCGTCAACGCCGTGGCACCCTGGTATATCCGTACCCAGCGCTCGGAACCGGCACTTGCCGATGACGATTATCTCGACGAGGTGTTGGAGCGCACTCCGCTGGAGCGCATTGGCGAACCCGAGGAGGTTGCCGCGGCCATCGCCTTCCTCTGTCTTCCCGCCGCCAGCTACATCACTGGCCAGGTGTTGGCCGTGGATGGCGGCTTTCTCGCCTGCGGTTTCTGAGCCGCGACCTGGTTATTTGTCGTCCGCGGAGAGCGCCATGTTGGCGGCCTCTAATAATGAATGGACACAGGCTTGGGCAAGGTCATGCGACCATATGCCGCAGCTTCTGAGCCGGGATTATTGACGAAAAACTATGGAATGATATCCGGATATACGTCTAAGCCGCGTGAAGCCCGTTGTGTGATTTTAATGGCGCTCTCTGGCGGTAAAGACGTCTGTTGGAAAGCATCTGTTCCCGCATTATTTATGTCTCGCTGTAACGTGAGACTGCGGCATTTTGCCGCGCGATAGTTTCATATGGAACTTTCGTAATTTTTATGTTACGTTGGCGCCATTCCACCCACGCAGATACAGAAAACGCGAGTGGTTCGACCGGGGCTAAGGCCACTCGGATTGTTCCGCACGTCGCATTGTTGGAGGCAAATCCCCCCGACTGCGGCCAAGTGCGTGCCAACCCCCTTTTATTGAGGGCTACATGATGAATCAGCGCAGCAAGCAAGCAATGCATATGACAAGTCGCCGTACGGCCTTGGCCTTGGCCATGGCCATGGCCTTGGGGTTGGGCCTGGCCGGTTCGGTGGCCGCGCAATCCACGACCGGCCGCATCTTCGGCCAGGCCGCTGCTGGTGAAACGGTTTCCGTCCAGGGTACTTCCGGTACCACGCGTGAAGTCACGGTCGACAGTTCCGGCCGTTTCGACCTGTCCGCGTTGCCGCCCGGCAGCTATACGGTGACGCTGAAGAAGGATGGCGCCGTCGTGGATACGCGCGAGAACGTGTACGTGGTTGTCGGTTCGGGTACCGAAGTGCCGTTTGCCGCGGTGACCTCGTTGGCCACGGTCAGCGTCTCGGCCAATTCCTTGCCGGCCATCGATATCAGCGGCGTGGATTCCCGCACCGTCATCACCTCGCAGCAGTTGGCGGCCTTGCCGCTGGTGCGCAGCGCCGAGGCCGTGGCCTTGCTTGCACCGGGCGTGGTGCCGGGCAGCTCGCTGTTTATTGATGCGAACGGCTTCTCGCGCAACCTGGTGTCGTTTGGCGGTTCCTCGGTCACCGAGAACGCGTATTACCTCAACGGCTACAACACCACCGATCCGCTCAGCGGCATGGGCGGTTTGACCTTGCCGTACGGCGCCATCGACCAGCAGGAAATCCTCTCCGGCGGCTACGGCGCAGCCTACGGGCGTTCCGATGGTGGCGTGATCAGCCAGATCGGCAAGCGCGGCACCAATGAGTGGCATTTTGGTGGCCAGGTCCTGTACCGGCCCACGGCACTGATGGCCGATCCGAAGAACTATTACTACGTCAATCCGGATGGTTCGCGCGGTCCGATCCGCCAGGACCGCTTTGACAACAAGGCCTGGGACGTCACGGCCGATGCCTACTTCGGCGGCCCGTTGATCCAGAACAAGCTGTACATTTTTGGTGCCGTCGAAGCCGATCGCGTGCAGGGCCAGACCACCGGCTCTGTCGTGGCGCCGTTCGTCACTCATTACCGTACTGATAATCCAAAGTGGTACGGTAAATTGGATTGGAACATCACCGACAACAACATCCTGGAAATCACGGGGGCGTCCAACAAGACCTCGTACGCGGCAGTGGAAAACAACTACGACTACGCCACGCATACTGAGGGCACGTTCAACAGCTACGACACGTCGACCAAGGTCGGCAGCGACCTGTACTCGGCGAAGTTCACCAGCTACGTCACCGACAACCTGACCTTGAGCGCCTTGTACGGCCAGATGCGTGGCACGCTGTACAGCGAAATCCCGGGCTATGACCCAACCTATCCGAACATCCTCCAAGGGGATCGTCAGAACCCGGCGATTACCGGTGGCACGCCGATCATCAACAACCAGACCGCCTTGCGCATCACCGACCCGGCGCATACCTCGAAGAACACCAACCTGCGCCTGGACGTGAGCTACAAGCTCGGCAGCCACACGATCACTGGTGGTATCGACAACCAGAACGTGCGGGACACGAATGATGGCCAAGTGACCTCAGGTCCGGGCTACGCGTGGGAATACGACAACAAGGCGAGTTTTCCCAATTTTCCGACTGACTACATCACCGGTGGCCCGGTTGCCAACGGTGCTGGCTGGGAGGCCCTGCCATGGGTCCAAGCGCCCGCATCCGTTGCGGGGGGTGCCACGGGTTACTACGTCGCGAGGTATATCTACCAGGCCAGCGGCTCGGTGCGTACCACGCAGCGGGCCCAGTACCTGGAAGACAGCTGGCAGGTGACGGATCGCTGGCTGGTGAAGCTGGGCCTGCGCAACGACCAGTTCACCAACTACAACAGCGACAGCATCCCCTATCTGCGGCTGACCAGCCCGCAATGGGCGCCGCGTGTCGGCTTCAGCTGGGACGTCAATGGCGATTCCAGCTTCAAGATCTACGGCAACGCCGGCCGTTACTACCTGGCTATGCCGGCCAGCGTTGCGCTGCGCGCGGCGGGTGCCTCGCTGTATACGCGTCAGTACTACACCTATACCGGCATTGATGCCAATGGCATCCCGACCGGCCTGACGCAGATCCCGACCAGCACCGGCGGTCCGATCTCGTCCAACCTTGAGTACGGCATTCCGCGCGACCCCAAGACCGCGACCGCGGCCAACCTCGAGTCGGAATACCAGGACGAGTACATCCTGGGCTTCGACAAGCAGCTGAGCCCGGCGTGGACCTATGGTGTCAAGGCCACCTACCGCAACCTGCGCAACGCGATCGACGATGTCGGCGACTCGTTCTCGATCCAGGCCAAGATGGACGCGATGGGCATCGACCCGACCACATATGACCCGGCCAGCATCCAGGGCAGCTACCTGATCAACCCGGGTCGCACCTCGATCATCGAGATTCCGAAGCTGGCTGGCGGCTATTACAGCGTGCCCATGGACTGGGTGAAGGACTTCCACTTCAACACCACGTTGAAGCGCAAGTACTACGGCATCAACTTCTACTTGGAGCATCCGTTCGACGGCAAGTGGTTTGGCCGGGTGGATTACCTGTATTCGCGCAGCTACGGCAACAGCGAAGGCCAGGTGCGCACCGACATTGGCCAGACCGATGTGTCCGCCACGGTGGACTGGGACTACGCCGCAGTGATGGACTACGCCAACGGTGATCTGGCCAACAGCCGCCGGCACCAGATCAAGGCGTATGGCGCGTACAAACTGGCGCAGGAGTGGATGCTGTCCGGCAACGTGTTCATCATGTCGGGTATGCCGAAGACCTGCCTCGGCTTATACGGTCCGGAAAACGGCAACCCCGGCCTTGGTTATGGTCCGTACTACCACTTCTGCCATGGCACGCCGTACTCCCCGGGCAAGCAGCATCAGCCGTGGTCGTACCAGGTCAACCTCGGTGCCGAGTACCGACCGATGTGGGCCGGCGAGAAGCTGGCGTTCAACGTGAACGTGCTGAACGTGTTCGACAACCAGGCCACGACGCAGACGTATCCGATCTCCACCAACAGCAGCTACCTGCGGCCGTATGGCTCGCTGACGCCGCGGTCGGTGCGGTTCGGCATCACCTACGACTTCTGATTCCTGGGAGTCGCCTGCAAGACGAAAGCCGCCGGGTTCGCCCGACGGCTTTTTTATGGGCGAATGGAAGATTTTGTGGGAGCCCGCTGGCGGGCGATGCCTTTTGGCGCCCTGCCGGAAAGCATCGCCCGCCAGCGGGTTCCCACAATGTTGTCTTTGGGGTTGCCTCAGAAATCCGCTTTGTGTTGTCGCGTGGCAAACCCGACGGTGAGCGCGCCTTCGCCAACATTGATCATGCCGGTGATGCTCATCGGCGCTTCGAGCAGGGTCACGCCGGTGGCGGCGCAGGCATCGCGCAGCTCGGTGTATCCGGGCAGCTGGCCCAGGATGGACAAGTCGCCGCCGTAGCTCAGGCAGACCGCCGGCACCAGCAAACCTTCCCGCACCTGGCGCGCGGTATAGGCCAACAAGGCCTTCGCGCCGGATTCGAAGCCGCGTACCTTGCCCACCGGCCCGGTGTCGCCGCGGTAGCAGCGCAGCAGGGGTTTGACGTCCAGCGCCGAGCCCAGGGCGGCGCTCAGCCAACCCACGCTGCGGTCGTTTTTCTTTTTCGCTCGCGCCCGCAGGTAGTACAGGTCGCGCGGCAGCATGTAGCCGTAGCTGTTGTCGGCGACATAGGCGAGGCGCGCGCGGACCGCGGCCGGCGCGTGGCCCTGGGCAATCATGCGCGTGGCCTCGAACACTGCAGGCGCCGCCCCGGCAAAGATGTTGCGCGTGTCGATGATGCGCATCATGAACGGCCCGGTCGCCCCGATGGCAGATCGCGCCTCCCGGTAACCCATGAGGATGCGGTAACTGGCGCGATGGACGTTGTCATTGATGGCGCTGCGCGTGGCGGTGATGGTAAGGCAAAACACGCAGTCGTAGTGCAGCACCAGCTTGTCCAGGAACAGGCGCTCCACGGCCTCGGCCGAACACGACGCCGTCTTCGCCTCGTGATTGCGGTGGCCAAGCTTGCGTTCGATGAAACGCCGGGTTTCCGCCGGGCTGCGGTCGTCCATGAACGTTTCGCCGTCGACCGTTACCGTAATCGGCAACAACGTGATCCCGTGCTGCAACAAAAAGTCATGCGGCAGGTCGCAGGCCGCGTCGATGGTCACCCCGGAACGCATCATGGACTCCGGCTAGGGCGGACTTTGAAACATAGCACGCGTGCTGCACTACCGGCGCCTGGCGGAGTTCCCCGTAACCCTCGTCATTCCCGCTTTTGCGGGGATGATGGAAGGGGTGGAGTCGAGGGTAGGGTGTGGAAGGGTGAGCATGTGTCATTGGCAGCGGCAGGCGCTTGATCGGGCTGTGGGTGCCACCTATCCTGAGCCGAACACCGTGGAAACCTCGTCATGCCATTGACCCGCGCCATGCAGGTGGAAGGCCGCCCGATCCGCGTGTACGACGGGCTGGTGGCCTTGCCGCTGATCAAGCAGCTCACCGACGCATTCATGGGCGCGAACTTCGTCAAGGATGAGATTGCCCGCGCCGAGACTTCCCAGTTCCGGCATTGGGAAATGGGCATACCACTGGAGACGGCCAGGCAGCTCGCGGTGTACCAGCCGACCCTCGACGCCTTGCGCGATTTCGAGGATGGCGCCGGCTATCGCATCAATCGTTGCTACTGCAACCATGCCGCCTATGGCGAGATGCTGTTCATCCACACCGACACCAGGCGCCCAGGCGAAAAGGGCCTGACCGCACTGTGGTACATCGCGCCGGAGTGGAACCCCGAATGGGGCGGCGAGACGCTGTTCTACGATTCCCAGTTGGATGCCATGGCGGCCGTCACGCCGAGGCCGGGTCGCCTCGCGATATTCGACGGCAACATCCCCCATGTCGGCCGGCCGCCCAACCGCATTTGCTACGCCCCTCGCTACACCTTGGCGTTCAAGCTGGAGCCGGCCGCCGGCTGAGCACCGGGGCACCCGCATGCAGGCCACCTCTTCCGCTACCAGCGACGCCCAGCTTGCCAGGGCCAATGCCCTGTTCCAGGCGGACGAGCCGGCGCAGGCCGAGGCATTGTTGCGCGCATTGCAGCAACGCGATTCCGTGCGGGAAGACGTTGGCATGCTGCTGGCCAACGTGCAGCGCAGCCAGGGGCATTTCAGCGCCGCGGCGGACGCCTTGTACGCGCTGAGCCAGGCCAACGACTTTGCGGCGGAGGTAAGCCTGCGCTGCGTGGACTTCATCCGCCAATGCGACCGGCACGCGGTGGCCGAAAACATCTGTGCCGCGGCGCTCGCGCGCGGCAACGTGCCGGCCGAGCTGTTGATGCAGGCGGGCAACGTCGCCCGCGAGCTGGGCCATTTCGACACGGCGCGCACGCGCTACCTGGCAGCGCTCGATGCCGGCATCGACCTGGGCCGCCACCACGTGTTGAACGCGCTGGCCAATACCCGGCGCTATGCCGATCCGGCGGATGTCGAGATCGGCTGGTTTGCCCGGCACTTCGCGGCAGGGCGCCTGCCGCTGCGGCCGCTGGCCTCGGCCGGCTTCGCCCTGGCCAAGGCGCAAGGCGACCTCGGTGAACATGCGGCGGCGGCCAAGACCCTGCGCCGGGCCAATGCGATCCTGCATGACGTGTGGCGTTGGGACCCCGCTGCCTGGCAACACGCCGTCGCCGCCCGGATGCGGGAGGTCGTGGCGCCGGCAGGCGAGGAACCCGGGCGCGCGTTCGTGCCGGTCTTCGTCGTCGGCATGCCACGCACTGGCACGACGCTGACCGCGACCTTGCTTGCCCAGGCGACCGGGGCCAGGGATCGGGGCGAGCTGCGCACCTTGCGCTTCGTCGCCGAGCGCCTGGTCGCCGGCGGCCACCTGGGCAGCCGCGCCGCGATCGCCGAGGCGGCCCGTCTCTATCGCACACTCGCGGTCCAGGACGATGCGCCGGCAAGCTGGTACATCGACCAGGATCCGATGAACTTCCGCTACCTGCATATCGTCGCCGCCATGTTTCCGCAGGCGCGGGTAATCCACCTGCGGCGCGGACGGGCCGATACCGCGCTGTCCCTGTGGACCCAGGATTTTGCCCACGCCGACCTCGGCTTTGCTTATGACTTTGCCGACATGCGGGCGTGCATGGCCGGGCACGATGCGCTGCTGCAGCATTGGCGGCAGACCCTGCCGCAACCCATCTTCGAGCTCGATTACGAAATCCTGGTCGGCGAGCCGGATGCCACGCTTGCCCGCCTGGGTGCGTTCATTGGCGCGCAGCCCGGGACCCAGGCTGCGCGCGAGGCGGCGCCCGTGCTCTCGGCCAGCGTGTGGCAGGCGCGGCAGCCGGTATACCGGACCTCGGTAGGTCGTTGGCGTGTGTATGCGCCGTTCGTGCCCGAACTGGCGCGCTTCGCCGACGCCACATGACGGGCCGACATCGTGCTGCCGCAGCGTGTGGCTGCGGCGCGTGCGCGTATTGGCGCACGGGCTTGTGCCGCTGCGGCGCTGAGGGCACGCTAGCCTGATGGCTACGTCCTCACCCACGCCATCCCTTGCGGTGCTGCAAACCGCCGCCGGCTTGCTGCAAGCCGGCCGGCATGCCCAGGCGCGCCCGATGCTGCAGGCGCTGCTGCAATCGCACCCAAGCATGGCGCAAGCCCATCGGTTGCTGGCCGGGTCGTTTTTCCAGACCGACGAACACGGCCTGGCGCTGCAGGCCGTGCAGGCCTGGCTTGGCCTGCAGCCGGACAATGTTGAGGCCCATGTCCTGCGCGCCCGGGTGTTGGCGGCTGCCGGACAGCCGGGTGAAGCCGAGCGTGCCCTGCGCCAGGCGCTGGCCCTGGCGCCCGACGACCTGGTCGCCGCATCCATGCTGGCGCGCCTGCTGCTCGGCGCCAATCGCGTCGGAGAAGTGGTCAGCCTGCTGGAGCCGTGGTTCCGGGACGGCCGCGCCAATCCGGAAATCCTGATGCTGTATGGCCATGCCCTGATGGCGCTGGGGCAATCCGCGCAGGCCGAGCAGGTGTTCCGGCGCTGGCTCGAACTCAAGCCCCACGACGGCGATGCGCGCCTGCGCCTGGCCGCGGTGCTCGCCGACACCGAGCGCTACGACGAGGCGGCGCGCGAAGCGCGCGCCGGCATCGCCAAGCTCGGCAAGACGCCCGAGGCGGCGTTCGTGCTGGCGCGTACGTTTCTGGGCCGGAGCCGGTTCGACGAAGCCGAAGCGGAATTGCGGCAACTGGTCCGCGCCTGGCCCGGCCACGTGCTGGCGCAGGCCAACCTGGCCGAACTGCTGTGGATGCGCAGCGGTGACGCGGATGTCGCGTGCGCCGAGCTCGACGCGGCCTTGCGGCGGCAACCGCAGCTGCAGGCCCTGCGCGTCAACAAGGCGCGGGTGCTGGCGAGCGCACATCGCGAGCGCGAGGCGCTGGCAGTCATCGACGCCGGTCTGGAGCTGGCCGGCCGCGATCCCGAACTGCTGGCGAGCGCTAGTACGATCGCCCTGGAATTCGATGGGGCTGCCGCACTCGATTACGCCCGGCGCCTGCTTGCCGTCGCGCCGCGCGACTATGGCGCGCGCGTCGTGTTCGGCAATGCTTCGCTTGCGGTCGGCCAGGCGCGGGCGGCGCTCGATGCGGCCGACGCGCTATACCGGGCCAATCCGCTCGACGGGCGGGCGCTGGCCTTGCGCGCCGATGCCTTGCGCATGCTGGGTGACGCCCGCTACCGGGAGCTGCTTGACTACCAGGGGCTGGTGCGGCCCGCGCTTCTCGACGTGCCAGACGGCTGGCCGGATCTCGCGGCTTATCTCGACGACCTGGTGGCCGACCTCACGCGCTCGCACACCTTGCGCGCGCACCCGGTCGTCAACTCGCTACGCGGCGGCACCCAGGTGCAGCTGGTGCCGCAGGACTCGGCATACGCGGCGATCCGCGCCTTCCCGCAAGCCATCGACGGTCCGATCCGGCGCTACATGGAGGCGATCGGCCACGGCCCGGACCCCATGCGCAGCCGCAACACCGGCCGCTACCGGATCAGCGGCATGTGGTCGGTGCGCCTGCGGCCACATGGCTTCCACGTCAACCACTACCATCAGGATGGTTGGATTTCCTCGGCTTGCTACCTGCACCTGCCGCCGGCGCTGGCGCAGCACCCAGGCGAAGGCTGGATCCAGTTTGGCGAATCGGCGTTTCCGACCCGGCCGCCTCTTGAACCCGAGTACGCCGTCAAGCCTGAGCCGGGTTTGCTCGTGTTGTTCCCCTCCTACATGTGGCATGGCACCGTGCCGTTTTCCGGCAACGCGGACGATTACCGCATGACCATCGCCTTCGACGTCGTCCCGCTTGCTGCCGATTGACGGCGAACCGCGGGCGGCGTCCTGCCAAAGGATTCCACTGCATGGCTGATGACAGCCTGATCGCTCCCATCGTCGCCGCCTTGCGCGCAGGCGAACCGGCGCTTGCCGAACAACGCTGCCGTGCGACGCTCGAGCAGGTCCCGGACGAGCCCAATGTTCTGGTGCTGCTGGCGCTTGGCCTGCAGCAGCAGGGCCGGTCCCGCGATGCGCTGGCGGTGTTTGCGCGGCTGGTTGAGGTATGCCCGGAGGACAGCCTGCACTGGTCCAACTATGCCGCGGCACTCGGTCGCGTCGGCGACCTGGAAGCCGCCGAGCGGGCGGCGGCAGCCGCGGTCCGCTACGCGCCGGACGATGCCGAGCGCCTGGACGAACTGGGGGTGATCCAGCTCCATAACGGCAAGCCGGCCGCCGCGCAGGCGACCCTGTTGCGCGCCTTCGATCTCGCACCCGATACCGTGGGCATCCGCCTCCACGCGGCGCAGGCATGCCACGCCTGCCACGATCATCGCGCCGAAATACTGCTGCAACCCTGGCGCAGCTGGCTGCCGCTTGCGGACGAGCAGATGGCGGAGTTGGCCCAGTTGCTGGTCCAGGTCAACGAGCTGGGCGACGGCATGGAACTGCTCGAGGATCGCGTGCGCCGCGTGCCCGACGATTGGTCGGCGCAATTGCTGTTGGCGAAGGTCTACGAACGCGTCAACCGGCTGGAGCAGGCGCAGGCCAAGCTGCAATGGATACTTGCGGCCATCCCCGCCGACGCCGATCCCGGCATCCGGCGCGAAGTGGAAAGCCAGCAGGCCCAGCTCGCCATGCGCGGGCGCGACTATGCCGCCGCGCGTGCGCTGCTGGAGCACGTCGGCCCCGGCCATGCGGCCCATGACGATTATTATTTCGCCTTGGCCAAGGCCTGCGACCGGCTCGGCGAAACCGATGCGGCAATGCGGGCGCTGGAGACTGCGCATGCCATCCAGATCCGGCTGCTGGCCTCGTCCAACCCTCACTTCCTGGAACCGGACGCGCCCCTGCTGCCGCACGTCGACGACCGCGTGAGCGCGGAAGATTACCGGTCCTGGCCGCAGCTGAGGGCGCCCGACGCCAGCCAGTCGCCGGTATTCGTGGTCGGCTTCCCGCGCTCCGGCACGACGCTGCTGGAACAGATGCTCGATGCGCACCCGCGCCTGCAGTCGATGGACGAGCGCCCGTTCATGCACCAACTCGCCAATCAGCTGGGCGACATCGGCATTGAAATTCCCGGAGATCTGCGCAAGCTGGTCCAGCGCGATTGCGACGAGCTGCGCAAGGGCTACGTGATCCTGGCCTGCGGGAAGGTGCCGCGGCGCTGGGACGCGCGCCTGGTGGACAAGAACCCGCTGAACATGTCGTGGCTGCCCATGATCCACCGCATCTTCCCGGAGGCGAAATTCGTGTTCGTGCTGCGCCACCCCTGCGACGTGCTGCTGAGTTGCTACCTGCAGAACTTCCAGGCAGCGCCGCTGGTCTCCGCCTGCCGCTCGCTCGGGCACCTCGCCCGGGCCTACGTCGCGGCGATGGAGACCTGGCTGTACCACGCCCAACTGTTTCAGCCCGATGTATTCGTTTCGCGCTACGAGGATCTGGTGGCGGACACCCCGGCGCAGACCCGCAAGATCGCGGAGTTCCTGGAGCTTGGCGAGGCCGAGGCGATGCTGCGGTTTGCCGAGCGCGCCCGGGAGAAGGGCTACATCCGCACCCCGAGCTATACCCAGGTGATCGAGCCGATCAGCGCCAAGGCGGTGGGCCACTGGCAGCAGTATGCGGCGTACTTCGAGCCGATCCTGCCCATCCTCGAGCCCATGCTGGCATATTGGGGCTATGCCGGCGGCCGCCCGACTCCTGCGCCAGGTAGCCCGGCGTAAGCTCTCCCATCCTGACGGCTGGCGATGCAGTCCGGGTTGCCGAAAGCTCCGTGGGACCAGTGTAAAACGCTGCCATATGACCCTTTGTGCCGGTGCCGCAGCGACGGTCGGTGCCTGGCTGGCGGCACATTGCCGCCGATGGCGCGGCCTGGGCCTCTACTCAGTTTTGACTTGCGTCAATTGTGTTCTTTGGGTTAGCCTTCCGAAAATGTGAGGGCGAAGGGATGATTTCGTAAAGAAATTGGCAAGGGTGCGTACCGGTTGTTCGGTACGGTTGCCTTTGATTTTCCCCGGTGGTTCAACCGCGGCTGGAACCGCGGAATGTGGCTCTGCTGACTGTCTGGCTCGCGCGAACGAATCGCCGGCGGCGCAGCGCTTCGCGACACTTGCAAGTCCCAAGGGCAGAACCCCGTCGAAGAACGGGGTACTGAAATGTTATTGACACGTCAAATCCGGAGAGCGTAATGAAATCCAACCGAAATCAGCTTTCGCTGGCGGTACGTGCGGCCCTGTCCCTGGGTGCCGTGATGGCCGTCGGCGTCACTGGCAGTGCGTTTGCCCAGGACCAGGCCGCGCCCCAGGCGAGCCAGGCCACCGAACTCAAGACCGTCGTGGTCACCGGTTCGCACATCCGCCGCGTCGACCTCGAAACCTCCAGCCCGGTCATTGCGGTCTCGGCCGAGCAGATCAAGGCGACCGGCAGCCTCACCCTTGGTGACGTGGTGCAGAACCTGCCAGCGGTCACCGGCGGCCTGTTGACCCCGACCGTCAACAACCAGAACAGCCCGAACGCCAATCCTCGCAGCCGGACCATGGTTGGCCTGCGCGGCATGGGCTCGGATCGCACCTTGACCCTCGTGGACGGCCAGCGCGTCCTGAACGCGGATATGAACGCGATTCCGGCGGCTGCCGTGGAGCGGATCGAAGTCCTGACAGACGGTGCCTCGGCCGTGTACGGTTCCGACGCGATCGGCGGCGTGATCAACGTCATCCTGAAGTCCGACTACCAGGGCGCCCAGGTCTCGACCAACTACGGCATCTCCGACCGCGGCGATGGCGAAACGCGCGGCGGCAGCTTCGTGTTTGGCCAGACCTCGGACAAGGGCAACCTGCTTGCGGGCGTGAGCTACAACAAGATGGACATCATCTTGCAGGGCAACCGCAAGTTTTCCCAATACGCCCTGTCGCTGACTTCCAACGGTGACCCGACCGGCCCGCTGTCTGTCATCAAGGGTGGTTCCGGCACCGGCCAATACGGCAGCATCCGCCTTCCGCCAAGCATCGCGGCCAACTTCGGTTGCGCGACGGGCAACCACCTGGCGGCCAACCACGACGCGGTCACTTCCGGGAAGAGCCCGCTGGGCCCCGGCGATTTCCATTGCTTCGGCAACGACGACCGCTACAACTACGCGACGGTGCAGGCGCTGCGCGCACCACAGGAGCGCGTCAATGGCTTCCTGAAGGGGACGTATCACCTCACTGATCACGTCGACGCGTACATGACCACGTACATGAACAAGTCGACCTCGGCCATGCAGTTGGCACCGAATCTTTACGGTGTGAACGTGAATCAGCCGATCTCGAAGGACAGCTACTACAACCCGTTCGGCATCGACTTCACCGGCGACAACGGCAACAGCGTGGGCTTCCGCGAAGTTGCCGGCGGCAATCGCGTGTACAACGCCAGCGAGCGCACGAACCAGTTGCAGGCAGGCCTGAAGGGCAATCTGACTGTTCTGGACAGGGACTGGAACTGGGACGTCGGCGTGAACTATGGCTATTACTCGTTCACGACCACCACGGGTGGCTCGCCCAGCGGCGCCTTGCTGGCGGCGGGCGTGGGTCCGTCGTTCATGAACAGCGACGGCGTCGTGCAGTGCGGCTACCCCGACGCGCCGATTTCACTCAGCACCTGCACGCCCTGGGATCCGTTCAGTGGCCAAACGGCCGCGACGGCAACTGCCTTGAAGGCCGCGGAGGTTCAGACCCTCGTGCAGCAGTGGAGCCTGCAACGTGGCTACCATGCCGATGTCACCGGCGGCCTGTTTGACCTTCCTGCGGGCCAGATGCAGTTGGCGGCGGGTGTCTCTTACCGCGACGAATACACCGCCAACACCATTCCGGCGCAACAGGTCATCGATCCGACCACGGGCACGTGCCCTGGTGCCGGTTGTGCGGCTCCGCTCCGCGGCAGCGACAACGTCAAGGAAGCGTATGCCGAGTTGTTCATTCCGCTCCTGACCGACCTGCCGTTTGCGAAGTCGCTGAACCTGACCCTGGGTGACCGCTATTCCAAGTACAACATGGCGGGCAGCACCAACAACTGGAAGGTCGCGTTCGAGTGGAAGCCGATCAACGACCTGCTGGTTCGCGGGACGGTGGCCTCGGTGTTCCGCGCGCCGAGCATCCAGGACATCTTCGGCACGCCGGCGAGCAGTACCTCCAGCCTGAGCAGCGACCCCTGCGATGGCGCCACGGTGGCCAACCCGGCCTGCGTGAACGTGCCGCTGGATGGCTCCTTCCGCAACCAGACGGTGGCCGAGCACGGCCAGGGCGGTGGCTTGTTCACCGGTTCCAAGTACCTGAACTTCCCGCTCAAGCCGGAAGAAGGCAAGTCCTTCGATTTCGGCGCTGTGTACTCGCCGGAATTCGTGCCGGGCCTTTCGGTCAGCATCGACTACTGGCGCATCTACCTGAACGACACGATCACCATCCCGGGTGAGCAGACCGTGCTGGATCTTTGCTACAACGGCCTGTCCGAGTACTGCCCGCTGATCCACCGCTATGCCTCAGGCGGCAACGTCGGCCAGATCCAGCGCGTGTTCCTGCCCACGACCAACCTGGGCCGGCTGGACGTCAAGGGCACCGACTTCTCGGTCACCTACCGCCTGCCTGAGTTCGGCTGGGGCCAGTTCATCTTCAACATGAACGGGACCTACCTGACGCAGTATCAGGCACAGATCGCCCCGGGCACGGCAGCCAACCGCGTGTTCCAGGGTGCCGGGATGATGGGTTCGCTGGGTTCGGGCCTGCAATCGTCCTGCGCGACGAACACGGGCGGCATGTGCTTCTTCCCGCGCTGGACCTTGCAGCCGATGCTGAACTGGCAGATGGGTTCGTGGGATGCCACCTGGCGCATGCGCATCAGCAGTCCGTTCGACATGGGCTCCAAGAACCTGAGCCAGCAGGCGACGGCTTATCCGGGCCGCGATGGCGTGGTGTTCCACTACGGCAGCCATGCGTACAGCGACGTGAGCCTTGGCTACAACATCAAGCCGCTCAACACGAAGATCAGCATCGGCGTCAACAACCTGTTCGACAAGCAACCGCCGATTCTGTTCGCCAACAACTCGCTGAATGCGAACACCGATCCGGCGGACTTCGACGTGGTGGGCCGCTACTACTGGGCTCGTGCCACGGTCAGCTTCTAAGTCCGGGGTCGATTGCTGTAAACCTGAGGCCGCGCAAGCAATTGCGCGGCCTCTTTTTTGTTGAATCAGTGTCCGCGGCGGGCCGCTGCGCACCGGACCTGTCGTGCTGGCGGGCCTTCGCCGAAAGGTCACCTTGCGTTCACGTCAGGTGTTTATAAGGAACTCGTTAAGTACAGCACGCTGATTTGCCTAGCCCCGCGCGCCAGATCGGACCAGGCGTTCCGTCGGGAGGGCATTGCCATGATGCGTCGTCAGCATTTCATCCATCCATTCCATCGCCAGGCCGGTACGCTGGTCCGCACCACCTTGAGTCTTGCCATCGCCGGGGTGTTCGGGCTGTACGGCCTGGGCGGCATGACACCGGTGCAGGCGCAGTCGTCCACCGGCAGCATCTACGGTACGGCGCCCGCGGGCGATACGGTCACCGTGCGTGGACCGAGCGGCGTGACGCGCACGGTGACTGTCAATACCAACGGCAGCTTCAGCGCGTCCTCGCTGCCCTTGGGCGCCTATACGGTGACCTTGCAGAAGGACGGCGTCATCACCGATACGCGCAACGACATCACCTTTCCGGTGGGCGGCGGTACGCGCGTCGACTTCAACGTCCCCGCGGCCGTCGAGACCCTTGGAACCCTGACGGTGACCGCGAACAGCCTGCCGCCGATCGACATCAGCCAGGTCGATTCGCGCGTCGTAGTCACCTCGGCGCAGCTGGCCAAGCTGCCGTTGCAGCGCAACGCCGAGGCGATCGCGCAACTGGCGCCGGGCGTCAATGCCGGTACCAGCGCCTTCACCGCCTTGCGTGGCCCCGAGGGCCAGGTGCTCAACTCCTTCGCCGGTTCGAGCGTTGCCGAGAATGCTTATTACATCAACGGCTTCAACACGACCGACCCATTGCACAATTTTGGCGGCTTGAGTCTGCCCTACGGGGCGATCGAGCAGGAACAGGTGCTGACCGGTGGCTACAGCGCCATGTATGGCCGTTCCGATGGCGGCGTGATGAACATGGTGGGCAAGCGCGGTACCAACGAGTGGCACTTTGGCGTTGCTGAATTCTGGCAGCCGGATTTCGGCATGGCCAGTCCGGACAACCAGCGCTATCCCAGCGGTCCGCAGTTCCTGAGTGGTCCCGACGGCGTGCAGGGCAAGCCCTATCGCTTCCGCAACGACAACGACGCCTGGCAGCACACCGAGGACGTTTATCTCGGTGGGCCGCTGATCAAGGACCGCTTGTTCTTCTTCGGGTCGTATGAAGCGAACCGCCAGCTGAGCGGACAAAATGTCGGCAGCGTGGAAACCGGCCAGGCGACCCGCTATTCGTACAACAACCCGAAATGGTACGGCAAGCTGGATTGGAACATTACCGACAATAATATCCTCGAATTGACCGGTGCATCGAACAAGTCTTCCTATGCCGGCAACGTGTATGCCTACAGTTACGCCACCGATGGTTCGAACCGCGGAACTTATGGAGCGCTCAAGGGCCCGGATACGCACACTAAGGATGGGGCGGACATGTACAGCCTCAAATACACGGGTTATCTGACCGACAACCTGACGATCGACGCGTTGTACGGCAAGATGAAACAGACCGCCTATAGTCAGGCCAGCGCAAGCGACGATCCATTTATTGCCCGCGCGCAGTTTCAGAATCCTGCATATACCGGTGGTGTTGCCATTGTCGGGCCCCAGGCCATCGAGACCATCAATAATCCCGGGGCCGAAGACAAGACGCGCAACCTGCGTTTGGATATCAATTACAAGATTGGCCGGCATTCCATCACGGCGGGTATCGACAATATGGATACCCAGTCCTTGAACATTGGCCAGCAACGCTCGGGAACGGGCGCTTTTACCTGGTTCTACGGCAAGGGTGATCCCAACCTGCCGATCAGCTCGCTGACCGGGCAGGAAGTCGGTGCGCCAGGTGGTCTGGGTTATTACGCATTCAAGGACATCTTCACTACCGGTGCCAAGAGCGTGCGCGTCAAGCAACGCGCGCAATATATCGAGGATCGCTGGCAGGTCACCAACAATATCCTGCTCTCGATCGGCGTACGCAGCGACCAGTTCACGAATTACAACCCGGACAGCCAGGCCTATTTGCGCCTGACCAAGCCAAACTGGTCGCCGCGGCTGGGTGTGACCTGGGATGTGTACGGTGATTCCAGCCTGAAGGTGTATGCGAATGCCGGTCGGTATTACCTGGATGAACCGGCCAATGTCGCCATTCGCGGCGCCTCCGGCAGCGTATTTACCGACCAGTACTTCACCTATACCGGCATCGACCCGACCACCGGCCAGCCGACCGGACTCACCCAGATTCCGCAGGGGCATTATCCGGGTGTATCGGCAAACAACGAGTTCGGCACGCCGCCCGACCCGCGCCAGGTGACCAGCAAGAACGCCAAGGCCGAATATCAGGATGAGTACATTGCCGGCCTGGACAAGGCATTCGACATGTTCGGCATGCATTGGACCGCCGGCGCCAAGGCGACCTACCGCCGCTTGCGCAACATGCTCGATGACGTCTGCGAAACCGACGTGTTCGTCAACGCCGGCGTAGCGCAGGGATTTGATCCAGCTGCCGCCGAGGGCCAGGGCTGCTACATCATGAACCCGGGCCGCAATTCGTCGTTCAACGTGCCCTTGGTCTACGGGTCCACCACCAGTGGCTACGGCACCATGACCGTGCCCTGGTCGGCGTTTGGCATGCCGGACCTGTTGCGCAAGTACGTGGCCCTGGACCTGTACCTGGAGCACCCGTTCGACGGCAAATGGTTTGGCCGTCTGGATTACACGCTCAGCCACAGCTTCGGCAACTCGGAAGGCTCGGTGCGTTCTGACATCGGCCAGACCGACGTGGCGCAGACCGAGGACTGGGACAACTCCGGCGTGATGACCTACGCCAACGGCGACCAGGCCAACGACCGCCGCCACCAGATCAAGCTTCGCGGCTATTACCAGATCACCCCGGAGTGGCTGCTCGGTGGTACGGCGCAGATTCTCTCCGGCACGCCGCGTACCTGCCTGGGCTATTTCGGCCCGGAGCAAAGTGATCCGTTTGGCTACGCTGCCGCGTATCACTTCTGTGGACCGGAGGGCACACCGGCGCCGGGTGGCGCGACCGGACGCACGCCATGGCAGGAGATCGTCAGCCTGAATGCGGAATACCGGCCGGCCTTTGCGCAGCACAAGCTGGCCTTCAGCGTGCTGGTCTACAACATCTTCAACCAGCAAAAGGTGACGCAGTACTTCAACACCTCGGAATCGGGTCCAGGTGTCCTGTCCAAGGACTTCTGGGTGCCGATCAGCCAGGCGACGCCGCGCTACATCCAGCTTGGCGTCACCTACGACTTCTAGGGATGTGACGGCAGCACGCGGGTGAAGCCTTCCGGTCACCCGCTGAAAGCATCGCCCGTAAACGGGCTCCCACAGTAGCGGCCGAGGTTTGTGGGAGCCCGCTTGCGACCGAAGGAAGTCCCTTGTGGACGGACGATGCCTCTTGTGGGCATGCCGCGCGGCCGTTTTGTGCGGGCAGGGGAATTCGCCGACAATGAGCCGTCCCACGATGCTGCGTGTAGCGGCGAATCCGTGTGGGTGCCGCACCACCCCTTGCCATCGGAAGTGAGATGTCTGCTACTGCCACCGAAATCATCGCCACGGCCCTGAATGCCGGCCAGTTGGCCGAGGCCGAACGGCTGTCGCGGGCCGGGCTCGACCAGCAGCCCGGCGACGGCGACTTGCAGCTGCTGCTGGCGATCAGCCTGCATTTGCAAAAGAAGCTCGACGCGGCAATTCCTGTCTATGCCGAGCTTACCCGCCTGCATCCGCAGTCCAGCGTGCACTGGAGCAACTACGCCACCGCCTTGCGTGAATCCGGCGACCTGGACGCTGCGGCCCAGGCGTATGCCACGTCCTTGCAACTGGAGCCGAAGAACGCCCAGACCCTGCTCAACCTGGGCCTGCTGCAGATGCAGCAGCAGGCCTATCCCGAGGCGCGGGAGACCCTGCTCGATGCGCATCTGCTCGACCCCGAGTCCGTCCCCATCCGCATCCGAGCGGCCAGCGCCTGCAGCGTGTGCCGGGATATGCAGATCGACAAGCTGCTCCAGCCCTGGCGCACCTGGACCGGGCTCGACGACGAACTGCAGCTCGAACTTGCCCACCTGCTGATGGCGCAAGGCGATCCCAAGGGCGCCGAAACGCTGCTGCGCGAAATCCTGCAACGTTCCCCGGCCTACGTGCCGGCGCAGCTCCAGCTGGCGGTCGTGTACGAGCGCATGAACCAGCTCGACGCCGCCGACCGCGTGCTGCGGCAAATCATTGCCGAGCAGCTGGCGCTGGACGAGCTAGTGCGCAGGGAGATCGCGCACCAGCAGGCCCGGCTGGCGCAGCGACGCGGGGACTGGACCGGCTCGCGCGCGTTGCTGGAGCGCACCGGCCCGAATGATGCCAGCGACTACGTGCACTACTTTGCGCTGGCCGAAAGCTGCGACAAGCTGGGCGACACCGCGGCCGCCATGCAGGCTCTGGCTACCGCGCACGCGCGCCAAATTGAGGAGATGCGCCGGGTGGCGCCGTCGCACTTCCTTCCCGATGCGCCGGTGTTGCCTGCGGCGGCCACGCGCCTGGGCAGCGAGGAATTCCGTGCCTGGCCAAAACTGCGCGCGCCGGAATCCAGCCAGTCCCCGGTGTTCATCGTGGGCTTCCCGCGATCGGGTACCACCTTGCTGGAGCAGATGCTGGACGCCCACCCGGCCCTGCAGTCGATGGATGAGCGCCCCTTCCTCAACACCTTGTCCGACGGTCTTGCGAGCTACCAGGTGCGCGTGCCGCAAGACTTGTACAAGTTGAACCAGCGCGACTGCGATGAGCTGCGAAAGCATTACTGGTCCCTGGTGTGCGAGAAGATCCCACGCCACTGGGAGGCGCAACTGGTCGACAAGAACCCGCTCAACATGCTGTGGCTGCCGCTGATCAGCCGCATGTTTCCCGAGGCCAAGTTCATTCTGGCGCTGCGCCATCCCTGCGATGTGATCCTGAGCTGCTATATGCAGAATTTCCGCTCCACGGTGCTGGCCACGGCCTGCGCCGACCTGGAGCGGCTGGCCACGGCCTATGTCACGGCGATGGAGCATTGGTTGCATCACGCCCAGAGGTTCCAGCCCGACGTGCTGGTGTCGCGCTACGAGGATCTGGTTGCCGATCTACCCGCCCAGAGCGGGCGCATTGCCGCCTTCCTCGGCCTCGAGGATGCTGCGCCGCTGCAACAGTTCGCGGCGCACGCGCGCAACAAGGCGTACATCGGCACGCCCAGCTACGACCAGGTGATCCGGCCGGTAAGCACCCGCGCAGTCAATCGCTGGGCGCGCTACCGGGAGCAGCTCGAGCCGATCCTGCCGATCATCGCGCCGATGCTCCAGCACTGGGACTACTCAATCGAGGCCGCAAACGGCGGATAACCGAGCGCCGCGCGCAGCGGATCGAGCAGGGCGCCATAGAGTGGCGCGCGCGCGGTGTCGCTTTGCAGCGGCTGGCGGACCTGGGTGGCGCTGGGCGTATGGACGTCGCGTCGGGTCGTGTGGAACTGCAGGCAGGCGGCTTCGAATGGCAAATCGCAAAAGGCCAGCAGACGGCGGATCGACGCCTCCGGGTCGGCCAGCAGATCCTCGTAGCCATGCTCGAAGACATGGCCGGGATGCAGCGCCGACCCGTGCCGGACGCTGCGGTCGAAGTCGCGCCAGAAACCCGCCAAATCCGCGAAAGTGCGCGTGTACTCGTTGCCGGCGAAGCGTTGCCGGTAGCACGACAAGCAGGTTTCCAGCGGGTCGCGCCGGCAGGCGATGACACGGGCGCCCGGCAGCATGGCGCGGATCGCGCCGATGTAGATCCAGTTGTTCGGCAGCTTGTCGGTGAACCTGGCCCGGCGTCCTTGCCAGCGTGCCGTGCGTTCCAGGTAGCGCCGGCCCAGCCGCTCCCAGTCCACCGGCTGCATGTGCGGCACCCAGTGCGGAAACGGCTGGCCGCGGCGCTGCGATTCCTCGGCCAGCACGGCCGGCAGGTCGACCAGCTCACCGGCGCCTTCGACCGCGCTGTGCGAGGCCAGGATCTGCTCGACCAGGGTGGAACCCGAACGCGGCAGGCTGGTGATGAAGACGACTTCGTGGCCGAGCGTCGGTGTGCTGGCGCCTGGCGGCGCCGGGGTGAAGGCCGCATCGACGGCGGCAACGCTGGCGGAGAAACCGGCGGCGTCCCAGGTCTGCCGCCGCCGCGCCACCGCATTGGCCTGCGCCAGCGCGGCCAGGGATTCGGCGTAGTGCCCTGCATCCGCCAGCGCCTTGGCCAGGGCGAAGCCGATCGCGATCAGGTCGTCATCGCCGGCTTCCGGTCGCTGCATGGCGGAGCGCATGCGCTGGATGTCGTCGTCGGCGAAGCGCGTGGTCTTCAGGTCGGCCAGTCCCCACCAGGCCTGCCCGGCCCAGGGTTGCCTGGCGATGATTTGCCGGTACTGGGCCGCGGCCTCGTCCGCCGCACCGCGGTTGCGCAACTGGTCGCCAAGCAGGGCGCGTGCCGTGGACTGTCCGGGATCGAGCTCGACGGCCTTGTGCAGCGCGGCTTCGGCTTCCTCGCTGCGCACGCCGCGGACCAGCATCACGCCGAGGTTGAACCAGGCCAGGGCCAGGGTCGGTTGCAACTGGCAGGCGCGCTGCAAGACTTCGACCGCCGCGTCGTAGTTGCCGGCGTTGCCGTAGATCGTGCCCAGGGTGTTGCAGTACAGCGCATCGTCCGGGCGCTGCGCCACGGCCTGGCGCATGGCGGCCACGGCTTCACGATGCTGGCCTTGCAGGCTGTGGACACCTGCGCGCATGCGCAGCACCTCGGGGTGGCTGGCCTCGGCCGGCGCGATGGCCGCCAGGCTTTGGCGGGCCGCCTCGAGCCGGCCGGCATCCAGTGCCGCACCGGCGCGCGACACGTGCTGCCTCGTGTTGGCGCTCAATCCTTGCAGTCGTGAAGTCATCTGGGGACGTCCACATCGTCGTGGGTGGCTGCCGCGGGCCTGCGGCAGCGCATGCACGCGGCCGGCGGCAGGCCTGGCGCGGCGCGGCATCGCGTATTATGCCGGTCAGTCGTCAGTCACGCAGGTCCATCACGGTATCGCCATGGCCATTGAAGCAAATCCGCAACCGGTCGACTTCCGCGCGCGTGCGCGTTTTGCCGTGCAGCATGAGGACGAGGCGCTGGCCGAGTCGGCTTACGCGCGCGTCCTGGACAGCGAGCCTGGAGACGTCGAGGCGCTGCAATTCCTTGCCCATCTGCAACTGGTGCGGGGCTTTGCCCACCGCGCCGTCGAGTTGCTGCAGACGGCGGCCCAGGCGCATCCGGACGTGGCCGGCACCTGGCATCAGCTGGGTGCCTCGCAAATGATGGATGGCGACCCGCGCGGGGCGGCAGAGAGCCTGCGCCAGGCGCTGCAGCTCGGCCCGCAGATGTTCGTTGCGCGCCTGCGCCTGGGTATCGTGCTGGATCAGCTGGGCGAATCGCACCAGGCGCTGGTCGAGTATTTCGGGGCGATCAACGTAGCCCAGAACCAGGGACGCTGGTTGAGCGACGACACGACGGCGCCCGGCATCCGCGAGGCGGTCAAGCACGCCATACGCTACGTCGACGCCGGGCGCCACGCCTTGTTCGAGCAGACCATGGAGCCGCTGCGCGAGCGCTATGGGCGTGCCGAGATGGCGCGCGTCGACCAGGCGCTGGCCATCTACCTGGGCGAGCAGCCGGCGAACATTCCCGATGAGCGGCAAAAGCCCAAGTTCCTGTATTTCCCGGGCGTGCCGAGCCGCACCTATTACGCCCGCGAGAACTTTCCCTGGTATGCGCAACTGGAAGCCAGCACCGACATCGTGCGCGAGGAACTGCGCGCGGTGCTGGGGCAGGCGCAAGACGAGCTGGAGCCGTTCCTGGGCGGCCCGGCGGGCGACCTGCCCGGCCTGCTCAAGGGTGGCGGCGCCACGCCGGCGTCATGGGATGCGTTTTTCTTCTTCCGCCATGGCGAGCGTTACGACGAGCACCTGCAGCGTTGCCCGCGCACCGCGGCCCTTCTGCATGACTTGCCGCTCGTGCGTGTTCGCGCGCATGCGCCGGAAGCCTTGTTCTCGGTCCTGCGCCCGGGCTCGCATATCCTGCCGCACCGCGGGGTCACCAACACCCGCCTGGTCACCCATTTGCCGCTCATCGTGCCGCCGGATTGCGCCATCCGCGTGGGGGGCGAGATTCACGCCTGGCAGGAAGGGCGTGCGGTGACGTTCGACGACACCATGGAGCACGAGGCCTGGAACCGCAGCGGCGAGACCCGCGTGGTGCTGATCCTGGATTGCTGGAACCCGGACATGACCGCAGCCGAGCAGGGCGCAATCACCGAGCTCGTGGGTGCGATCGGCGACTTCAACGCCGCCAGCCGCGTCCCCATGCCGGTAGGTTGACTTCTCCCACAAGCAAAATCCGAACTCTCTTCCCCGTCATTCCCGCGGAAGCGGGAATGAGGATATGGAAGTCGCTCAGTAGCGTTGCACGGTCGGGTCGATCTCGACCGACCACGCGTCCATGCCGCCCTCGACGTTGTACACCTGGCTGAAGCCGTGGGCGGCGAAGCGTTGCGCGACACCTTTGCTCGACGTGCCGCCATGGCAGATGAACGCCAGCGCGGTGTCCTTGGGCAGGCTCGCCAGGTTTTCGTAACCCTCCTCGTCGAGGATGCGCGCCGCCGCCAGCGGGGCGGCCAGGGCGCGACCGGCGGCGGGACGCACGTCGATCAGGGTGATGTCGTGGGCGGCCAGTCGGGTCTGCAGCTCCTGCACGCTCATGGACTTGATCGTCTGTGCGCCGGGGAAGCTCAGGCTGAGGCCTTCGCCTTGCACCGTGGTGACCCAGTCGATCACGATGCCGCGCGCGCGTTGTGCGCTGGCCGGGTCGAAATGGACTTCCAAACCGTTGGCGTGGGCAATGATGTCGTTCGCGTCGGCCGGTGCGAGCTGGAAGCCGGCGCTATGGTCCGGGCCGATCTCCAGGTGCAGGGCGACGCCCTCGGCGTCCGCGGTCGCGTCGCGAATGGCCTTGGCAGCGGCATCGGTGATGGTGATTTCCGGCGGGGTGCGATCCGGTGCGGGCAGGCCGAACAGCGTATGCAGCTCGCCGCTGGTGTACATCTGCTGGATGATGTCGGCGCCGCCGATCAGCTCGCCCTGCACGTAAAGCTGGGGAATCGTCGGCCAGTCGCCGTATTCCTTGATGCCCTGGCGGATCTCCGCGTCCTCCAGCACGTTGACGGTGTGGTAGTCCGGCAGGAGTTCATTGAGGGTGTTGGTGGCGGCCATGGAAAAGCCGCACATCGGCTGCTGGCGGTCGCCCTTCATGAACAGCACGACATGGTGTTCGTGCAGCAAGGTTTCGATACGTTCGCGGGTGGCGCTGTCCAGGGGCATGTCCGGCTCCGGCAAATAATGCCCATGATACAGCTGCCGCATTGCCGGCTTCCGGCTTCCGGCAGTTCCATGTGGGAGCCCGCTTGCGGGCGATGCTTTCCAGCCATATACCGAAGAGCATCGCCCGCCAGCGGGCTCCACACAAAAGCCAAAGTTGAAGGGCATTGCCCGGCTACAAAGGACTCCTACGATCGCAAGTGGGCTTCCGCACAAAACACGTGTTCAGCCGAGCGCGGCCCGGGCGGCATCCGCGATCGGTCCGACCCAGGCCGCATATTGCGCGCCGGTCGGGTGCAGGCCGTCGGCGCCGATCCAGCCTGGCGTGGTCTGCCGCGACAGCGGCGTGATGTCGATCCATTGCGCACCGGCGCGCGCGGCCTCGTCCTGCGCCACGGCGTTGTAGGCGTCCACTTCGCGCGCGACCTGGGCGCGGTCGCGCTGCTGCTGGCGGGCGTAGGGTGTGTCGCCCCAGTCGGGAATCGAAGGCACCAGCACCCGCCAGGCGCGCCCGTCGGCCAGCATCACTGCATGCGCGAGTAGGGCGCGCAGCGAGGTCCGGTACAGTTCCGGAGGCTGGCCGCGATACTGGTCGTTTACGCCGATCTGCAGCGAGACCAGGTCGTAGGGGGGGCGCAGGCCTGCCTGTTCGATGCCGGCAGCCAATTCCTGCGTGGTCCATCCGGTGCGCGCCACGATACGGACCTCGCCGAGATCCAGCGATTCGCTGCGCAAGCGGCTGGCCAATTGTTCCGGCCAACGCTCGGCTGGGGCCACACCCTCGCCACAGGTGTAGGAATCGCCCAGGGCGACGTAGCGGAGGACAGGGTGGATCGCGGTCATGCTGCACCAACGGGTGGTCGGGATGGCAAGCCGTAGTTTGCCTGAGCGGCGGCGCGGAGTGGGTGGCGTCGAAGCGCGGCCGGTGGTCGGCTTGGGACATGACTTCTGGCGTGGTGTTCAAGCGCGCGGCGAGGGCTTACGATCAAGATCCGGTTTGCGTGCATGGCGCGCGCGTACCGCGCCAACTGCTTCAGCCTGAGGGGATTGCCATGCATACGACTCGACTTGCGGCAACGGTAGCCAGCGCCGTGGCGCCATTTGGACTTTCGCTGCTGCTGGCCGGGCCGGTCGTGGCGCAGCAGCGGCTCACTCCGGAAGAGGCGCTGATTGCCCAGCGCAACAGCATCGAACAGCAGCTGGAGCAGGTTGCCGTTATCGACCGCAAGGTCATGGTCAAGATGCGCGACGGCAAGTTGATGGCGGCCGACATCTACCGGCCGAAGAATGCCACCGGCAAGGTGCCGATCATCTTCGTGCGCACGCCGTACAACTTCAATTACTGGGACGTGAAGCTGGGCGCCCCGCGCGATATGAGCCGCGAGCTCGAGGCGGTGAAACGCGGCTACGCCTACGTGGAGATCAACGAGCGCGGGCACTTCTTCTCGCAAGGTGAGTACGACATCCTCGGGCCGCCGCTCTCCGACGGTTCGGACGAGATCAAGTGGATGTCTTCGCAGCCCTGGTCCAACGGCAAGGTGGGTACCACCGGTTGCTCCTCCACTGCCGAGTGGCAGCTGGCCGTGGTGGCACAGAATGATCCGGGCCTCGCCACGTTCAACGTGCAGGGCTTTGGTGCCGGCGTGGGCAAGGTCGGCCCGTACTGGGAACAGGGCAACTGGTACCGCGGTGGCGCGGTGCAGATGCTCTTCATCGACTGGCTGTATGGCCAGCAGAACCAGGTACGGCCAATGTTTCCCGCCAACACCTCGCAGGCCGACCTGATCCGGGTGTCGAAGGCGTTCGACCTGGCGCCGCACATGCCGCCGGTGGACTGGGACAAGGCGTTCTGGCACCTGCCGGAAAACGACATCATGCGTGCCGTCGGCGGTCCGCCGGGCATCTTCGACACGGACATGCCGGTCGCCACCGGCGGCAACATGATTGCGCGCACGCCGAGCAGTCCGGCCTGGACCAAGGGCGGGCTGTGGAACGAGAGCATGCGGGTGAGCAAGCCGGGCCTGTGGTTCATGAGCTGGTTCGATGTGTCGGTGTCGCCCAACCTGGCCGCCTACAACGAGGTGCGGCGCACCGCGCCGAAGGCCATCGCCGACCAGCAGTACGCAGTGATCGCGCCGGTGCTGCACTGTGCCTACACCCGCGCCACCGAGCACACCATGGTCGGCGACCTGGACATGGGCGATGCGCGCATGGACTACAACGCGCTGATGTACGGCTGGTTCGACCACTTCCTCAAGGGCGAGGACAACGGCATCCTGCAGAAGCAGCCCAAGGTGCTGTACTACGTCATGGGTGAGAACCAGTGGAAGCAATCGCCGACCTGGCCACCGGCAGGCGCCACCACGCAGAGTTACTACTTCACCAGCAAGGGCCACGCGAACACCTTGTACGGTGATGGCGCCCTGGTTTCGGCACCGACGGGCGACGACCAGCCCGACAATTTCATCTATGACCCGGGCAATCCCGTGCGCACCTTTGGTGGCGGCGGCTGTTGCCAGGGCAATGCGGTGAAGTTCGGCTCCTACGACCAGAGCGAACACGAGACGCGCAACGACATCCTGGTCTACGACAGCGAGCCGTTCAAGCAAGGCGTCGAGGTCAGCGGGCCGATCACGGTGACGCTGTATGTGTCCTCCAGCGCCAAGGACACCGACTTCACCTTCAAGGTGATGGACGTCTATCCAGACGGGAAGGCCTACAACATCACCGAGAACATCCAGCGCATGCGCTACCGCGACGGCTACGACAAGCCGCTGGCGTGGATGGCGCCGGGCAAGGTGTACAAGGTGACGTTCCAGCCCATCGACACCAGCAACTGGTTCGCGGCCGGGCACAAGCTGCGGGTGGCGATCTCCAGCAGCAACTTCCCGCGCTTCGACCGCAACCTCAATACCGGCGGCAACAACTACGACGAAACCAAGTGGGTGGTGGCGCACAACGCCGTGCACCACGACAGCCAGTATCCATCGAGCATCACCATCACCGTGGTGCCCGGTGGTGGCCAGCCCGCGCGAGTCAGCCTGCCGAAACACGACTGACCGCACGCGACGAGACAGATAGGCCCCTCTCCCCCAACGATGGAGCCGTCAGGGGAGAGGGAGTTGGTGTGCGGCCGTCTGGATGTCCCGTGCCGCTGCGGACTTGCCCTTCTCTCCTGGCTTCGGCGGGGAGAGGGAGCGCCGCGTCACGCCGTCTCGAACAGCGCCATGAAGCCGTAGTCCATGTGGCTCTGCATGTGGCAGTGGAACAGGCTCAGGCCTGGCTGGTCGGCGATGAAGTCGACCTCGGTGGTCTGGAAGCCCGGCACCAGCACCACGTCCTTCATCACCCCACGCGTGGGCTGGCCCATGACGCTCACGATCTCGAAACTGTGCCGGTGCAGGTGCAGCGGGTGGATGTCGTCGCTGGCATTGCGCAGGCGCAGCCGGTAGCGGCCACCGAGCCTGAGTTTGCGCATCACGGGCATGGTTTTGTCGTCGAAGGGCACGCCGTTGATGGACCACAGGTCGAAACCTTCGCCTGCGCTTTGCCGTGCGGTGATCAGCAGGTCGATGATCTCGTCGGGTTTGGCCGGTTTGCCGACCGGGCCGGCAAAGCGCCGGTAGTCCCACTTGAACCCGGTCGGGGGCGCCTGCCACTGCGGCTCGCCGCTGGCGCCTGCGTATTCGACGACGATGCCCATGCCGGCTTCGCGGGTATCGTCGGTAGTGTCGCCGAGCACCCATACGCCCGGCCGGTTCATTTCCACGATGGCGGAAATGCGCTCGGCGGTGCCCAGCCACAACACTGGCACCTCGGCCGGCGTCGGCACCGGGTTGCCGTCCAGCGCGATCACCTTGAACGTGTGCCCGGGCAGGGCGAGGCTGTAATTCTCGGTGGCGCTGGCGTTGACCACATGCAGCAGCACGCGCTCGCCGCGCTTGACCTTGATCGGCTCGCCTTCGCCGAGCATCTTGCCGTTGATGGCGTATGCCTCGTAGTTGAGCTCGTAGCCCGGCGGCACCGTGCCGGCGTCGGGGTCGGCCTTGGCGGCAATGCCGACCAGGTCGATATCCATGCCGTCCGGCGCCATGAACGGCGCGTCCATGTCGACGCGGTTGAGGTAGGGCAGGAACTCCTTGAGGGTCAGGAACACCTCGCGGTCGTAGGTGCCGGGATCGTGCCTCGGCTCGATATATACGGGCCCGGCCAAGCCCGTGTACAACCCGCGTGCGAGGTCGGTGCCGGCGCGCACATGGGTGTGGTAGTAGCGCAGGCCCGAGGGCGTGGGCGTGAACACGAGGCGGCGCTGGCCGTGCGCCGGGATTGGTGGCGTGCCTTCCTCGAACGCGCCGTCCACGCTGTCGGGAAGGTGCTGGCCGTGCCAGTGCACCTGCTCGGCGACATCGGTGTCGTTCCTGACGTCGACGATGGTGCGCTGGCCTTCCTTGAAGCGCAGCAGCGGGCCGGGGAAATCGCCGTTGTACAAGGTGGTGGAGACGAAGCGCTTGGCGCCGAGCTCCAGGATCCCTCTGGCGATGCGCAGCTTGTAGTCCGCCTTGGCGGCGCGTTCGGCGGCAGTGAGCGGGGTTTCCTTGGTGGGCGCCATGCCGTCGGTGGCCGTGGCGGAGGCCCATGGAACGCTGGCCGCGAGTGCGGCCAGTCCGGTGTTTTTCAGGAAATCACGCCGATCCACGATGGCTACGCCCGAGTGAGAACAGTTCTCAATAGTATGCCATCGACGCTACAGCACACGGCGCATCGCCGTGGCCGTGGCAATACCTGGCCGGGCTACTGGCCAAGCATGGTGTCCACCCGCTGCCTGAGCTCGGCCACGGCGGCCACTTGCTGCGTGGTTGGCGTGGCCATGGTGGACGGGTTGTCGCCATCGCCGCCATAGGAGCCGCCGTACAGCGAGTTGTATTGCGCGATCAGCTCGCCGTTCAACTTCCGCAGTTCGGGGTTCTCCTTGCCGCGCTGCTTGGCCTGCTGCAGCGCCGCTGTCGTCCGCTCGATGTCGGCGCTGAGCTGCATGCCCAACTGGAACTGCTGCTCGAGACCGGCCACCGGCTTGTCGACGCGCGGATCGGCGCGCACGGTCAGCGACCGGGTCAGGGTCTGTCCACCGGCAGTGAGCTTGGCCGTGTACTGCCCGGGCAACGCCGGCACGCCGGTGAGTCCCATGGGCGTTTCGCCGTAGATCACACCCATTGGCGCATGCGGCTCCAGCGTGGGTGGCGACGGATAGAGCAGGTTCCAGACGAAGCGGTGCATGCCGCTCTGCGCGGACAGACCTTGCGGTGCCCGCAACCAATAGGTGGGGAAGTTGATTTCGTTGGGGTCGACCGTGGGCGGCTGGTCGGTGGAGCTGAAGTGGCGCACGAGCTTGCCTGAGGCGTCCAGGATGTCCAGCGTCACCGGGCCGGTGATGCCGGGCTTCAGCAGGTAGTCGATGATGGCGCCGCTGGGCGGGTTTTGTCCGGCCGGGAATTCGGGCTCCAGTTGGGTATCGGAGTAGGCATTGCGCGGGAGCTGATAGGCCGCGGCGGGTTGGTACAGGTACGCCTTCGAAGCCGCCTTGGCGGCGGCGAGCTGGCGCAGCGGGCTGATGTCGTCGAGGATCCACAGGGCGCGGCCGTGGGTGCCGAGCACGATGTCGTTGTCGTGGATCACCAGGTCGCGCATGGACGTCTGCGGCAGGTTTTGCTGCAGCGATTGCCAATGCGCGCCATCGTCGGCGGAGAACCAGACCGCACGTTCGGTGCCGGCAAACAGCAGGCCTTTCTGTACCGGATCCTCGCGCACGACGTTGGCCGAGGCATTGTCCGGCAAGCCATCCACGATGAGTTGCCAGGTCTTACCGCCGTCGTGGGTGCGATAGATGTAGGGCTTGAGGTCGTCGAGGCGGAATCGGCTGACCGAGGCGTACGCGGTCTCATCGTCGTAGTGCGAGGCGACCAGCTGGGTCACCTTGCTCCACGAGGTCATGCCCTTGGGGGTGACGTCCTGCCAATGCTTGCCTCCATCGCGGGTAAGCCAGATGAGCCCGTCGTCGGTGCCGGCCCAGATCGTGTTGGCGTCCTTGAATGAGGGGCCGATGCTGTAGATCACACCGCGGTGGTCCAGGGGATTCTCGTGCGCGGCAAACGGCTTCAGGTTCGCCGGTATGCCGGGATTGGGCCGCGACAGGTCGGGGCTGATCGTCTGCCAGCTATGCCCGCCGTCCGTGGTCTTGAACAGAACGTTCGAGCCCAGGTAGAGCACATGTGGATCGGCCGGCGAGAACAGCAGGGGCGCAGTGCGGTTGAAGCGGTACTTGCCGGTGAAGAGCGCCACTTGCGGGCCCACTTGCTGGCTCTCCCCCGTCCGCCAGTCGTAGCGCACCACGCGGCTGGAATAGGTGATGTCGGGGTTGAGCGGGTCGGGCGCGATATAGGCATATTCCTCGCCGCCCACCGGGTGCCAGTCGCGGAACGTGATCTGGCCGTCGTTGCTGCGGCTGGTGATGGCCAACGAGCCGGTGTCCTGCTGCGAGCTGTAGACGCGATAGGGGAACTGGTTGTCGGTGGCGACGTGGTAGGACTGGGCCAGCGGCTGGTTGTACCAGGTGCTCCAGGTCTTGCCGCCGTTGACGGTGATCGTCGCGCCCTGGTCGACGCCGATGGCCATGATGCTGGGATTGGCCGGGTTGATCCAGGTGTGGTGGTAGTCGTTGCCGCCGGGCGCGCCGCGCAGCGTGGTGTAGCTCTTGCCGGCGTCGATCGAGTGGTACCAGGCCGTGGAGCTCACGTAGATCTCGTCGGGGTTGTCCGGGGCCACGGTGATCCAGCCGCCGGCGTTCCGCGGATCGTGGTTGACCGGGCGAAAATTCAGCCCCGCGTCATTGGAGAGATAAAGCCCGCGTTGCGCGGAGGACGCGCCGACGCTGGCGTACACGCGGCTGGGCGCGCTGGGCGCGATGCCGAGCCAGATGCGCCCCAGGCCTTGGGCGACGGTCGGCAAGCCTTTGCCGACCTGCTTCCAGGTGGCGCCACCATCGGTCGACTTGAATACGCCGCTGCCTTCCACGCCCTGGTGGATCTGCCAGCGCCACGGCGAGACCCGGCTGGCCCAGAGCACCGCATACACCGTGTCCGGATCGGCCGGATCCAGCACGACCTGGGCCGCGCCGACGTCCGGACCCTTGTACAGCACCTTCTGGAAGGTCTTGCCGCCATCGGTGGAGCGGAAGATGCCACGTTCGGGATTCGGGCCGTAGGGATGGCCGAGCACGGCGACGAACAGCCGGTTTGCGTCATGCGGGTCGACGGCGATGGCCGGGATCTGCTGGCCGTCGCGCAAGCCCAGGTGCTGCCAGGTCTTGCCGGCGTCACCGGATCGGTACAGGCCGTCACCGGTGGACAGGTCCGGACGTTGCGTGGCTTCGCCGGACCCGGCGTAGATGACGTTTGGATCGGAGGGCGCGATCGCGATGGAGCCGATGGAGTTGTTCTCGTCGCCGGTGAACGACGGTGTCCAGGTCGCGCCGGCGTCCGTGGTCTTCCACACCCCGCCGTTGTCGGCGCTCATGTAGAACACGTTGGGCTGGCTGGGAATGCCGACGACGGCGCCGATGCGGCCGCCACGAAATGGCCCGATCAGCCGCCAGTCGAGCGCGCTGTAGAGCCCTGGATCCACCTGGGCCAGAGTGGGCAACGCAGGGACCATGAGCGTGAGGGCGAGGAACAGGGCGATACATGCCCGCCTGGCGCGGTCGTGTATGTTCATCTGCTGTCTCCTGCGATGAAAAGGTTCGTGTGCGAGCACATGGTGCTTCGAGGTCGATCAGGATTGCCGATGTATGGCGGCGTGACCCGGCGCGGTAGTGCCCCTGGCGTCCAAGTATGGCATCGACACGGCTGCCACAGACGCCTGGGAACCGCTCACTTGGGGTTGCCGTCGTGCCCTGGAGGGATGTTTTGCACACCGGGGAACGAGCGTCGCTACGTGATGCAGCCGCCATGGCCAGCATCCGCCGTGCCGGTTGACACCCTGCCTGCGTTCGAGTTGAATCCGGAAGACAAGCTGCGCGGCCCACGCTGCCGTGGGATTCGACCGCAGGCTCGATGGGCTTCAATCGTCGATTCATTGCCTTATCCGTCCAGGGGATGTCCATGCGCATATCACTCCGAGCTTCCGCTGTTGCTTTTGGCTTGTTGGCACCGTGTTTTCTTTTTGCCCAGGAAACGCCCACCGAACGGATCGCCGCCGCCGACGTAGTGACGAAGCTGGACGCGCTGCAGACTTCCCTCGACTTGCCGGCGCTGGCAGCCAAGCTCACCGGGCCGAATGCCCAGCGCGACCAGGTGGTGGCGAGAGCCAAGCAACTGATGGATACCGAGTTGCTGGCGATGGGCGACGACATCACCAAGCATCCGGAAATCGGCTTCAAGGAAACGCGCTCGGTGAAACTGCTCACCGACTGGCTCAAGAAGCACGGTTTCGAGGTGACCATGGATGTCGCCGGGATGCCGACCGCGTTCGTGGCCCGCTACAAGAAAGGCACGGCCGGCCCCAACCTTGGCATCATCGTCGAGTACGACGCCTTGCGCGGCACCAAGGGCGCGTTCCACGGCGACCAGCACAGCACCCAGGGTCCGATCGGGCTGGCCGCAGCGGTGGCAGTGTCCGAGTTCCTGACCAAGTCGAAGACGCCGGGCACGGTGACCGTCTATGGCACGCCGGGCGAGGAAATGATGCCGCCCAATGCCAAGACCGACATGCTGAAGGCCAAGGTCTTCGATGGCGCCGACATCCTGGTGCGCAGCCACTCGACCAGCCGCACCAGCCGTCCGGCAGCCGGCTTCGGTACCTGCTGCATGAACATCAATGGCGTCAAGTACACCTTCAGCGGCGCGCCGGCACATCAGCTGGCGGCGTGGAACGGGCGCAACGCCTTGACCGCGGTCATGCAGCTCTTCAGCAACATCGACGGCATGCGCAGCAACATGCGCCCGGAAACGCGCATCCAGGGCGTGATCACCGAAGGCGGCGCGGCGCCGAACGTGGTGCCGGACAAGACCGTGGCCGATTTCTACGTGCGCTATCCGGACGAGGTGTACCTGGCCCAGGTCCAGGACATCGTCGACAACGCCGCCAAGGCGGCGGCGCTCTCCACCGGCACCAAGGTGAAGATCGACCGTTATGGCGAGGACCGTGACGGCATCAGCGTCGGCTCGCTGGCCGAGGTCGCGTTTGCCTACATGAAGAAATATGGCGCGACGGACGTCCAGCCGGAGCCCGGCAAGCCGCAGGGCTACGAGGAGACCGGCAGCGTCTCCAGCGCCATCCCGGGCGTGGGCTTCTCGGCCAAAACGTCCAACGCGCCAAACCACACCTACGAGATGGAGGCCGACGCGCTGTCGTCGGTGGGGCATGACGGCTTCGTCGTCGATGCCCAGGCCATGACCGCGTTGTTGTTCGATTTCGCCACCCGCGCCGATTATCGCGAGACCGTCAAACAGGAGTTCCAGACCATCCAGGGCCTGAAGACCGAATACATCGATGCCCTGCACAAGGCTTACGTGCTGCCCAAGGTTCCAGATCCGCAATAAAGCAGATAAAGGGGACGTGGCTAATTAAGTAGCAACTTAATTAACCACGTCCCCTTTATAACGTTAACCCACCGAGGAACGACGCATGGATACGAATGATTCAATACGCCCAAGCCGCCGTAATTTCCTGAAGACTTCCGCGCTCGGCATGGCCGCGGTGCCCGCGGCCATGCTTGGCGGCAAGCTCATGGCAGCGCCGGCCGCCGCCGCTGCCAAGCTGCCGCCTTCCATCCTCTCGCTCAAGCCGGTCATGGACAAGGCCATGCCGATCACCGACGCCGAGCGCAAAACGCGCTTGGCCAAGGCGCAGCGGCTGATGGCGGAGAACAAGATCGACGCCATCTACGTGGATGGTGGCGCCTCGATGGAATATTTCACCGGCATGCACTGGTTCACCAGCGAGCGCCTGATGGGCTTCGTGTTGCCGAAATCGGGCGACCCGATCTACATCACCCCCGCGTTCGAGGAGAGCCGCGCCCGCGAGCAGATCAAGTTTGGCCACGACGTGCGCGTGTGGCAGGAGCATGAGGATCCCTACCAGCGCGTGGCGCAGGTCATGGCCGAATTGCATGCCACCACCGGTTCGCTCGGCATCGAGGAACAGGTACCGTATTTCCGTTCCTCGCGCATTGCGCAAATCCTGCCGCAGGCGCGCCTGGTCTCGGCCATCCCGGTGACCGCCGGTTGCCGCGCGATCAAGAGTCCTGCCGAACTGGCACTGATGCAGGTTGCGAACGACGCGACGCTCGCGGCCTACCACGCCATCTATCTCGGCCTGCAGCCCGGCATGACGCAACAGGACGTAGCGGCATGGCTGGCTGCCGCCTACGAGCGCCAGGGCGTTACCGGCGGCGCAGGCATCAACGTCGGCGAGTACACCGCGCTGCCGCACGGCTCGATCATGCCGCAGAAGATTGTCGACGGCACCCCGCTGATGATGGATGGCGGTTGCACCGTGCACGGCTACCAGAGCGACATCACGCGCACCTTCACCCTGGGCAAGCCCAGCGACAAGATGAAGAAGGTGTTCGATATCGTGCTGCAGGCGCAGACTGCCGCGCTCAAGGCGGCGCGCCCCGGCGCGGCCATGGAATCGGTGGATGCCGCGGCGCGCAAAGTCATCGTCGACGCCGGCTATGGCCCCGACTACAAGTACTTCGGCCACCGCCTGGGTCACGGCATCGGCATGAAAGGGCACGAGTGGTATTACCTGGTGCGCGGCAACAAGCGCAAGCTCGAGCCCAACATGACCTTCAGCGACGAGCCGGGCATCTATATCCCCGGCGAATTCGGCGTGCGCCTGGAGGACGACATGGTCATCACCACCGATGGCGCGCGCCTGTTCACGCCGCAAAGCCCGTCGCTGGAGCATCCCTTCACTTAACTGGAATAAAGGTGGCGTGGCCTATAAAGGGATAAAGGGGACGTGGCACATTAAGCTGCAACTTAATGTGCCACGTCCCCTTTATCCCTATCCATGCGGAGGCTCGGTACCCACATGAACAAGGCGAAAGCAGCGACAAGCTGGATCGCCGCGGCGGTCATCCTGGTGGTGGTCATCGTGGCCGGCGTGTTCCTGGTGCGCAGGGCGCTGCATCCGGTATCGGCATCCGACCACGTGGCGACTTCGGCGGAAACGGCGGATCAGGCCATCGCGTCATCGGCACGGCATCCGCCCGCAGCAGCGCCAGCCGGTATCGCCCCGGCGTCGACGGCGGTGTTGCCGGCGCTGAACGACAGTGATGACGAGGTGGCCGCTGCGTTGGCGGCTCTTGTCGGTGGCGAGTTGCGTGGCTTGCTGGTTCCGCGCCAGATCATCCCCCGGATCGTGGCCACCATCGATGCCTTGCCGCGGCATGCGGGTCTCGGTCCGACCATCCTGCCGGCGCAACCGCCGAAAGGCGCGTTCCTCACGGCCAATGCGGACGGCGGCAAGGTCATGGCGGCAGAGAATTCCGCCCGCTATGCGCCGTACATGACCCTGGTGGAGAACACCGACGCCCAGGCACTGGTCGACTGGTACCGACGCGACTACGCGCTGTTCCAGGAAGCCTACCGGCAGCTGGGCTATCCCAAGGCATCCTTCGATGATCGCCTGCTGGTTGCGCTCGGTGACTTGCTCGCCGCGCCCGAGCTTGCCCAGCCGGCTGCGCTGCAAGCCAGCAAGACCTACTACGTGTACGCCGATCCCGCGCTGGAATCCCTCTCGACCGGGCAGAAGCTGCTGCTGCGGCTCGGCCCGGCCAACGAGGCCAAGGTGAAGGCGAAACTACGCCTGATCCGCGCCGCCCTGGTGGCCAGGAAATAAAGGGGACGTGGCAAATTAAATCGAGGGCCGGACCAGTCGCATCAACGGCTGCCTCCCTCGATTTAATTTGCCACGTCCCCTTTATTCCTCTTTATCCAGCGCATGCTCGATGCGCCGGTCGGGCACCAGCCAGAGCAGCGCGGCGATGATGTAGATGAGTTGCGCGGCCCAGGCATGCCACGCTGTCAGCGCGATACCCGAGAGATACAACACAGGCGAGAACTTGCCCTTCCAGTCGTGCCCGACCGCGCGGCGCAAGGCCGAAGCCTCGCCGTCCGCCGAGATGAGTTGCCGCTGCAGGATCCAGTACGCCACGGCCGCCATCAGCAGGACACCGCCGTAGGCGGCCGTGGGCGGCGCGGCGAAATGATTTTCCCCCATCCACGCCGTGGTGAACGGGAACAGCGACAGCCAAAACAGCAGGTGCAGGTTGGCCCACAGCACCTTGCCGGAGACGTGGTGGCTGATCGAGAGCATGTGGTGGTGGTTGTTCCAGTAGATGCCCACGTAGATGAAGCTGAGCACGTAGCAGAGCAGCACCGGCGCCAGTGGCGGCAAGGCCGCGAACGAGGCGCTTTCCGGCGCCTTCAGTTCCAGCACCATGATGGTGATGATGATCGCGATCACCCCATCGCTGAACGCTTCCAGCCGACCCTTGCCCATGGACGCTCCGCCCCCGCTTGACTGCCACGGATGGTAATGCACGTCCTCGGCGCGTTGTCATTGCCCTGTCACATCCGGATGTTGCAATAATCGCGTCACATCGCTGCCGCAGTACTGACCATGCAGAAGCGCATCCTCATCGTCGAAGACGAAGCTTCCATCCGCGACATGGTGGCCTTCACCCTGCGCAAGGCGGACATGGCCGTGGCCCAGGCCGCCGATGCCCGCGAGGCGTTGGTCGCGATTGCCGATGCCCCCCCGGACCTGATCCTGCTGGACTGGATGCTCCCTGGCATGAGCGGCCTCGAGCTGGCCAGGCGCCTGCGCCAAGAGGCGGCGAGTGCCGAGGTGCCGATCATCATGCTGACCGCGCGCGGCGAGGAGGTCGATCGGGTCAACGGTCTGGAGGCCGGCGTGGACGACTACGTGGTCAAGCCGTTCTCGACCCGCGAGCTCGTCGCGCGCATCCGGGCCGTGTTGCGGCGCAGCCAGGGCGACGACGGTACCGGCTCGATCGAGATCGGCCGCCTGCGCATCGATGCGCCGGCGCAACGTGTCTACGCCGGGGACGAGCTGGTCTCGATCGGGCCTACCGAATACCGGCTGCTGCATTTCTTCATGACGCACGCCGAACGCGTGTATTCCCGCGCGCAGTTGCTCGATCACGTGTGGGGCGGCAACGTGTACGTCGAGGAACGCACCATCGACGTGCATGTGCGCCGCCTGCGCAAGACGCTGGAGCCATACGGACTCGATCATCTGCTGCAGACGGTGCGCGGCACCGGCTACCGGTTGTCGGCCAAGGCATGAATACGGAGCCGCGTGCCCGGCGCCTGCTGGAGGAGTTGCACGACGTGCGCGATGCCGCGGCCAGCCTGCCGGATGCGCTGGTGCTGCTGGATGCGCATGGCGGTGTCCGCTGGTGCAACCGCTCCGCGGAGCGCCTGCTCGCGCTGGCCTGGCCACGCGACCGTGGCGTGGTCCTGGCCACCCGCTATGCCGGCCACAAGCTCGGCGACTGGCTCGACGGTGGCGGTGCCGAACCGGTCGAGGACATCCCCGCGCCGACCGATGCCGGCGTGCATCTGCAGGTCACCACCATGCCTTACGGGCGGCACCAACGCCTGCTGCTGGCCCGCGACATCAGTCGGCTGACGCGGCTGGAGCAGGTGCGCCGCGACTTCGTGGCCAATGTCTCGCACGAATTGCGCACGCCGCTCACGGTGATCCACGGTTACCTGGAATTGCTCGATCCCGAAGACGTGCCGGTGCTGGCGCCGGTGCTGGGCGAGATGCGCGCGCAGTCGCAACGCATGCGGCAGATCGTCGAGGACCTGCTGGCCTTGTCGCGGTTGGAGATGGAGCGGCGCCTGCCCGAAGAGCGTGTGGCCATGCAGCCGCTGCTGCTTTCGCTGCGCCGCGAAGCCGAGGCCCTCAGCCATGGCCGACACCGGATCACGCTGGAGGACGAGGCGCACGGCGATCTCCTGGGCTCGGTGAAGGACCTGCATAGTGCCTTCGGCAACCTGGTCAGCAACGCGGTCCGCTACACACCGGACGGCGGCGCGATCGCCATCCGCTGGCGGCGCACCGCAGCTGGCGCCGAGTACTCTGTCACCGACACCGGCTACGGCATCCCGGCCGAGCATCTCTCGCGCCTGACCGAGCGCTTCTACCGGGTGTCATCGAGCCGCTCGCGCGGCAGCGGCGGTACCGGCCTCGGCCTTTCCATCGTCAAGCACGTGCTGAACCTGCACGACGCCGAGTTGCGCATCGAAAGCGAGGCCGGTATCGGCTCGACCTTCACCTGCGTCTTCGACCGCTCGCGCGTGCTGATGGATAAAGGCGACGTGGATAAAGGGGACGTGGCAAATTAAATCGGGAGCCGGACCGGTCGTACCGACGGCTGCCTCCCCCCGATTTAATTTGCCACGTCCCCTTTATTTGCCTTTATTGCCTTTATCCGCATTTGTGTCACGCGCACGTCATCCGGCCGTCGCCTGCGTGCAACGGACAGGCCCGAAGATCAGGCCAGGTCCGAACGGAGACGAGCGTCGTGCGCATGACCTTCATCACGGAAACCTGGTCGCCACAAGTGAACGGCGTGGCCCTGACAGTGCGAGCTCTCGCCGAAGGCATGGCCGCGCGCCGCCATCACGTCGAAGTGGTGCGCCCGGGTGCCAGTCGGCTTGATGGCAGGATCGGCCTGGTGTCTGCACGCGGCGTTGCCATGCCGCGCTACCCGGACGTGCAGTTCGGCTTGCCTGCCGGAAGCAGCCTGCGCCGGCGCTGGACCATGCAACGTCCCGACGTGGCCTATATCGCCACGGAAGGGCCCTTGGGCCTGTCGGCGTTGCGGGCGGCCAGGGCGCTCGGTATTCCCGTGGTTACCGGATTCCACACGCGCTTCCACGACTACGCCGCGCACTACGGCATCGGCCTGCTGGCGCCACTGGTGCGCAGCCACCTGCTGCGCTTCCATCGCCGCGCGCAGATGACGCTCGTGCCCACCCGCGCCTTGCAGACGGAGCTGAGGGATGCGGGCATCCCGCACGTGCGCAAGCTGCGCCGCGGCGTCGACGGCAAGCTGTTCACGCCGGAGCGTCGCGATCCTGAATTGCGCCGCAGCTGGGGCGTCGACGACGATACCCCGGTCGTGCTCTGCGTGGGCCGGATTGCGGCGGAGAAGGGCCTCGTGCTCGCCCTGCAGGCATTTCGCGCGCTGCAGGCGCGCTATCCAGCCGCACGCATCGTGCTGGTTGGTGACGGCCCACGCCGGGAGGCCCTGAGTGCCGCCTATCCCGAGGCGCTGTTCGTCGGTACCAAGCGCGGCACCGAGCTCGCCGCGTATTACGCGAGTGCCGACCTGTTCCTGTTCCCGAGCCTGTCGGAAACCTTCGGCAACGTCGTGCTGGAGGCTATGGCGTCCGGCCTGGCGGTCGTTGCCTTCGACCATGCGGCGGCGCAGGAACACATCGCCAACGGCATCGCCGGCATCGTCGTGCCGAAATCCGATCCACGTGGCTTCGTCACCTCGGCTTACCAGCTCGGCCTGGACCAGGAAACACGGCGGATGCTCGGCCTCAATGCCCGCATCGTCGCCTCCCGCTGCTCGCCGGAAGCCATGCTCGCCGAATTCGAGGCACTGCTGTTTTCCCTGACGCGCGAGGATCCCGATGCCTGCCTACGCGCTGTCGCCTAGAAGAGCCCTCTGGGTACTGGACCGGCGGCTGTGCCGGGCGGCCAGCCGCTGGGCCGCCCGGCGCGGTGTACAGCGGCTGTTCGGCGTGGTCAGCCGTCTCGGCGACGGTTGGCTCTGGTACGGGCTGATGGCGGTCCTGGCGCTGTTCGCCGGTCGCGCCGGCCAGCTCGCCGCCCTGCACATGGCGGGCACCGGCCTGGTGGCCTGGCTGCTGTATCGGACCCTGAAGCGCCGTACCCGCCGACCGCGACCGTTCCGTGTCCACCGCGGCGTGGTCGCCCGCGCCGCGCCGCTGGACGAATACAGTTTTCCGTCCGGGCATACCTTGCACGCCTTCAGCTTCAGCATCGTCGCCGCCGCCTGGTTCCCGGTACTCGCCTTGCCCCTGGCCGTGTTCACCCTGCTGGTGGCGATGTCGCGCGTGGTATTGGGTTTGCACTATCCGACGGATGTCGCCGCTGGCGCCGTGCTTGGTATCGCGCTTGGCACCGGGTCGCTGTGGATCGGCTGGCTGATAAACGGGGCATGGCTGGTGAAGCCATTACTTGATTAGCCACGTCCCCTTCATCCACGTGATCCCCGACGAACCCATGAACGACATTTCCGATGCCGCCCCGGATTCATCGGGCGTGGACTACCGGCAGCCCGAGCTCTACCTCAACCGTGAACTGTCCACGCTGGAATTCAACTTCCGCGTGTTGGCGCAGGCGCGCACGGCTTCGGTACCGCTGCTAGAACGCTTGCGCTTCCTGTGCATTTCGGTGCGCAACCTCGACGAGTTCTTCGAGGTGCGCGTGGCCAGCCTCCGGCACTGGATCGCTTATGGCGACGGGTATCCGGGCCCGGACAAGCTGCCCTTGCGCGAGGTGCTCGCGCAGGTACGCGAAAGCGCTACCCGGCTGCTGGGCATGCAGTACGAGACGTGGAACGACGAACTGCGGCCGGACCTGGCGCGCGAAGGCATCGTCTTCAGCGACAGCGGGCAGTGGTCGCCCGCGCTGAGTCAGTGGGCGCGGGAGTATTTCGAGCAGGAGATCCTGCCGGTGCTGTCACCGCTCGGACTCGATTCGGCCCATCCCTTTCCACGCATCCTCAACAAGAGCCTCAACGTCGCGGTGGTGCTGCACGGCGGCGACGCGTTCGCGCGCGAGGGCAGCGTCGCCGTGGTGCGTGCACCGCGTTCGCTGCCGCGCGTTATCCGTGTGCCGCCGGAGGTCGCCGATTCGCCCTGCCAGTTCGTGTTCCTGTCCACGCTGCTGGAGGAATTCGTCGGCGCGATGTTCCCGGGAATGGAGATCCAGGGCGTCTATCAGTTCCGGGTCACGCGCGATTCGGAACTGGAACTGGAGGAGGGCGATACCGAGAACCTGGCCCGGGTATTGAGCCTGGAATTGCGTGAACGCGGCTATGCGGAAGCCGTGCGGCTCGAACTTGGCGAGGATTGCACGCCCGCATTGCGCCGGATGCTGCTGATCAATTTCGGCCTGGCGGACGCGGATGTGTACCTGTGCGACGGTCCGGTCAACCTGCATCGCGTATCGGCGGTGTACGACATGGTCGATCGCCCGGATCTGAAATACCCGGCGTTCATGCCCGCCATACCGTCGCGACTCGCGACAAATGCGGGCATATTCGGGATCATCGGTCGGGGCGATGTGGTGCTGCATCACCCCTATGAATCGTTCACGCCGGTACTCGAACTGCTCCGCCAGGCCAGCGTGGACGTCGATGTGCTCGCGATCCGGCAAACGCTCTATCGCGTTGGCGAGGGTTCGGCGCTGATCGGCTACCTGGTCGACGCCGCCCGCTCGGGCAAGGAGGTGACCGTGGTCATCGAGCTGCGCGCGCGCTTCGACGAGGAAGCCAATATCCGCATGGCCGATCGCCTGCAGGAAGCAGGCGTGCAGGTCGTGTACGGCGTCGTCGGTTACAAGACCCACGCCAAGATGCTGCTGATCGTACGCCGCGAACGGGGCGTCCTGTACCGCTATACCCATCTGTCCACGGGCAATTACCACGAGGCCACCAGCCGCCTGTATACCGACATCGGGCTGATGACCCGGGATGCCGGCATTGGCGAGGACGTGGCCAGGGTCTTCCAGCAGCTGTGCAGCTTCGGGCCGGTGCTCGAACTGCAGCATCTGTTGGTCTCGCCCTTCAGCCTGCACCAGGGCTTGCTGGCACGGGTCGAACGTGAAATTGCAATGGCGGAAACAGGCCGGCCGGCACGGATCGTCGCGCGCATGAATGCACTGACCGAACCTTCCATGATCGAGGCGCTGTACCGCGCTTCCTGTGCCGGTGTTGAAATCGACCTGCTCGTGCGCGGCTGCTGCATGTTGCGCCCCGGCTTGCCTGGCATTTCCGAACGCATCCGCGTCCGCTCGGTGCTTGGCCAGTTCCTCGAACACAGTCGCGTGTACTGGTTCGCCAATGGCGGCGACGCAGAGATCTACTGCGCATCAGCCGATTGGATGGAGCGCAACCTGCTGCGACGGGTGGAGGTGTGCTTTCCCATTCGCGATGCTGGTCTCGCCGCACGCATATTCCAGGAAGCGCTGCAGAACTACCTGGACGACAACGTGCAGGCATGGCTGTTGGATGCCAACGGCCGATACCATCGCGCCACGCCGGGCTATGCACCGCCGCACTCGGCGCAGCAGTGGTTGCTGGATAAAGTGAATAAAGGGGACGTGGCAAATTAAGCCGCCGGACGCCTCCGCAAGCCCAGGACGTTCTTGCGGCTTAATTTGCCACGTCCCCTTTATTCACTTTATTCATCCCCATTATCCAGGGGCCTGTCATTTTCTCGTTGCCCTGCCGTCACGTGCGTGTCGTCGTATGGCCCCATGCTGCCAGCAACCTTTGAACTGCAGGCAGCATGCAGGAGCGGCCATGTCCCGCCACGCGTTGCGCACCACATTCATTTCGGACATCCACCTCGGTTCTCCGTATTGCCATGCCGGCGAGCTGGCGCGCTTCCTCTCGGGGCTGCAGTGTGAACGCTTGTATCTCGTCGGCGATATCGTCGACCTCTGGTGGCTCGCGTCGCACCGGGCGAGTTGGGGTGCGGCCCACAACCAGGTGGTGGAACAGCTGCACCGCTTGTTGCGCTCGGGTACGACACTTGTTTACCTGCCTGGCAATCATGACCGGCCGGCGCGTCGACTGTGCGGACTCGTACTGCCCGCCATGATGATCCGGCGCCGCGCGATCCACGTCACCGCCGACGGGCGCCGGCTGCTCGTCGTGCATGGCGACGACTATGACGCGCAGACGCAGTTCGGCGGCCTGCACGAGCGCTTCGGCGACTGGCTCTACTACCGCATACTCACCGGCAACATGCTGCTGAACCGCCTGCGCAGCCGTTTCGGTTACCGCTACTGGTCGCTTGCCGAATTCCTCAAGCGGCGGAGTGCCGCTGCGGAGGCCTACATCGCCCGCTATATGGATGCAGGCACGTCTGACGCCCATCGAAGGCGACTGGACGGCATCGTCTGCGGGCACGTGCACCGCGCCGCGCTGCGACTGCAGGACGGTCTGGTCTATGCCAACGACGGCGACTGGGTCGAGTCGTTGACAGCCCTGGTCGAGGACGCCGACGGCGGACTGCGACTGCTGTCGCATACGTACGAGACGCTTGCGTGGGTACCGCCCCGCCGTGCGGCGGACGTGGTCGCGTCTGCCATTGGCCGCGCGGCGTGAACGCAAAACCGTTGCGGCAGGAACCGCCCCAGTCGAAAGCGGCGGGAATGCGGGTGTTGATGTTGTCGGACGTCTACTTCCCGCGCATCAACGGCGTTTCCACCTCCATCCGCGCTACCGCCCGGTGGCTGGTACGCGCGGGCCACGACGTGACGCTGGTCGCGCCGGACTATGGCGATCCGGCCCAGCTTCAGCATGACGCCGAACTGGGCGCCCATTTCCAGGTGTCGCGGTTGCCGGCCAGACGCATTTTTTTCGACCCCGAGGATCGCCTGATGCGCATGGATGCGCTGCGACGCGTGGTGCCTGCCTTGGCCGCCGGCGCGTGGGACGCGGTGCACGTACACACGCCGTTCCGAGCGCACCAGCTTGGCATGCGCCTGCGGCGATCGACCGGCTGCCGGTTGGTCGAGACTTACCACACCTATTTCGAGGCCTATATTGGCCACTACCTGCCTTGGTTGCCGCGCCGCGCGAGCGAGGTGTTTGCAAGGCACACGTCACGCCGGTTGTGCAATGCGGTGGATCACATCGTCGCACCGACGGCGGAAATGGCAGCGGTACTCACGCGCTATGGCGTGCGTACCGCAAGCACCGTGCTGCCCACGGGCCTCGACCTGGACGAGCTCCGGGATGGCGATGGCGAGGCGTTTCGCGCACGACACGACATTGCGCGGAACCGCCTGGTGCTGCTCACGATCAGTCGGCTTGCACGCGAGAAGCAGATCGACTTCCTGCTGCGCGTCGCGCGCGAACTGGTTCCGCGGTTCCCGGCGTTGCTGATGGTCATCGCCGGAGAGGGTCCGGACGAGCGGCGGCTGAAGACGCTGGTACAAAACCTTGAACTGCAGGCGCACGTTCTCTTTCTCGGCAATCTCGATCGCCGCGGAGCGCTGCTGGATTGCTATCGCGCCGCCGATCTGTTCGTCTTCGCATCGCCCACGGAGACGCAGGGCCTGGTGCTGATCGAGGCAATGGCGCTTGGCGTGCCGATCGTCTCCACCGCCGTGATGGGGACCGCAACGGTGCTGCGCGGTGCGCACAGCGCCTGCATCGCGCCCGAAGACGTGACGGGGTTTGCACAGAGCGTGGCCGGTTTGCTGAAGCAGCCGGAGCGTCGCGCCGCGATGGCAGCCTCGGGTCCGGGCGATGCGCGCGCCTGGAGCGTCGACGCGATGATGGCGCGCCTCCTCCCGGTATACGTGACTGGGGCCTCCTCATCATCCGCCTGCACTGGTGAAACCCCGAAATAAAGGGGACGTGGCAAATTAAATCGGGGGAGGCCGCGATGAGTACGAACGGTCCGGTCCCCGGTTTAATTTGCCACGTCCCCTTTATTTCCCGCTGACCATGTCGCAGGGTGTGTCCTTCGGGCGGAAAAGCAAACGGCGGGCTGTGCGGGCCCGCCGTTTTCCATCCCTGGGTGGAACCTCCTTGCAGCCACTGTTGCGCGTGGCGTGAGGGTGACGCCCACGCCCACGCTTCTAGAAGGACACCTGGCCAAACAGGCCTATTTCGTTGGTCTTCACGTTGGTCAGCGGCAATGGCAGCGGCGTGGTGCCGGAGGCGTCGCCCTTCTCGTGCTTGTACACCAGGGCAAGCTGGAAGCCCTTGTTGACGTCGTACTGGACACCGGTGTGGTAGTAGGTGCCCTTTGCCGAGGGATTGATGTCCTTGCTCGGGGACGTGTGGTCGTAGCGTGCAAACACGCTGAACTTGTTCGGCAGGTTCACGCTGCCCCAGAACGAATAGCCGTCTGCTTTGTCGGCCAACGGGGTCAGCACGTTGCCCCAGTTCTTGGCGCTGAAGTACTCGCCGCCGACGCGGAACAGCGGGCCGGCGTAGGCCACCATGACGTCCATGCGCTGGGCGGTGTGCAGGGCGCCGACGTTTTCCAGTTCCTGGCCGCGATGGCCGGTGTAGCCACCCACCGCCACGACCACGTTCTTGAACGGCACGAAGCCGACGCGGCCCTCGATGTCCACGCCCTTGCTGCGGCCGGGGTTCTTGTAGCCGTTGCCGTTCACGGCGGACACCGAGTAGTTGAAGTACTTGCCCTGGCCGATGTCACCGGCGAGGTTGACGCCCCAGTCGGCGGAATTGGCGTACTTGAGGCGGTCGGTAATGGTCGGCTCGATGTAGCGGAAGCCGTAGTAGTTTTCGACGAACGGAATCCACGGCATGTCGGAGGAACCGATCCGCAATACCGCGGCCTGGTCGAACTTGCCCTGCACGTAGGCCTTCTTGACGAACAGGTTGGTTTCGCTGTCATTGCTGACGTAGTTGAAATCGGTGGTCAGGTTGGCCGACCAGATGTCGTCGAACTGGTGCGTGGCGCTGAGGTAGAACCGCTTCACGTCGATGCCGGTACCCGAGGCATTGGTCTTGCCGGTGAGGCTGTTTTTCTGGTCGATCGTGCTGAGATCGAAAAACATCTTGCCGCCGATCGTCGTGTCGTTCACCACCTTCGCCAACGCAGCGAGTTTCTTGTCGCTGGTGGCCGTCACACTGGTTGCCTGCTCAAGCGCCTGGCCAGTGCTGATGTTGATGTCGGACTGCGCGTCGGTGCGTTGTTCCAGTGAATCCACTTTGGCCTGCAGTGCCGAGAGCTGCATCTTCAGCGACTCAAGCTCGCTGCTGCTGGTCGTCATCTGGCTGTTCTGCGCCGCTGTGGCTGCGGCCGCGAAACAGGTCATGCCAAGTCCGGCGGTAATGGCCACTGCGATCAATCTGAGACGCATGTAATTCTCCGAAGGTTGTTGGGAAACGCCTGCTCGCCCTCAACCCGACAGGTTGGTTAGCGATTGGCTAACAATTCTGTCGATGGACCTTTACCCCCGGATGCCATTTGCGTTACAGATTCAAGACAATCGCTGCCTTTGCGCACCGAAGCGTCCGGGTGCGTGCCCGCGGGCAACCCTGGCCGCTAACCGCCAACCGCTGCTTTTTCAGCTGTGTCCGTCTTCGCGCCCAACCCGGCGCATGCATTGCAAGCGCGGATGAGGAGCCCTCATCGCGCCGGCGGCGGTGGTCCAGTGACGGTTTCAGGTCACATCGGGTATGGCCAACCACGCCCACCGGCAATGCTGACGGCCGCTGTCATCGGGCTGCAACATTCGGCTCATCTTGCTGCAACACGCGGGTCATTAAATGGCGCCGTTCATTCGACGACCCCACAGGAGTTACCCGTGTTGAACTCATTCAAGACATTCGCCGCGAGCGCCGCGATCATCGCGGCCTCCACGTTCGGCCTGGCCGCGCACGCCACCGACGTCACCGGTGCCGGCTCGAGCTTCGTCTATCCCGTGGTTTCCAAGTGGTCGGCGACCTATGCCGAAAAAACCGGAAACCGCATCAACTACCAGTCCATCGGCTCCGGCGGCGGCATTGCCCAGATCAAGGCCGGCACGGTCGATTTCGGCGCCACGGACATGCCGCTGACTGAAGCGGACCTGGCAAAATTCGGTCTCGGCCAGTTCCCCGACGTCATCGGCGGCATCGTGCCGGCGCTCAACGTGGATGGCATTGCCGCGGGCAAGCTGGTGCTGGACGGGCCGACCCTGGCCGGTATCTTCCTCGGCAAGATCACCAACTGGAATGATGCCGCCATTGCGGCGCTGAACCCCGGCCTGAAGTTGCCGGCGGCGAAGATCACCGTCGTGCATCGCTCGGACGGTTCGGGCACCACGTTCAACTTCAGCAACTACCTGTCCAAGGTAAGCCCGGAATGGAAGGCCAAGGTGGGTGAGGGTTCCGCCATCCAGTGGCCGGTCGGCATTGGCGGCAAAGGCAACCAGGGTGTGTCGGCCTACGTCAAGCAGGTCAAGAACTCGATCGGCTACGTCGAATATGCCTATGCGCTGCAGAACAACATCGGCTATGCGCTGATGAAGAACGCCGCGGGCAAGGTCGTGGCGCCGACCACGGCCACATTCCAGGCCGCGGCCGATACGGCCGACTGGAAGAATGCCAAGAACTTCAACCTGCTGATGACCAATGCGCCCGGCGAAGGTGCCTGGCCGATCACCGCCACCTCCTGGGTGGTCATGTACAAGCAGCCGCGCAACGTGGCCAATGCGAAGGTCGTGCTGGATTTCTTCAAGTGGTCCTACGAGAACGGCCAGGAGCAGGCGCGCGAGCTGGACTACGTGCCGCTGCCCGATTCGCTGGTCAAGCAGATCGAGGCGTACTGGGCGACGGAGTTCAAGCATTGATCTGCGCCCTCAACCTCTCCTCGGTGGCCGAACCCCTTGTAAGTTCGTCGTTGTAAGTTCGTCGCCTGCACCAGATCGTCCCCCCTCAGGTTTCTAGACCGTGGGAGAGCTTGGGTCGATGCAGGTATTTGCTCCAGAACCCGAACAGTTGCCAGGGCACGAGCCCGTTTCTGCAAGGCCGGGTGCCGGGAGATTACCCAACGAGG
>Ga0209916_1000623_pt1 | contig 49644 bp, 47 predicted proteins | sample ThiBio_1000_plan_FD_183956 | JGI IMG/M metagenome (GOLD analysis project Ga0209916, IMG submission 183956) | Wastewater bioreactor microbial communities from Cape Town, South Africa - Thiocy_solids_2 (SPAdes) | ecosystem: Engineered > Bioreactor > Thiocyanate-remediating > Anaerobic-Aerobic ... | reverse complement strand
CCGATGAAGATGTCGCGTGCGCCCAGGACTTCGGCCCAGGCGAGCGCCAGCGCCAGCATCACCGTGTTGCGCGCGGGCACGTAGGTGACCGGAATGCCCGCGGTCGGCGTTTCGGGCACGGCAATGGCCGCATCGGTCAGCGCCGAGCCGCCGAAATCCCCCAGCCCCAGCCGCACCACCCGGTGTCCGGCGGCCCCCAGGCTTGCGGCCAGCCGCGCCGCGGCGGCGAGTTCGGCATTGTGGCGCTGGCCGTAGTCGAGGCTCAGCGCGTGGCAGGCGTAGCCGGCTTCGCGCGCGATGGCGAGTACGGTGGCGGAGTCCAGCCCGCCGGAAAGCAGGATGACGGCGGGTTTCATTTTCCCGGCGCGTTGCCCCACAGCACCTTGTGCAACTGCACCTGCAGCCGCACCGGCAGCCTGTCGGCCAGAATCCAGTCGGCCAGCTGCGCCGGCGGCAGTTCGCCCTGCACCGGCGAAAACAGGACCGGACAAACCCGCGCGAGGCTGCGGGCCTGAATGATCTCGCGCGCCCATTCGTAGTCGGCGCGGTCGGCCAGGACGAACTTGATTTCGTCGTGCGGCGTGAGATGGGCGAGGTTCTCCCAGCGGTTGCGCGCCGCCTCGCCCGATGCCGGCGGCTTGATGTCGACGATGCGCGACACCCGCGGATCGACCTTGCCGATATCGAGCGCGCCGCTGGTTTCCAGCGACACCGAATAGCCGGCGTCGCACAGCGCGGCCAGCAACGGCAGGCAGTTTTTCTGCGCCAGCGGCTCGCCGCCGGTGACGCACACCGTGGACGCGCCGTATTCCGCCACCCGCTCCAGCAATGCGCCCAGGGCGACGGTTTCGCCGCCCTGGAAGCTGTAAGGCGTGTCGCACCAGCGGCAGCGCAGCGGGCAGCCAGACAGGCGGATGAATACCGTCGGCAAGCCCGTGCGGCTGGTTTCGCCCTGCAGGGAAAAAAACACTTCAGTCAGGCGGAGCGTGCTTGTGCTTGCAGGGGCATACGACTCCACATGGGCTTTAGCCCATAGTGGATCGGAGTCCTTCAGGGCATGCGGTTCCACTTGGGCTTCAGCGTCTTCAGGGCGCGGCTGTTGCCGCTCGGCCGGCGCTGCCGCCGCGGCCTCCCCTTCATGCCCTGCGGGGTGCTCGCGGCGGCAAGCACGGCCTGCCTCTGGCGGGTGGAGCGTAACGGAGTCGGACACGCAAGCCTACTTGAATGCGGCCAGCCGGCGGGTGGCGATATTGGCCGCGTTGGTGCCGGGATATTTGGCCACCAGCTCTTCGAGCGTTTTGCGCGCGCCGTCGATGTTGTCCAGTGCGATCTGGCTGGCGGCGATATTGAGTTGCGCGTCGGGTACCTTGGCGCTGGCGGGATAGGCCGCCACCAGTTTCTGCTGGTGGGCCAGCGCGGATTTGTAATCCTTCAGGGCGTAATACGAATAGCCGATCCAGTATTGCGCATTGGAGGCCAGCGCACTGCCGGGGTAGGCCTTGAGAAAGCCCTTGAACCCGGCAATGGCTCCTGCGTAGTTGGCTTCGCGGAAGTGGCCGAGCGCCGCTTCATAGCTGCGCGATTCAAGCTGCGGATCCGCTGGCGTGGCTGCCGCGGCAACGGGTGCGGCCGCGGCCGCTGCGGCAGGCGCCGCGGGGGGAACTGCGGGCGCGGCGGGCTGAGCCGCATCGGCAACCGGCGCAGGCCTGGCTGCTTTGGCGAGGTCCGTCAGGCGCTGGTCGAGGTCGACATACAGATCGTTCTGCCGCTTGCCCAGCGTGTCCAGCTGGTGCACCTGGACTTCCGCCTGGCCACGCAGCCGGGCGACTTCGGCCTTGAGCGTTTCAACTTCCGTCAGCAGGCCCAGCAATTGCTGGTTCTGCTGGATGGCCCCCTCCAGCTTGACGAGGCGGGCATCGAGCGCCTGTAGCTGGCGGGCAAGTTCGGCGGTGTCCGCCCGCACGGGCTGCGCCAGCGCGAACACGGAAGCGAGAATCAAAGCGTAGCGCATCAAAACCGCTTACTCGTCGGCATACACCACATCGGTGCGGCGGTTCTCGGCGTACGCTTCCTCGGTGCTGGCTTCGTTGCGCGGCTTTTCCTCGCCGAAGCTGACCGCTTCCAGCTGCGCTTCGCCCACGCCCAGCACGGCCAGCGCTTTGCGCACCGCTTCGGCACGCTTCTGTCCCAGCGCCAGGTTGTATTCGCGGCTGCCGCGTTCGTCGGCATTGCCCTGCAGAATCACGCGCGCATCGCGCTTGGACAGCAGATAGCCCGCATGCGCTTCGAGCACCGGACGGTATTCGGCTTTCACCACGAAGCTGTCGAAATCGAAAAATATGCTGCGGGTGGACAGCGGGCTGGCCGGGTTCTTGCGCGGATCGCCGGCATAGCTGCCATCCAGCGCGCTGCCCGCCACGCCCGCGCCACCCAGCGCAGTGGTTTCGGTGCCGGCGGTCTTGCCGGCACCGGCGGCCTGCCCTGCGCTGGCAGCGTTGCCGCCGGTACGGTCTTCAACGGTTGCTTGCGTGCCGCCGGTGGTGCCGCACGCGGACAGGGTCAATGCCAGCAGAACGGGCCAGAAAATCTTGTTCATCAGTCTCTCCTCCCTAATCAATGAAAACGGCTTGGCGCGAGCGGCGCGGGCTGCACCCCTGTAGCGTCTCTCGCCTCAAAATAAAATGCACCTATGGCCCCCAGGCCGGCTCGCGGGCATCGACGCCCGGCTCGGACAGGCGCGCGCGGGTTTTGCCATCCAGGCTCACCGTGCCAAGTATCCCGCGTCCGCCCTCTACGGTGGCATACAGGACGGCCTGGCCATTGGGCGCAAAGCTGGGCGATTCGTCGCGCGCGGTATCAGTCAGCACACGGGTCTGCCCGGAGGCCAGTTCATGCAGCACCACGCTGAACCGTCCCCCCTCGCGGCTGATGTAGGCGAGGTGCCGTCCATCCGGGCTGATCGCGGGGGAAACATTGTAGCTGCCGTTGAAGGTCACGCGCTTGGGCTCGCCGCCGCTGGCTGCCACCCGATAAATTTGCGCGCTGCCGCCGCGATCCGAGGTGAAATACACGGTTTGCCCGTCCGGCGAAAACACCGGCTCGGTATCGATATTCCCGCCCCTGGTCAGCCGGACGAGCCCGCTGCCGTCGGCGTTGATCAGATAGATCTGCGACGCCTCGTCGCGCGTCAGCACCACGGCCAGGCGCCTGCCGTCGGGCGACCAGGCAGGCGCCGAATTGGATCCCTTGAATGCCGCAAGCTTGCGGCGAGCACCATCCTGCAAGGACTGCACATACACAATGGGCTTTTTGTCTTCGAACGACACGTACACCAGGCGGGTGCCGTCGGGCGAGAACATCGGCGAAATCAGCGGCTCGACGGAACGCACGACGGTGCGCGGGTTTTGTCCGTCGGCATCGGCCACGCGCAGCTCGAAGGACTTGCCCTGCTTCTGCACATAAGCGATACGGCTGCCGAATGCGCCCGGGATGCCGGTCAGCCTTTCGTACACGATATTGGCAATCTGGTGCGCCGTCGCGCGCCATTGCGCCGCCGAAATGGTGTAGCTGTAGCCTGCCAGTTGCGTCTGCTTGACCACGTCAAGCAGACGAAAACGGATTTCGAAGCGCCCCCCGGGCAAGGCGGCCACCTGGCCGACCACCATGGCGTCCGCCCCCTTGCTGCGCCAGGCGCCGTAGTTGATTTGCGCGGACTCGGCCGGCTGCGGCATCCCGCCGACATCCACCAGCTTGAATTGGCCGCTGCGGTTGAGGTCGTCCCCCGCAATCTGGGTCAGCGCGGGCACAGGCTGGCCCGGGGCGGCCTTGAACGGCACCATTGCCACCGCGATCTTGTTGGCCGCGCCGCCGATCACCTGGATCTCCATTGCCGCTCGCGCAGGAAACGATGCGCCCAGCAAGGCAAAACACAACAGGGGCAGCAGTAAAACAGCACGCAACATGGGGACGGGAATCTCGATCGAAAGCGCTTGATAGGGTAAGCCAGTTTAGCATAGGCCGCATGCCGGGCTTTTTGCTGCGCGCCGCCTGCGGCCTTGCGCCGGATGCCTCCGGCTCACTCTTTGGGGCGATGAACGAAAGAAAGTTCCGGCACGAATGCGGCGCGTGCGTCCCGGTCGGCCGGCAACGGCAGCGGGGAGGATTTCTCGATGGCGCGCACCACCGCCTCGTCGTATGCCGCATTCCCGCTGCTCTGCGTCACCCGCACGCTCTGCACTTCCCCGGTGGGCAGCAACCTCACCGCGCAGCGCACTTCGGGGTTGCCTTTCAGGTTGTCGGGCAGCCGGGTATTGCCGCGCACCTTGGCGCTGATCTGGTCGCGGTGCTGCCCCACGACGCGCGCCACCTCGGTCTGCCGTTTGCTGGCGGCGGCGCGCGCCGCCGCCTGTTTCATCGCCAGCGCCTCACTGGCTGCCTCCTCATCCGCCATCCGCCGCATCAAATCCTCTTCCTCGATCTGACGCAGCAGCTCGCGTTTTTTCTGTTCGGCCAGCTGTTTTTCGTGCGCCTTCCTGGCGGCCTCGGCCCGGGCTTTCTCTTCCTCTGCCTGGATGGCTTTGAGTTTTTGCAGGCGGTCGGCTTCGGCTTTCTTTTTTTCCAGCGCAATGTCGGGCGCCTTGGGCGGCGGCGGTTCGTCCGCCGCCGGTTTGGGTGCGGGCGCGGCTTTGACCGGCTCGGGCGTTTTTACCGGTGGCGGGGGAGGCGGCTCGACGGGCTTGACCGCGGCAGGCGGCGCCACCTTGGGCAGGCTTTCCCACAAATCGACCATCACCGGCGCGGGGCGCTGGGTCTGCCATGACACGCCGAACACCAGCAGCAGCACAAAGACCGCGTGCACCCCCAGCGCCAGCACGCCAGCCGCAAGGCGGGGGGCCGGGCGGGAAACGAAGGGCGCGTCCGCCTGAAGGTTCATGGGACCGGACGGGCAAGCAGTCCGATGCGGGTGATCTGCGCCTGCTGCAAGAGCGTCATCGTATTCATCACTTCCTCATAGCGGACATTCTTGTCCGCCGCGATGACCACCGGCTGATCCGGCAAGGCGCGATGCAGCGCCGCGATTTCGTCCGCCAGCGCCGCCTTCGCCACCACCCGTTCGGTGCCGCCGGTGGCGCGATTGCGCAGCCGGTACTCGCCCGACTCCTTGATGACGATTTCCAGCGGCTGCGCCGGCGGCTGCGCCGTCTTGCCGACGCTCGGCAGATCGACCTGGCCTGGATTGATGAAGGGCGCCGTCACCATGAAGATGACGAGCAACACCAGCATCACGTCGATCATCGGCACGACGTTGATCTGGGCGACCTGTTTGCGGGTCCGCGCCATGGATTAGGCCGGCTTGGTCGCCTGCCGCTGCAGGATGTTGGAAAACTCCTCCATGAAGCTTTCCATGCGGTTGGCCAGGCGGTCGATGTCGTGGGTATAGCGGTTGTAGCCGACCACCGCGGGAATCGCGGCGAACAGGCCCATCGCGGTGGCGATCAGGGCTTCGGCGATGCCGGGCGCGACCTGCGCCAGCGTCGCCTGCGCGACCGTGGCCAGCCCCTGGAATGCCAGCATGATGCCCCACACGGTGCCGAACAGGCCGACGTAGGGCGACACCGAGCCGACGGTGGCGAGAAACGACAGGTGCGACTCCAGGCCGTCGAGTTCGCGCTGGTAAGTCGCGCGCATGGCGCGGCGGGTGCCGTCGATGATGACGTTGAGCGACAGGCCGGTCTGCTGCCGCAGTTTCATGAATTCGCGGAAACCGGCCTCGAAGATGCGCTCCATTTCGCCCGCATCCTCGCGCTCGGCGGCCACCCGCTGGTACATGGCGTTGATGTCGCCGCCGCCCCAGAATTCGCGCTCGAAACGGTCGGTCACGCGCAGGGCGCGCTTCAGCGTGAACAGCTTGATGAAGATGAACCACCAGGACATCAGCGATGCACCCAGCAGCAGCGCCATGACGATCTGCACCGGCAGCGAAGCGTGCAGAATGAGATGCAGCAGGGAGAGGTCTTGGCTGAGTTCGGGATTCACGTCGCGTAGGTCAGGGCTTGAAGTAAGGGCGCAGGTATTTTAACGGCTTTGAAGCGCACCGCATCGACGCAGGCGAGCGTCACGACGGCCTCTGCGAGACGGGTGGGACCGCGCAGAAGTTCCTGCCGCACGCTGAGGCTGGCGCGCCCGATTTCATGCCGGACGACCGAGACATCGAGCTGGTCGTTGAAACGCGCCGGCGACAGATAATCGATTTCCACCCGCCGCACCACGAACACAACCCCTGCCTCGTCGCGCAGCACGTCCTGCTCGAATCCCTGCGCGCGCAGCCATTCCGAGCGCGCACGTTCCATGAACTTGAGGTAGTTGGCGTAATACACCACACCGCCGGCATCGGTGTCCTCCCAGTACACGCGCACCGGCCAGTGGAACACAGCGCTCAAAACAGATCCGCGCCAGCCTCGCCGGCGGGCGCGGCAAGCCCCAGGTGGCGGTACGCCAGCGGCGTCGCGATGCGCCCGCGCGGGGTGCGCTGCAGGTAGCCCTGCTGGATGAGATAGGGTTCGAGCACGTCCTCGATGGTATCGCGCTCCTCGCCGATGGCGGCGGCGAGGTTGTCCAGCCCGACCGGGCCGCCCATGAACTTCTCGACCACCGCCGACAAGAGCTTCCTGTCCATCACGTCGAGTCCGGCGCGGTCGACGTCGAGCATCGCTAGCGCCGCGTCGGCCACCGCGCCGCTGGCCTGCCCATCCGCTTTCACTTCCGCGTAGTCGCGCACGCGGCGCAGCAGGCGGTTGGCGATGCGCGGGGTGCCGCGCGAACGGCGCGCGATTTCCAGCGCGCCGGCTTCTTCCAGGTTCATCTGCAAGAGGCCGGCCGAGCGGTGCACGATGAAGCCGAGTTCTTCCGCCGAATAGAACTCCAGCCGCGCGACGATGCCGAAGCGGTCGCGCAGCGGGTTGGTAAGCATGCCGGCGCGGGTGGTCGCGCCGACCAGGGTGAAGGGCGGCAGGTCGAGCTTGACCGAGCGCGCGGCCGGGCCTTCGCCGATCATGATGTCGATCTGGAAGTCCTCCAGCGCCGGATACAGCACCTCCTCGACCACCGGGCTGAGGCGGTGGATCTCGTCGATGAACAGCACGTCGTGCGGCTCCAGATTGGTCAGCAAGGCCGCCAGGTCGCCGGCGCGTTCCAGCACCGGCCCCGAGGTCTGGCGCAGGTTGACGCCCATCTCGCGCGCGATGATGTGCGCCAGCGTGGTCTTGCCCAGCCCCGGCGGGCCGAACAGCAGCACGTGATCGAGCGCCTCGCTGCGCTTCCTCGCGGCATGGATGAAGATTTCGAGCTGCTCGCGCGCCTTCGCCTGGCCGACGTATTCGGCCAGAGTGCGCGGCCGCAGCGCGCGCTCGACCTGCTCTTCCTGCGGACTGGCGGCGGCGGGGGCGATGAGGCGGTCGGTTTCGATCATGACGCCGGACGGATTTCTGCAGACATGCGCCGATTCTACCCTGCGTCTTTTGCGCTCACCGAGGAAGCGAAGGCCAATTGGCCCCGGCCAAGCGCCTTGGCCCGGTAAAGCGCGCGGTCCGCGCGCGCGAACGCCTGCTCGATGTTGTCACCTGCCGTATCCCGCAGCCAGGTCTGACCTGCGCTGACCGTGCTGTCCACCTCCAGATCCGCGGCACGCAGCTCGCTTTGGAGGTGGCCGGCCAGGCGCCGGTACCAGGCGAGCACGCCGTCGTCATCCAGCCCGGACAGCAATACCGCAAACTCGTCCCCGGCCAGGCGGGCGGCCATGTCGGAACTGCGTGTGAGGGTCTTGAGCGCATTCGCCAGCGCAATCAGCGCCCGGCCGCCCGCGCCGTGGCCGAACCGGTCGTTGATCGACTTGAAATGATCGACATCCAGCACAATCAGCGCAATGGGATTGCCGCGCTCCGCCAGGCCGAGCATCTGCGGAAACCGGTTCTCGAAGGCGCGCCGGTTGGGCAAGCCGGTAAGCGGATCGGTCAGGCTGAGCCGGGCCAGCTGCTCGCGCTGATCGTGCAGTTGCTGCGCGATGCGGTTGATGTCCGCGGCCGCGGGAGCGAATTCGGCATAGCGCGTCACGATGGGCGGCGCCGGCTCGTTGCGGGTCAGGCACGCCAGCGCCTCCATCGCGGCATCGATGTCCTGCAGCACCGGGCGGCGCAACCGCACCACCACCACGACCAGCAACAGCAGAACGGCGACCAGGGTCAGCACCCCCGCCAATATCTGCAGACGGCCGTTGTGCGTGATCCGCTGCACCGGGGACTGCACCCGCAGCGTCCAGCCCATCGCCGGCAACGCCACGTCGATCTCGCGCACCGCGCCCTGCAGGTTGCCGCTGCTGACCACCGGCTTGCCGGCCGCATCGATGAGGGCGATGGCATGGCCGGGCTGGGTGGAGTCGTCGACGATGCGCTGCAGTTGCGTCAGCCGCACGCTCAAGAACACCTGGCCCAGCACCTCGCCGCCCGCCTCGCGCACCGATGCGCTCAGATCGACATGCTCCAGCCCGGGCACGTCGCGATGGATCAGCACTTGATTCTGCACGCTCAGGCCGCGCTGAAGCAGGTCGCGCTGGCAACTCGGCCCCACACGCAGCAGGCTGGTATCGCCATAGACCTCACCCTGCGGGCTCACGATCGCCAGCCCCAGGATGTTGGGCAGCAGGCGCTGCCGCGACATCGCCCATTGCTGCTTGTCTTCGGTCGATCCGACCAGCATCAGATCGAGCAGTTGCGGATCGCTTGCCAGATGGTCGGCCACCTCGCGGTAATAATTCCAGCGCCGCATCACGCTGGTGCGGGCCTGCGCGGCCTCCACCTTCAGCAGATGCAGTTCGGCGGCATTGTTGGTGCGCAGGCTGAACAGTAGGCTCAGTGCCATGCCGGCTGCGAACAAACCGACCACGCCCGTCAGCAGCCAGATGAAACGCTTGCGCAGCGACACCAGCGCGGAACCGGCGTTGAGCGCCATGTTCAGGCGCGCGACAAGGCGCGCAGCGCCTGCCGGATCGCCTCGCCCACCGGCAGATCGGACGGCAGCTGGCGCAAGGCTTCGGTGGTCTCGCGGTCGTTGTAGCCCAGTGCCAGCAAAGCCTGGCGCACGTCGTCCGACACGCCGGCGGGCGCCGTGCCGGCAATCGCGCCGGCAAACACCGGCTTGCCCTTGAGTTCGAGCAGCAGGCGCTCGGCGGTCTTCTTGCCGATGCCGGGAACCTTGACGAGGCGGCCGATTTCCTGCGCCGCAATCGCCGCCGACAAGTCGTTGACCGACAGCCCGGACAGCACCGAAAGTGCCGTCTTGGCGCCGATGCCGGAGACCTTCAGCAGTTCGCGAAACGCCGCGCGCTCGATCTCGCTGCCGAAGCCGTACAGCAGGTGCGCATCCTCGCGGATCGCCAGATGGGTCAGCAGGCTGATCTTTTCGCCCAGCGCGGGCAGGTTGTAGAAGGTGCTCATCGGCACGTCGATTTCGTAGCCGACGCCGTTGCAATCCACCAGGACTTGCGGCGGATGCTTGGCGGCGAGGGTGCCGGTGATTCTGCCTATCATGTGAAATCCTTGTTCATACCAGGCGCCCGCCCTTGACGCGATAGCCTGCGGTGGAGTGCGTGCCGAGGCGGCTGCCGTGCGCATGGGCGATGGCGCAGGCGAGCGCGTCGGCGGCGTCGGCCTTCGGCGCAACGGGCAGGCCCAGCAGGCGCTTGACCATTTCCTGCACCTGCTCCTTGGCCGCCTTGCCGTGGCCCACCACCGCCTGCTTGATCTGCAGCGCGGTGTATTCCGCGACCGTCAGCTCGTTCGACACCGCCGCGCAGACCGCCGCGCCGCGCGCCTGCCCGAGCAGCAGGGTGGATTGCGGATTGACGTTGACGAAGACGATTTCCACCGCGCAGGCGTCGGGCCGGTAGGTGGCGATCACCTCGTTCAGCCCGGCGAACAGCACACCGAGTCTTTGCGGCAGTTCGCCCTCGCCGCTCTTGATCACGCCGCTGGCGACGTAGGTGAGTTTCTGGCCGGTCTGCTCGATCACGCCGAAGCCGGTGAGCCGCAACCCGGGATCAATGCCGAGGATGCGCAAAGGAAGGATTACTCCGGCAATACCGCATTGGTGTAAACCTCCTGCACGTCATCCAGGCTTTCAAGTGCGTCCAGAATCTTCTGCATCTTCACCGCGTCGTCGCCCGCGAGTTCGGTCTCGGCCTCCGGACGCATGGTGATCTCGGCCACCGCCGGCTTGAAACCGGCCTTTTTCAGCGCCTCCTTCACCGCCTCGAAGGCCTTGGGGTCGGGCGAGGTGAGCACCTCGATCGAGCCGTCCTCGTTGGGAATGACGTCGTCGGCGCCGGCGTCGAGCGCGGCGTCCATCACTGCCTCTTCGCTGGCGCCCGGCTCCAGCACGATCTGGCCGCAGTGCTTGAACTGGAACGCGACGCAGCCGTCGGTGCCCATGTTGCCGCCGTGCTTGACGAAGGCGTGGCGCACGTCGGCGACGGTGCGCGTCTTGTTGTCGGTCAAGCAGTCGACCATCACCGCGACGCCGCCGATGCCGTAGCCTTCGTAGCGCGCTTCCTCGTAGTTGACGCCCTCGAGCTGGCCGGTGCCGCGCTTGATCGCATTCTCGATGTTGTCCTTCGGCAGCGACTCCGCCTTGCCCTTTTCGATCGCCAGCCGCAGCCGCGGGTTCATGTTGGGGTCGCCGCCGCCCATCTTGGCGGCGACGGTGATTTCCTTGATAAGCTTGGTGAAGATCTTGCCGCGCTTGGCATCCTGGCGCCCCTTGCGGTGCTGGATGTTGGCCCACTTCGAATGTCCTGCCATGTCGATTCCAACGCAATTTGAATAGCCGGAGATTTTACACCGTGGCTCCCACTCTACGTTTGGGCGTCGACCTCGGCGGCACCAAAATCGAACTCGTCGCGCTCGACGCCGACGGACGGGAAATCCTGCGCCGCCGCGTGCCGACGCCTCAAGGTGACTACCTGGCCACGGTCGCGGCGGTCGCCGCGCTGGTGCACGCGGCCGAAGTCGAGCTGGGCCACCAAGGTTCGATCGGCGTCGGCACCCCCGGCGCCCTCTCGCCCGCCACGGGGCGCATGAAGAACTGCAATTCGACCTGCCTCAACGGGCGGCCGCTGAAGGAGGACCTGGAACGCGCCTTGAACCGCGAAGTGCGGCTCGCCAACGACGCCGACTGCTTCGCGCTGTCGGAAGCGACCGACGGCGCGGCAGCCGGTGCCGACACGGTGTTCGGCGTGATCCTCGGCACCGGCGTCGGCGGCGGCGTGGTGGTGCGCGGCCAGCTGCTCAAGGGCGCCAACGCGATTGCCGGCGAGTGGGGCCATTCGCCGCTGCCCTGGTTCCAGTTCGCCGCAGCCCCGTCCGACCGCGCCTCCACCGGCCTGCACCCCGCCACCGGCGAAGCCATCCTGCACCCGTGGCCGAGCCCGCGCGAGCTCGACGCCGCGCCCGCCTGCTACTGCGGCAAGAAGGGCTGCGTCGAAACCTGGCTGTCCGGCCCCGGCTTCGCTGCCGACCACGTGCGCTACGGCGGCGAGGAATTGCCCGCGCACGAAATCGCGCAGCTGGCGGCAGCCGGTTACGGCCCGTGCGGCGCGACGCTGGCGCGTTATGAAGAAAGGCTGGCGCGCGCATTGGCCGGGGTGATCAATCTGATCGACCCCGACGTCATCGTGCTCGGCGGCGGGCTCTCCAACATCGTACGGCTCTACGACACCGTGCCGCGGCTGTGGCCGCGCTATGTGTTTTCCGACCGCATCGACACCCGGCTGGTGGCGCCGCAGCACGGCGACTCCAGCGGGGTGCGCGGCGCGGCGTGGTTATGGGGCGACTGAGAGTCCGCACTGTTCATGCGAGGCGCGCAGTGGCGAAGCAATCCAGCCTGCGCTCTCATGCCGTTGAAGATTGCTTGGCGCACTGACTTCCGCTCCGTTCGCCCTGAACCGGCCGTTGTAGTTGAAGTATTCGCGGTGCCGCAACGTTCAGCCCCTTCTACAGGCCAGGCGCCCAGGTCAATGCAGCTTGATGCGCGCCCGCGTCGGTGTGCTGATGAAGTGGGCGTAGGTGGTGAGCGAGGTCTTGACCCAGCCGTGCAGCGCGACCTCATGCATCTTGTGCAGCGACCAGTACACCAGCCGCGCCATCACGCCCTCGATCATGATGCTGCCGCCGGTCAAGGTGCCCATCAGGTTGCCGACCGGCGAGAAGCGGCCGAGTGCGACCAGCGAACCGTAGTCGCGGTATGCATACTCGGGCAATGGCTTGCCGCGCAGCTGCCGGCAGATCGACTTCACCAGCATCGACGCCTGCTGGTGCGCGGCCTGCGCGCGCGGCGGGACGAAGCCGCCGTCCGGCATCGGGCAGGCGGCACAGTCGCCGAAGGCGAAGATGTTGTCGTCGCGCGTGGTCTGCAAGGTGGGGCGCACCACCAGCTGGTTGATGCGGTTGGTTTCCAGGCCGTCGATGTCCTGCAGGAAATCCGGCGCCTTGATGCCGGCCGACCACACCATCATGCTGGCGGGGATGAACTTGCCGTCGGCGGTGAGCATGCCGTCGGCGCGCACCTCGACGATACGCTCGCGGGTGTGCATTTCCACTCCCAGTTCGGTCAGGCGTGCGGCGGCCGCATTCGACAGGCGCGGCGACAGCCCCGGCAGGATGCGGTCGGAGGCTTCGACGAGGAGCAGCTTCAAACTCTTGTCGGGCTCGATGTTGTCCATGCCGTAGGCCGACAGTTCGCGCGTGGTGTCGTGCAGTTCGGCGGCGAGTTCGACGCCGGTGGCGCCGGCGCCGACGATGCCGACGGTGAGCTGGCCTGGCGCGACCGCCTCGGTCTGGGTGTTGGCACGCAGGCAGGCGTTGATGTGGCGGCGATGGAATTCGCGCGCCTGCTCGGGGGTGTCGAGCATGATGCAATGCTCCTTCACCCCCGGCACGCCGAAGTCGTTGCCGACCGAGCCGACCGCGATGATCAGGGTGTCGTAATGAAATGTCCGCCGCGGAATGATCTCGACGCCGTCATCGTCGCAGGTGGGGGCGACGCTGACTTTCTGCCGCGAGCGGTCGAGCCCGTCCATGCGGCCAAGGCGGAAGGTGTAATGATGCCAGTGGCCCTGCGCCAGGTATTCCAGCCGTTCGGCGTAGGAATCGAGGCTGCCCGCGGCGACTTCATACAACAGCGGCTTCCACAGATGCGAAGGCGAGGCGTCGATCAGCGTGATGTTCGCGCGTTTCTTCCTGCCCAGACTGTCGCCCAGCCGGGTGGCCAGTTCCAGCCCGCCCGCACCGCCGCCCACAATGACGATTTCATGCATTCGCTGTTCAACTGCCACGGTATCCCCCTGTTTTCATCATGCCGCGATGATACCCGGAATATTAGCGACCACTTCTATACATTGCTTGACGCGGGGCACTGCCGAACTCGCTAGAATTCCTGCATCGACCCATCAGGAACCGCCATGACCGAACCGCTGCTCGTCGCCAGGAACCCCACCGCCGACCTCCATCTGCTGCCGCAGATGGCCAACCGCCACGGCCTCATCACCGGCGCCACCGGCACCGGCAAGACCGTCACCCTGCAGACGCTGGCCGAGCACTTCTCCTCAATCGGCGTGCCCTGCTTCATGTCGGACGTGAAGGGCGACCTGTCGGGCGTGTCGCAGCCCGGCGGCGGCAACGCCAAGGTGGCCGAGCGGGTCGCGTCGCTCAAGCTCGAAGGCTTTGCCTATCAGGGCCATCCGGTCACCTTGTGGGACCCGTTCGGCGCCGGCGGGCATCCGGTGCGCGCCACGGTGTCCGACATGGGGCCGCTGCTGCTGGGGCGCATGCTGGATCTCAACGAAACCCAGGGCGGGGTGCTGAACCTGGTGTTCAAGGTGGCGGACGACAACGGCCTCTTGCTGCTCGATCTGAAGGATCTGCGCGCCATGCTGGCCTACGTCGGCGAGAACGCCAAGCAGTTCACCACCGACTACGGCAATGTATCCGCGGCGTCGATCGGCGCCATCCAGCGCGGCCTGCTGGCGCTGGAGTCGCAGGGCGGCGAGCGGATTTTCGGCGAGCCGATGCTCGACATCGCCGACCTGATCCAGACCGACCGCGGACACGGCGTCATCAACATCCTGTCGGCCGACCGTCTGATGCAGTCGCCGAAAATGTACGCCACGCTGCTGCTGTGGCTGCTGGCGGAGCTGTTCGAGAACCTGCCCGAAGCGGGCGACCTCGACAAGCCGAAACTGGTGTTCTTCTTCGACGAGGCGCACCTGCTGTTCAACGACGCGCCCGACGCGCTGGTGGAAAAAATCGAGCAGGTGGTGCGGCTGATCCGCTCCAAAGGGGTCGGCGTGTATTTCGTCACCCAGAATCCGGCCGACGTCCCGGACAAGATCCTCGCGCAGCTCGGCAACCGGGTGCAGCACGCGCTGCGTGCGTTCTCTCCGCGCGACCAGAAAGCCGTCAAGGCCGCCGCCGAAACCATGCGCGACAATCCGGACCTGGACGAAGCGGCCGTCATCACCGAACTCGGCGTCGGCGAGGCGCTGGTGTCCATGCTCGACGAGAAAGGCCGTCCTGGCGTGGTCGAACGCGCCTACATCGTGCCGCCGCAGGGGCAGATCGGCCCCATCACCGCAGCGCAGCGCCAGCAGCTGATGCAGACCTCGCTGGTCGCCGGCGCCTACGACAAGAACGTCGACCGCGAATCCGCTTATGAAAACCTGAAGGCGCGCGCCGAGCAGGCGGCGCAGGTGGCGGCTGCGCAGGCCCAGGCGAAACAGCAGGCCAAGGCCGCCACCCAGCCCGGCGCCAGCGGCGGCGGACTCGGCGGCGTGCTGGGAGACATTCTGGGCGGACGCGGCGGGCGCCGCGAAGGGGCGGTCGAGGCGATGACGAAATCCGCGGCCCGTTCCATCGGCAGCCAGGTCGGCCGCTCGTTCATTCGCGGCGTGCTCGGCAGCCTGTTCGGCGGCAAGCGTTGAACGCAGACGCAAGAAAAACCTTGCACCGTGTGCCTTGAATCTTGCTTCCCGTATCCGGCTAAGCGAACAGGCGCGCCAGTTCGACACCCGGATCGGCGGCGCGCATGAAGGCCTCGCCCACCAGGAATGCATTGACGCCCTGGCTGCGCATGCGCGCAACGTCGGCCGGCGCGAGGATGCCGGACTCGGTGACGACGATGCGCTCGCCGCCGATCTTCGGCAGCAGCGCCAAGGTCGTGCCGAGACTCACCTCGAAGCTGCGCAGGTTGCGGTTGTTGATCCCCTGCAGCGGCGTCTTTAGCGTGAGCGCGGCGGCGAGTTCCGCGGCGTCGTGCGACTCCACCAGCACCGCCATCCCCAGTTCCAGCGCCAGCGCTTCCAGCGCCTGCATCTGCGGCAGTTCCAGCGCGGCGACGATCAGCAGAATGCAGTCCGCCCCCATCGCGCGCGCTTCGTAGACCTGGTAGGGGTCGACGAGGAAATCCTTGCGCAGCACCGGCAGCGCGCACGCGGCGCGCGCCTCTTGCAGGTATTCGGCGCTGCCCTGGAAGTACTGCGCATCGGTCAGCACCGACAGGCAGGCGGCACCGCCCTGCTCGTAGCTCGCCGCGATCGCGGCGGGGCGGAAGTCGGGGCGGATCACCCCCCTGGAGGGGCTGGCCTTCTTGATTTCGGCGATCACCGCAGGCTGCCCGGCGGCGAGTTTCGCGCGCAGCGCGCCGACGAAGTCACGCGGGGCGGCAGCGGCTTCGGCGCGCGCGCGCATCTCGGCCAGCGAAACGGCAGCGAGCCCGGCGGCGATTTCGGCGCGCTTGGTGGCGAGGATTTTTTCGAGGATGTCGGACATGGCGTTCACGCTTCCCCGGCGCGGTTGGAAAACTCGACCAGCTGCCGCAGCCGCTCGCGCGCCGCGCCGCTCGCGATCGCCTCGCGCGCCAGTTCGATCCCCTCGCCCAGCGTGGCGGCACGGTCGGCCACGTAGATGGCGGCGCCGGCGTTGTACAGCACGATGTCGCGCGCCGGCCCCGGCAGGTCGTCGAGCACGCCGAGCAGCATGTCTTTCGCCTGCGCCGCGTCCCACACCTTGAGCACCTCGCTGCTGCACGTCTCGAAGCCGAACTCGCGCGGATGGATCGCATATTCCGTGACCACGCCATCCTTCAGTTCGCCGATCAGGGTTTCGCCGGAGAGGGTGATTTCGTCCATGCCGTCGGAGCCGTGCACCACCATGACGTGACGGCTGCCGAGGCGTTGCAGCACGCGCGCCAGAATGCCCACCAGGTCCGGGTGGAACACCCCCAGCAGCTGGTGCGGCGCGCCCGCCGGGTTGGTCAGCGGGCCGAGGATGTTGAAGATCGTGCGCACGCCGAGCTCGCGGCGCGCCGGCGCGGCGTGTTTCATCGCGCCGTGGAACTTCGGTGCGAACATGAAGCCGATGCCGATGGCGTCGATGCTCGCCGCCACCTGCCCGGGGGTGAGATCGAGGTTGACGCCCAGCGCCTCCAGGACGTCGGCGCTGCCGCTGGTCGACGACACCGAGCGCCCGCCGTGCTTGGCGACCCGCGCCCCGGCCGCCGCCGCGACGAAAGCGGCGGCGGTGGAAATGTTGAAGGTATGCGCGGCGTCGCCGCCGGTGCCGCAGGTGTCGACCAGATGCGCGCTGTTCCGTGCCGGCACCGTGGCGGCGAATTCGCGCATGACCTGAGCCGCCGCGGCGATCTCGCCCACGGTTTCCTTCTTCACCCTGAGACCGGTGAGGATGCCGGCGATCTGCACCGGCGTGAGTTCGCCGCTCATGATCTGCCGCATCAGCGACAGCATTTCGTCGTGGAAGATTTCGCGCTGCTCGACCAACCGGGCGAGCGCCTGTTGCGGCGTGATCATCGGCTGCCTTTCAGGAAATTCGCCAGCATGGCGTGGCCGTGTTCGGTGAGAATGGATTCGGGATGGAACTGCACCCCCTCGACCGCCAGCGTCTTGTGGCGCACCCCCATGATTTCGCCGTCGTCGGTCCAGGCGGTGATGTCGAGGCAGTCCGGCAGGGTTTCGCGCTCGATCACCAGCGAGTGGTAGCGGGTGGCGCGAAAGGGATTCGGCAGGCCGCTGAATACGCCGACATCCAGGTGATGGACCATCGATGTCTTGCCGTGCATCAACTCCTTCGCCCGCACGATCCTGCCGCCGAAGGCCTGGCCGATGCTCTGGTGGCCAAGACAGACGCCGAGGATGGGAATCGCGCCGGCGAATTCCCTGATCAGCGGCACCGACACGCCCGCCTCGTTGGGCGTGCAGGGTCCGGGCGAGACGACGAGGTGGTCGGGGCGCATGTCGGCGATGCCGGCGAGGTCGATTTCGTCGTTGCGGACCACCCTGACGTCCTCGCCCAGTTCGCCGAAATACTGCACCAGGTTGTAGGTGAAACTGTCGTAATTGTCGATCATCAGCAGCATGGAGAATCCTTCGGCGCAGCCGGACCCTGAAGGCTTCAGAGCGGGCGCCGGGCGCTGCAGATTATAGCCGTTCGCCCCTCGCAGCCTCGAAAAAAAAAGCGCCCGCAGGCGCTTGAAAGGAGGAGCCCGGAGAAAATCATTTGAGCTTCTTGATGCCCATCAGACCGAGCACGTATTTTTCGTACAGCGGTTCGGTCGAGCCTTTTTTCATTTTGCGCATGAAGTATTTCTCGAATGCGACCTTGGCCAGGTGCACCCATTTTCCTTCCTTGAACCAGTTGACGTTGCGCGGCGGAATCTGCGGCAGCGCCACGAAAGCCGCGCCGGTATCGCCGAAATCGGCCAAGCAGATGGCATTCCAGGTGGCTTTCTCGGTGGGTTCTCGGCCATCGAGCACGGCGCGGATATTGTGCGCCGTCGCGGTGACCATGGATTCGATCATATAGCCGGTTTTCGGCGCGCCGGTCGGCACCGGCGTGGCCTCGACCGGCGGAATGGCGACGCACACGCCCACCGAATACACATTCTGGAATGTGGTATTGCGCTGGAAGGCGTCGATAGTGATGAAGCCGCGCGGATTGGTCAGCCCTTCGATGCCGAATACGGCGTCGATGCCCTTGAATGCGGGCAGCATCATCGAGTAGGCGAACGGCAATTCGTGTTCCTTGACGACCTCGCCTTTGTCATTGTGTTCGGCGACGAACATCTTGCCGGCTTCGACCTTGATGACCTTGGCGTTGCAGATCCATTTGATGTGGCGCTCGCGCAGCGCGGATTCGAGCATCCCCTTGGAGTCGCCGACGCCGCCCAGGCCCAGATGGCCGATGTAGGGTTCGGCGGTGACGTAGGTCATCGGCACGCGGTCGCGGATTTTGCGCCGCCTAAGGTCGGTGTCCATGATCATGGCGAATTCATACGCCGGTCCGTAGCACGACGCTCCCTGCACGGCGCCGACCACGACCGACCCCGGCTCTTGCACGAAGCGTTCCCAGGCCTGGCCTGCGGCGACGGCGTGGTCGACCTGACACACCGACTGGGTATGCCCTTCCGGGCCCAGTCCGGGGATTTCGTCGAACGCCAGCTTGGGTCCGGTCGCGATGACGAGGAAGTCGTAGTCCACCACCCGGCCATCGGTGAGTTCGACCTGGTTGCGTTCGGGATGCACGCGCGCGGCGCCGACCGGGATGAAATCGATGCCTTTTTTGTTGAGGTAGGGCGCGGCCGGCAGGGTGATGTCGTCGCGTTTGCGCCAGTTGACCCCGACCCAGGGGTTGGACGGCGTGAACTGGAAATACGCCAGGTTGGAAATCACGGTGACCGTGTCTTCGGTCCGCGCCTGTTCCCGCATTTCGTAGGCCATCGTCATGCCGCCCACGCCCGCACCCAGAATTACGATCTGTGCCATTACTGTCTCCTGTCGAGGTATCCCGTTTAACTTGGAAACTGGATACGCAAGCATCATGCCACCATTCGATGTGCCTGAATTCGGGCCTTGGCGGCGCCCGCTCGGTTTGACATGACCATATTGTCATGCCACGCTCCGCAGAAGTCATGACCAGGTTGCCGCCATGCCCCATATCGAACTGCAGGATCTCATCGACGCGAACGACCAGCCCTTTGTGGTGATCGATCGCGAATACCGCATCGTGGCGGCGAATCAGCGCTATAGCGAAGCCTACGGCGCGACGCCCGGCGCCATCGTCGGCCGGCACTGCTATGCCGTGTCGCACCGCGCATCGCGCCCCTGCCACGAAAACGGCGAACAGTGCCCGCACCAGGCCTTGTTCGACCGCGGCGAAGCGGTCGAGGTGCTGCACACCCATTTCCATGCCGACGACCAGCCCGAGCGCACCCGCATCCGCGGCCATGCCCTGCGCGGCGCGAATGGCGAGCGCTATCTGGGCGAGCAGCTCTTTCCGCTCGAAGCCGGCTTCGGCACCGACTGCGACGCCATGCAGATGGTGGGGCAGTCGCCGGCGTTTCTGGCCTGCGTGGACAATCTCGCACGGGTGGCCGACAGCGAAGCCTCCATCCTGCTTTACGGCGAAAGCGGCGTCGGCAAGGAACTCGCCGCGCGCTTCATCCATGCGCGTTCGGCGCGGGCCGGCGGCCCTTTCATCGTGATCAACTGCGCCGCGGTGCCGGAAACCCTGTTCGAAAGCGAACTGTTCGGCCATGAGCGCGGCGCATTCTCGGGCAGCAGCGGCCTGAAGAAAGGCCTGTTCGAACTGGCGGATGGCGGTACGCTGTTCCTGGACGAAGTCGCCGAGATTCCGCTGGGCTTGCAGGCCAAGCTGCTGCGGGTGCTGGAAACCGGCGAATTCCGGCGCGTCGGCGGCACCCATACGCTGAACGCCGAGGTGCGGCTGGTGTCGGCCACCAATCGCCGGCTGCTGGACGAGGTGGACGAGAAGCGGTTCCGGCTCGACCTCTATTATCGGTTGGCCGGCATCGACGTGACTCTGCCCGCGCTGCGCGAACGGCGCGACGACCTCCCTGCGCTGGCGGCGTTTCTGCTCAAGCGCCTGGCCGGCAGCCGCCGTGCCTGCCGGCTGGACGCGACCGCGCTGGCCGCGCTGCAGGCATACGAATTCCCGGGCAATGTGCGCGAACTGCGCAACCTGTTGCAGCGCGCGGTGCTGACCTGCCGCGACGGCGTGATCCGCGCCGCCGATCTGCACCTGCCCGCGGCGGCGGTGCCGCAGCAGCCGGGTACGGGCGCGCAGCCGCTGGCCGAGATCGAGCGCAGCCACATCCGCGCCCTGCTCGACGCGCACAACGGCCACCGCAGCCGGGTCGCCGCCGCGCTGGGCGTCACCGAGCGCACGCTGTACCGCAAGCTGAAACAACACGGCCTGGGCCGCTGACGGCGTAAAACCGCACGCTTCGATTGACAGCCCGCCGAACCGCCGGCCAGAATACGGGCATGCCTTATTCGAACGTCTCCGCCCCCGCCGTCATTCGCCGGCTGCCCGTGTGCATGTGGCAGCGCCTGCGCGCGCGCCGGCCGGAGGGAGGATGATTCCGCAGTAGACGTCCGATTTCCCCGCAAGGCCGCGCACCCGAACAGGTTCGCGGCCTTTTTGTTTGGTCCGTCTGGTTTTGCCCCCTGCTCCTGGAGCCTTTCATGTCCGTCCCCGTCGCCTACCTCGGCGTCATCCTCATCTGGACCACCACGCCGCTCGCCATCAAGTGGAGCGCGCAGGGCACCGATTTCGCCTTCGCCGTGGCCGCGCGCATGGCCATCGGGCTCGCCGTCGCCGCGCTCGTCCTCGTCGCCTGGCGCATCGGCCTGCCGCTGCACCGCCGCGCCCGCGCCAGCTACGCCGCCGCCGGCTTCGGCATGTTCGGCGCGATGACGCTCACCTACTGGGGCGCGCAGTACATCCACTCCGGGCTGATCTCGGTGCTGTTCGGTCTGTCGCCACTGATCACCGGGCTGCTCGCGCTGTTGTGGCTGAAGGACGAAACGCTGACCCGCGCCAAACTCGCCGGCATGCTGCTGGGCCTGGCCGGCCTCGCCGTCATCTTCGGCAACAGCCACGAAATGGGCGACGCCCACGCACTGGCCGGCGTGCTCGCGTTGCTCGCCGCCGTCGTCCTGTATTCCGGCAGCCTGGTGTGGATGAAGCGCATCGGCGACGACAGCCCGCCGCTCGCCACCACCGTGGGCGCGCTCGCCATCGTCCTGCCGCTGTTCGCGCTGGTGTGGTGGTGGAGTGCCGACGCCCGCGTGCCCGCCGCCGTGCCGCCGCGCGCCGGCGCCGCCATCGTCTACCTCGGCGTGTTCGGTTCGGTGATCGGCTTCGCACTCTACTACTACGTGATCAAACACATGGAAACCGGCAAGGTCGCGCTCATCACCCTGGTCACGCCCGTACTCGCCCTGTTGCTCGGCAGCACGCTCAACGGCGAACACGTCGGCGTGCGCGTGTGGGCCGGCACCCTGCTCATCGGGCTGGGACTCTGCCTGCACCAGTGGCGCGCGCTGTCCGGCCTGATGGCCGTGCGCGCGCGCTGAGGATAATCACCATGCGCTGGGACACCCAACGCTACCTCGACCGCCACGGCTTCATCATCGAACGCGGCCAGGCCCTTGTCGACCTGCTCGACCCGCAGGTCAGCGAACGCATCCTCGACCTCGGCTGCGGCACCGGCGACATCGCCGCGACGATCGCCGAACGCGGCGCGCAGGTCGTCGGCGTCGACGCCTCGCCCGCCATGATCGAGGCAGCCCGCGCGCGTTTTCCTGCACTGGGTTTCCGCGTGGCCGACGCGGCCAAACTGCCGTTCGAGGCCGAGTTCGACGCCGTCTTCTCCCATGCCGTGCTGCACTGGGTGCCGCGTGCGGACGACGCGGCACGCGGCATCGCCCGCGCGCTGAAATCCGGCGGGCGCTTCGTCGCCGAATTCGGCGGCCACCGCAACTGCGAGGCGCTGGAAACCGCCTTTTCCGACGCACTGCGCCGCATCGCCCGGCGCGACTACCGCAGCCCCTGGTTCTTTCCCCGCCTGCCCGACTATGCGGCTCTGCTGGAACGGCATGGCCTCGTCGTCCGCGCCGCTTGGTATTTCGAGCTGCCCACCCCGCTGCAAGGCGAAGACGGCCTGCGGCAATGGCTGCTGCAGTTCCTGCCGCAGCATCTGGACGGGTTGGACGAGGCGACGCGCGAAGCCGTGCTCGCTGAAACGGAAGCCGCGCTCAGACCGAAGCGCTGGCGCGACGGCGTGTGGCTGGCGGATTACCGGCGGCTGCGCATCGTGGCGGAACACGTCGGCTGAGTATCGGACTCAGCCGGGAATGTCCGGCTCCACCAGCGCGGCGAACTGCGCCAGCGATTCCTGCCAGCCGAGATAACACATCTCCAACGGAATCGCCTCGGGGATGCCCGCCTGCTCGATCCACAGCGCCGTGCCGCAGGACACCGGTTCCAGCCGCACCGTAACCTCGATCACGCCGGGCAGATTCGGATCGTCGAAGCGATCGGTGTAGCGAATCAGGCGATGCGGCACCAGCTCCAGATATTTGCCGCCGAACGCATGACCGTTGCCGGTGGAAAAATTGCGGAAAGCCATGCGGAACGATCCGCCGACCGTGGCGTCGAGATGATGCACGGTGCAGGTAAAGCCATACGGCGGCAGCCACTTGGCCAGCGCCTCGGCCTCGGTAAAGGCGCGGTAGAGTTTTTCGGGGGTGGCGCGGATGACGCGATGCAGACGAACGGTGCGGTCGGACATTTCAGGCTCCTGATCTTAAAGAGGGAGGCTGCGGGAGTGCCGGTCCTGACTGTATGACGGATTTCGACAGTGTCAAGCTGGACCGCGGCAATGGGGGGAAACTGACTCTGAAGGCGATTCGCTGCTGATCCGAGACATAACGGTATGAGCCACATAAACTAGCAGTCATTCAAGACGATGACTTGTCGATCAAACCAGTCCGATGGCTGGCTGCATCAGAAAATGTAGATAGGCCACGCTTTTCTTCAGACGCGACCGATGAGACCGCTCACGGGTCGGTTGCTGCCGAAGCCACGTACATATCCCAACGATGCAAAGGCCGCATTCCAGTCATTCACTCCCGTTGTCAGAATCCCCGAGCATTTACCCTTCGCCCATGACCGATAAAATCCGCTGTGCCTGGTGCAGTCCCGATCCACTCTACCGCGCCTATCACGATGCAGAATGGGGCGTACCGCTGCACGACGAGCGCGCGCTGTTCGAGCTGCTGACGCTGGAAGGTGCGCAGGCGGGGCTGTCGTGGATCACCATCCTGAAAAAGCGCGAAGGCTACCGGCGTGCGTTCCACGATTTCGACGCCGAACGCATCGCGCGCTACGACGCGGCAGACGTGGCGCGACTGATGGCGGACACGGGCATCGTGCGCAACCGGCTGAAGATCGAATCGACGATCACCAACGCGCGTGCGACGCTGACGCTGCGCGAATCGGACGGCGGGCTGGACGGTTATTTCTGGAATTTCGTCGACGGCCGGCCGATCGCCAACGCGTGGACGGACATCCGCCAGGTGCCGGCCAGCACGCCGCTGTCGGATGCGATCGGCAGGGATCTGAAAAAGCGCGGCTTCAAGTTCGTGGGCTCGACCATCGTGTACGCGCTCATGCAGGCGATGGGACTGGTGAACGACCACACGACGGACTGTTTCCGCCACCGCGCGGTGGCAAAGCTGGCTCGGCGGAAATAGGCGCTGGGGCGCCGCTGCCGAGCTTGGGCGCGACGTCGACGGCCTTGACGTCCGAGGCGAGCTGTTCCAGCGCGGCGATCAGCCGCCGAAGCGCGCCTGCGCCAGCTCGGCCGCACGCACGACGGCGCGCGCCTTGTTGAGCGTTTCCATCCATTCGTTGTCGGGCACCGAATCGGCGACGATGCCGGCGCCCGCCTGCGCGTACAGCATGCCGTCCTTCACCACCGCGGTGCGGATGGCGATGGCGAGGTCCATGTCGCCAGTGAAGCCCAGATAGCCGACCGCGCCGGCGTAGATGCCGCGTTTGCCGGGCTCCAGCTCGTCGATGATTTCCATCGCCCGCACCTTGGGTGCGCCGGACACGGTGCCGGCCGGGAAGCTGGCGCGCAGCACGTCGATGGCGGAGAGGTTCGGCTTCAGCCTGCCTTCGACGTTGGAGACGATGTGCATGACGTGCGAGTAGCGCTCGATCAACATGTTCTCGGTGACGCGGACCGAGCCGGTGACGGCGACGCGGCCGGTGTCGTTGCGCCCCAGGTCCAGCAGCTGCAGGTGCTCGGCGCATTCCTTGGGATCGGCCAGCAGTTCCTCGGCGAGGCGCTGGTCGTCCTCGCGCGTGAGCCCGCGCGGACGGGTGCCGGCGATGGGACGCAGGGTGACGGTCTCGCCTTCGAGCCGCACCAGAATCTCCGGCGACGAGCCGACGACGTGGAAGCCGCCGAAATCGTAATAGAACATGTAGGGCGAGGGATTGAGGCTCCTGAGCGCGCGGTACAGCGACAGCGGCGAGGCGGCGAACGGCCGCGCCATGCGCTGACTCAGCACCACCTGCATGACGTCGCCGGCGGCGATGTAGTCCTTGGCTTTCTGCACCGCCGCCTTGAACTCGGCCTCGCCGAATTCGGAACTCGGTTCGGCCACATCGGCAAGCGGTTCGGCCGGCAGCGTCACCGGCGCATGCAGTTTCCCGGCCAGTTCGGCAAGACGCAGATGCCCCTGCGCATAGGCATCCTGCTGCATCGGATCGGCATGGGTGATGAGGTAGAGCTTGCCGGCGAGGTTGTCGAACACCGCCAGCTCCTCGGTCAGCATCAAGAGAATGTCCGGCGTGTGGATCGCGTCGGGCTTGCGCGTGGCGGCAAGCCGTTTCTCGATGTAGCGGATGGTGTCGTAGCCGAAGTAGCCGGCCAGACCGCCGGTGAAACGCGGCAAGCCCGCCACCGGCGCGGCCTTGAAGCGCGTCTGGTAGTCGGCGATGAAGGCGAGCGGATCGTCGAGGTTGTGTTCCTCGACCACGCGGCCGTCGGTTTCGACGGTCAGAACGTGGTTGCGCACGCGGATCACGGTGCGCGCCGGCAGGCCGATGAAGGAATAGCGGCCGAAGCGCTCGCCGCCCACCACCGATTCGAGCAGGTAGGCATAGGGCGCGTTGGCCAGCTTGAGGTAGACGGAGAGCGGCGTCTCCAGATCGCCGGGCATCTCGCGCACCAGCGGAATACGGTTGTAGCCCTGGCGGGCGAGTTCGAAGAATTCTTGTTCAGTCATGATTAGGGGCTAGGGGCTGGGATTTAGGGGCTAGGAAATGAAATGAAGCGACGCGAGCGTCACCATCGCGCCCACAGGGCGCGTCCCCTAGTCCCTAGATCCCAGCCCCTAGCCCCTAAGCTCACGCCTTAACCACCATCTGCGCCGCCTCGGCGAGACTCGGCACCACCGCGTCGAGGTCGAGCTCGGCGACCGGACGGCCGCGGTTGTAGCCGTAGGGTACGCAGAACACCGGGCTGCCGGCGGCGCGCGCGGCCTGGGTGTCGTTGAGCGAATCGCCGATCAGGAGCAGCTCGGCCGGCTGCACCTTGAACACCTCGCAGGCGTGCAAGAGCGGCAGCGGGTCGGGCTTGCGCTTCGGCAGGGTGTCGCCGGACAGGATCAGCTCGAAGTAGTCGATGAGGCCGGTGTCCTTCAACAGCGGATGGGTGAACTGCGCCGCCTTGTTAGTGATGCAGGCGATGCGCAGACCCATCGCCTTGAATGCGTCGAGACCTTCGATCACGCCGGGGAACGGGCGCGAGTGCAGCGACACGTGTTCGCCGTAATGCTTCTGGTACGCGGCGATGGCCTTTTCGAACAGCGCGGTCTCCGGTTCGGCGTCCATGTCGCCGGTCAGCACGCGCTTGACCAGGCGCGACACGCCGTTGCCGATGTAGGTGGAAATCGTTTCCAGCGACGGGCAGGGACGGCCGAGGTCGGCCATCATCAGCTCGGCGGCGTGGGCCAGGTCCGGCGCGGTATCGAGCAGGGTGCCGTCGAGATCGATGACGACGGCCTTGATGGGGAGGGGGAAGCTTTTCATTTCTTGGGATTTAGAGGTTAGGGGCAGAGGCAAGGGACTAGGGGCTAGGATTTAGGGGCTAGGGAGTGAGCGGCCTTTGGCCGCGATCAATCAATAAAAAGTGAGGCGCGAAGCACAACGCCCCCTAACCCCTGGCTCCTATCCCCTAGTCCCTACCCCCCAATGCTCAAACCTTCGCCAGTTCCGCGCGCATCGCGGCGATGACGCTGTTGTAGCGCTGCGGGTCGCTGTCCTTGGCGGCGCCGAACACGGCCGAGCCGGCGACGAAGGTATCGACCCCGGCGCGCGCCACTTCGGCGATGTTGGCGGGGCCGACGCCGCCGTCGATCTCGATGTTCACGTCAAGGCCGCGGTCGTCGATCATCTTGCGCACGGCGCGCGCCTTGTCGAGCACGTAGGGGATGAACTTCTGGCCGCCGAAGCCGGGGTTGACGCTCATCAGGAGCACCATGTCGAGCTTGTCGAGCGTGTATTCCAGCACGTCGAGCGGGGTCGCCGGGTTGAACACCAGGCCGGCCTTGCAGCCGTTTTCCTTGATCAGGCCGATGGTGCGGTCGATGTGCTCGGAGGCTTCCGGGTGGAAGGTGATGTAGGTGGCGCCCGCCTTGGCGAAATCGGGGATGATGCGGTCGACCGGCTTGACCATCAGGTGCACGTCGATCGGCGCGGTGACGCCGTGCTTGCGCAGCGCTTCGCACACCAGCGGGCCGATGGTGAGGTTGGGGACGTAGTGGTTGTCCATCACGTCGAAGTGGACGATGTCGGCGCCGGAGGCGAGCACGTTGTCGACTTCCTCGCCAAGCCGGGCAAAGTTGGCGGACAGGATGGACGGGGCGATGCGGTACGTCATGGGAAGGACTCCTGGAATTTCTGCGGATTTTCGGGAAAACCCGGCCATTTTAGCAGCCCGCCGCGCCATTGCGTTACACTCCGCGCATCCCATCCCCGTCGAGCATTCCCGTGGCCGAAGGCAAGAAATACCATATTAGCGTCAACGTCGACACGACCTATCTGGCCGAACAGAGCGATCCTTCGGCCGACCGTTACGTGTTCGCCTACACCATCACCATCGCCAACACCGGCACCGTGGCCGCACAACTGATTTCGCGCCACTGGATCATCACCGATGCCGAGAACGTCATCCAGGAAGTCAAAGGCCTCGGCGTAGTCGGCGAGCAGCCCTTGCTGCGGCCCGGCGAGAGCTTCGAGTACACCAGCGGCACCGCGCTGGCGACGCCGGTGGGTACCATGCGCGGCACCTACCAGATGGCGGCGGAAGACGGCAACAAGTTCGACGCCGAAATCCCTCAGTTCACGCTGTCGATGCCGCGGGTTCTGCACTGAGGCAGGGGGGTCGGAAGGCAGGAATAAAGCGTAGCGCGGCGAAGCCGCACAAGCTCCCTGAATCCTATTTCTTCATCGTCCACCACACGATGAACAGCAGCAAACCGAGCGCGATTCCCGCCTCCAGCAGCAGCCAGCCCAGCCCCTGGGTCTCCATTAAACCCGTCTCTCCATTGCTATACTCGGCGCATGTTTTTGATGGGGCCATCTTCACCCGTGATGCTGTTACGCACAAGCCCGTGGCTGTTCGCCCTGCTGTTGTCGGCCTGTGCGGTGCAGCCGCCTGTGGTGCCGCCCGTTCCTCCGGTGCCGGCACCGGTACCGGCGCCAGTCCCGGTGCCCGCGCCGCAACCCGAACCCGCTCCGCCCGCCGTTCCGATCCCCGCTCCGCCCGCCGTTCCGATCCCCGTTCCGGCTGCGGCCTATCCCACGCTCAGACCGGTGGACTGGACGGCCGTGGCCTTCTGGCAGGACGACAGGGCCGGCGAAGCCTGGACCGCCTTCCTGCGCAGCTGCGCCACGCTCGGCAAGCGCACCGCATGGCAGGCGGTCTGTGCCGATGCGGCGGCGATGCCGCCCCCCGACGACGCGACCGTGCGGACATTTTTCGAGCAGCGTTTCCAGCCTTACCAGGCCAGCCAGGAAGACGGCGGCACCGAAGGCATGATCACCGGTTACTACGAGCCCCTGCTGAAGGGCGACCGCGTGCGTACCGCGCGGGCGCGCTTCCCGCTCTATGCCGCCCCCGACGATCTCATCACGGTGGATCTCGCCAGCGTCTACCCTGAGCTGAAAAACCTGCGCCTGCGCGGGCGGCTGGCCGGCAACAAGCTGGTGCCCTACCCCACCCGCAAGGAAATCGAGGCGGCCAACGGCAACGGCTTCAAGGGCAAGCCGATTGCCTGGGCGGAAGACCCGGTGGAGCTGTTTTTCCTGCAGATCCAGGGCTCGGGCCGCATCGAGCTGCCAGACGGTTCTCATTTGCGCGTCGGCTACGCGGACCAGAACGGCCACCCCTATCTATCGATCGGCAAGCTGCTGGTCGAGCGCGGCGAACTGAAGCTCGAACAGGCCTCGATGCAGGGCATCAAGGACTGGGGCGCGAAGAATCCCGACAAGCTGCCGGAGCTGCTCGCCAGCAACCCCAGTTTCGTATTCTTCCGCGAACTGCCCAACGGCCTGCCCGGTCCGCTCGGCGCGCTCGGCGTGCCGCTCACCGGCGGCCGCTCGATCGCCGTCGACCCGCGTTTCATCCCACTCGGCGCACCGGTCTTTCTCGCCACCACCCAGCCCAATTCGCCGCTGCCGCTGAACAAGCTGGTGATGGCGCAGGATACCGGCGGCGCCATCCGCGGCGGCGTGCGCGCCGATTTCTTCTGGGGCTTCGGCAACGCGGCGGGGGAACTCGCCGGCCGCATGAAACAGCGCGGCCGCATGTGGGTGCTGCTGCCGAAGGACTTCCCGCTGACCACCGTCCGCCGCTGAGCGCGGGCGATTATGATCGATCGGCTTTATTCATCCCCGCGAGGGGCCGCCGCCCGCTTGACCTTTCCATCATGGTAAGGATTATGGTGTCAACATCTGCCTCAATCAGGAATCCACGATGAACCCCTCCAACGCCTCCCCGCTCGCCGTCGGCATCCAGGGCATGACCTGCGCCAGCTGTGCGACGCGCATAGAAAAAGTGCTCCGGCAGCTGCCAGGCGTGACCGGCGCGACGGTGAATCTGGCGACCGAAACCGCGACCGTCACGGGTGCGGCCGATACGGCGTCGGTGCAGCGCGCCATCGAGCAGGCCGGCTTCAGCGTGCCGACCGAATCGCTGACTTTCGACATCACCGGCATGACCTGCGCGAGCTGCTCGGCGCGGGTGGAAAAGGCGCTCGGCAAAGTGCCCGGCGTACTCAATGCCAGCGTCAACCTGGCTACCGAACAGGCGGCGGTCAAGGTGGCGCAGGGCACCTCGACCGCCGCGCTGATCGCCGCGGTGGAGCGCGCCGGCTATGGCGCGCAACTGCCGCAGGCGGCAAGCGCGAGCCCGGCCGCCCCGCGGCGCGCGCTGCCCGACTGGTGGCCGGTGGCGCTGGCGATAACGCTATCGCTGCCGCTGGTCGCCCCCATGCTCGGCAGCCTGTTCGGCGTGCACTGGATGCCGCCGGGCTGGCTGCAAATGGTGCTGGCGACGCCGGTACAGTTCTGGCTCGGCGCGCGTTTCTATCGCGCCGGCTGGAAGGCGCTGCGCGCCGGCAGCGGCAACATGGACCTGCTGGTGGCCGTCGGCACCAGCGCGGCCTATGGCCTGAGCGTATACCTGCTGCTGACGCGCGGCGACCCGATGCATCTGTATTTCGAGGCGTCGGCGGTGGTGATCAGCCTGGTGCTGCTGGGCAAATGGCTGGAGGCGCGCGCCAAGCGCCAGACCACCGAAGCCATCCGCGCCCTGCAGGCCCTGCGCCCGGCCACCGCGCGGGTGCGTCTCGACGGCGTCGACCGCGACATGCCGATCGACGCGATCCGGGTGGGCGATCTGGTGGTGATCCGCCCCGGCGAACGGGTGCCGGTCGACGGCGAGGTGATCGAAGGCGAAAGCCAGATCGACGAATCCATGCTCACCGGCGAATCCCTGCCGGTCGACAAGCAGCCGGGCGATACGGTGACCGGCGGCGCCATCAACGCGCACGGCGTGCTGCTCGCGCGCACCACGGCAGTGGGAACCGAGACCACGCTGGCGCGCATCATCCGCATGGTGGAAAACGCGCAGGCCGCCAAGGCGCCGATCCAGCGGTTGGTGGACAAGGTGAGTGCGGTGTTCGTGCCGGTGGTGATGGGAATCGCCTTGCTCACCTTTGCCGGCTGGTGGGCGCTGGGCGGCGACGCCGAACAGGCTATCCTCAACGCAGTCGCGGTGCTGGTGATCGCCTGTCCGTGCGCGCTCGGCCTGGCCACCCCCACCGCCATCATGGCGGGCACCGGCGTCGCCGCGCGCCACGGCATCCTGATCAAGGACGCCGAAGCGCTGGAACTGGCGCACAAGGTCGACACCGTGGTGTTCGACAAGACCGGCACCCTCACCGACGGCACCCCGCACGTGGCGGCCTGCCTGGCGGCGGACGGCAACGACGCAAACGAGGTATTGGCCATCGCCGCCGGACTGCAGGCGGGCAGCGAGCACCCGCTGGCGCGCGCGGTGCTGGCGAAGCATGCCGCTTCCGCCAGCGTCTCCCGGCCCGCGCGCGCACAGCAGGCGCTGCCGGGGCGCGGCATTGCCGGCGAAGTCGACGGCGCGAAATACTGGCTGGGCAATCGCCGCCTGATGACCGAGAACGACGTCGCCACCGCCGCGCTCGATGCCGCCGCTGCCGAACTGCAGGCCGCGGGCCGCACCGTGTCGTGGCTGGCGCGCGCCAGCGACCGCCGCGCACTGGGCGTGCTGGCTTTCGGCGACGCCATCAAGCCCACTGCCGCCGCGGGCGTGGCGCGCCTCAAGGCGCAAGGCATCGCCACCGTCATGCTCAGCGGCGACAACCGCGGCGCCGCCCAGGCGGCGGCCGACGCGCTCGGCATCGACACCGTGCTGGCCGAAGTGTTGCCGGCGGACAAGGCCGCGCACGTCGGCCAGTTCAAGGCCGCGGGCAGCACGGTGGCGATGGTCGGCGACGGCATCAACGACGCCCCCGCGCTCGCCGCCGCCGACGTCGGCATCGCCATGTCCTCCGGCAGCGACGTCGCCATGCATACCGCCGGCATCACCCTGATGCGCGGCGATCCGGCGCTGGTGGCCGACGCCATCGACATTTCCCGGCGCACCTACGCCAAGATCCGGCAGAACCTGTTCTGGGCCTTCGTCTACAACGTGGTCGGCATTCCGCTCGCCGCGGCGGGCCTGTTGAACCCGGTCATCGCCGGCGCGGCGATGGCGTTTTCCAGCGTCAGCGTGGTGAGCAATGCGCTGCTGCTGCGGCGCTGGCGCCCTGCCGGGGACGCGCGATGAACATCGGAGACGCCGCCCGCGCCAGCGGCGTGTCGGCCAAGATGATCCGCCATTACGAGCGCATCGGCCTCATCCGCACAAGCAGCCGTACGCAGGCGGGCTACCGGCAATATCGCGAACGCGACGTGCACCTGCTGCGCTTCATCCGCCGCGCGCGCGATCTCGGGTTTTCGCTCGACCAGATCGGCCAGCTGCTGTCGCTGTGGGACGACCCCGGCCGCGCCAGCGCCGACGTCAAGCGCCTGGCCGAGGCGCACATCGCCGACCTCGACGCCCGCATCGCAGCGCTGACCGAGATGCGCACCACCCTGGAAACGCTCGCGCGCGCCTGTCACGGCGACCACCGCCCCGACTGCCCCATCCTGCAAGGCCTGGCCACCCCGCCTCCGGCAAGCTGAAGCGGCTAACGCGGCCGTCCTTCCCAGTCGTACTCCACCTCGATCAGCACCTGCGCGCGCACCGGCCGGCCGCCCTTTTGCGCCGGGGCAAAGCGGGCATCGCGGAACGCCTTCAGCGCGGAATCCTCGAACAGGCCGGGCGGAACAGCGCTCACGACATCGACGTCGCTGACGCGGCCATCGGCTTCCAGCTTCAGCTGCAGCCGCACCTTGCCAGACAGCCGCTGACGGTCGGCGGCGCCGGGGTAGTCCGGCACGATCTCGCGCAAGGCACGCGGATGCACATCGACATCGCGCGCACTGTAATAGGTAAGGTCGACTGCGCTGCTGATCGTCACGTCCGGCGGCGGCGCAGCCGGGGCCGGCTGATATGTAGCGGATGCGGGTGCTGCGGGTTGCGCAGCGGCGACGTCCGGCGCGGCCTGCAGGGGCGGCGGCGCAACCGGCTCGACCACCGGCAGCGCCTCCGCCGTCTCGCTCGGCGCAAGCCGGGGCGCATCCTGCGCGGAGTCGTCCGGCGCATCCACTGCGGGCGCGAGCGGCGGCACCTCCACGGCAGGCGGCGCGGCGGGCGGCGACTCCAGCCGCGCCTCGATCACCGGCCCGCCCAGGCTCAGCGCAGACGGCGGCGCTACCTGCACCAGCGCGATCAGCGCCGCATGCAGACTCAGCGAAATCCACAGGGCAGCAAGCGGCCATCGCAGCCGCGTCGGGATCGACGGTTCGTCAAACGATGCACTCACGGGTTTCGATACCCTGGGCATCGCCGTCCGGGGGACGTCAAGACTGTACGGAAAAACGGGATCGCTGGCCTAGAATGACGGCCAGAAAAATGACAGGAGCAGACCATGAGAAAACACGTCATCGCGGGCGCCATCTTAGCATCGGCGCTGGGCGCGCCGGCCTGCGCCTTCGCCGGCGCCGTCGAACTGAGCAAGACCACCCTCCGGGCCGCCGACGGTTCCGAGGTGCCGGTCGAAATCGCCACTCCCGCCGGCAAAGGCCCGTTCCCGCCGCTGCTATTCATCCACGCCAAGCGCGGCTACGAAGGCGACGAACGCGCCCACGTGCGCGAACTCGCCGAACAGGGCTTCCTGGTCGTCGCGCCCGACTGGCAGAGCGGCCGCTTCATCGAGCGCTGGCCGTCGGCGCACAATCCCGACACCGAACTCGATGTGGAAGCCGGACTCGACTATCTGAAATCGCTGCCCAACGCCTGCAAGCAGCCGGTTGGCGTCGTCGGCCTGTCGCGCGGCCCGTATTACGCGATCCGGCTGGCCGCCAAGCGCGGCAGCGACATCGCCGCCATCGTCAGCTATTACGGCCACATGCAGAATCCCAACGCGCCCGAGCCGGACCAGCTGTTCCGCATCGCGCCCGAAATCATGCAGCTCACCACGCCAATTTTGTACCTGATCGGCGAACAGGATTACGAACTGCGCCGCATGAACGGCGGCCGCGCGTTCTATGCGCTGTGGGAGCGCGGCGTGCCGGTCGAATACCAGGTCTACCCGATGGCGCGGCGCGCGTTCGACTTCCGCCCCGACCAGACGCCGGAGGAAAAGATCGCCACGCGCCATGCGCGCGAGCGGGCAAAAAACTGGCTGGCGCAATGGATGAAGCTGACGCCGGAGATGCGGTGCAAGTGAACCCTGCTGTCGTTGCGTAGCACACGACGACGAAGCACGCCCGATGGTCGAACCTTTGCTGAACGGCTGACCGCTGGCCGGGAGCAGCCCGGTGGTCCGTCGCCTTTCTCGTCCCGCCAGGAAAATTCACCCAGGGGCGACGCCCCGTTTTGGCCCCGATTCCCCGTTCCATGCACAAAAAGTTTGGCGCCCGGCCCGGCGGTACGCCGCCGGAAAACCAGCAGGCGTTTGATTATCAAGCGTTCCATCAACTGGCACGCCCCCTGCTGTATCCCGATTGAACATCCAGATCGCAAGACCATGCGTGTACTGGTTATCGAAAACCAGCCCGAGCGGCTGGCACTGCCGATGTCCGCGCTCGATGCGGCGGGCTGCATCGTCGCGGCCACGCTCAATTCGACGCGCAAGCGCAGGCGCTACACCCGGACGTGCTCATCATCGCGCAGGACTCGCCCGACCGCGACACCCTGGAACACCTCTGCGTGGCGAACCAGGATTGCCCACGTCCGATCATGATGTTCACCGGCGACGGCAGCGCGGAATCGATCCGCGCGGCAACCCAGGGCGGGGTGACCTCCTATGTAGTCGACGGGCTCGACCCGGCGCGTCGGAGCCCGAGGTGTATCGCGAAATGCGGCGCGCGGCGATGGACCGCGGCATGAAGCTGGCGGACATTGCGCACCAGATCCTGCAAAAAATCTAGTTTCGTTTGGTGCATGGCGGCACGAATGCGCACTGCATAGGTGCGCAATCGCAACGTGTCAATCGGGCCGCCAGACCACGAGAAACCTGCCAAGCCAGAAAACACAAGGAATCCGGGGTTCTGGCACAGGGGTTGCTAAACGTGAACCGAAGCGTCGCAACGATGTGGCCTTCGGTTCGACCCTCGATTTATCTGGCAATGGACAAAGGCGTCCGCCCGGAAGACGACGCCTTTTTATTTGGAGAACGCAACGTGAGCGACACCCAGGACAAGGCTCCCATCCAGGATCCGAGCAAGCGCGATTTCATCAAGAAGACCACCGCCCTGTCGGCTGCCGCCGCGCTCATGGCGATGGTACCGCCGGGCGTGCGCAGCGGCGCCTGGGCCGCCGGCTCGGACGCGCCGGAGAAACCCAGGCTCAGCATCGGCTTCATTCCGCTGACCGACTGCGCGTCGGTGGTGATGGCCGCGGTGAAGGGCTTCGACAGGAAATACGGCCTCACCATCACGCCCAGCAAGGAAGCCTCGTGGGCGGCGGTGCGCGACAAGCTGGCGAACGGCGAGCTCGACGCCGCGCACGTGCTGTACGGCCTGATCTACGGCGTGCAGCTCGGCATCGGCGGGCCGAAGCAGGACATGGCGGTGCTGGCCAGCCTCAATCACAACGGCCAGGCGATCACGCTGTCGAACCAGCTGAAGGCCAAGGGCGTGAGCGACGGCGCCTCGCTCGCCAGGCTGGTGAAGGCCGAGCCGCGCGAATACGCCTTCGCCCAGACCTTCCCCACCGGCACCCACGCGATGTGGCTGTACTACTGGCTGGCGGCGCACGGCATCGACCCCTTCCGCGACGTCAGGAACATCGTCGTGCCGCCGCCGCAGATGGTGGCCAACATGCGGGTCGGCAACATGGACGGCTTCTGCGTCGGCGAGCCGTGGAACGCGCGCGCGATCCGCGACAACATCGGCTTCACCGCCGCCACCACGCAGGCCATCTGGAAGGATCATCCGGAGAAAGTGCTCGGCACCAGCGCCGAATTCGTCGAGAAATATCCCAACACGGCGCGGGCGATGATCGCCGCGATTCTCGATGCGTCGAAATACATCGACGACATGAAGCACCGCGCCGAGGTCGCCAGGGTCATTTCGGCCAAGTCCTACGTCAACACCGACTACGACTCGATCGTCGGCCGCATGCACGGCGAGTACGACAACGGCATCGGCAGGAAGTGGAGCGACCCCGACTACATGAAGTTCTACAACGGCGGCTCGGTCGGCTTCCCCTACCTGTCCGACGGCATGTGGTTCCTCACCCAGCACAAGCGCTGGGGTCTACTGAAGGCGCATCCCGACTATCTGGCGGTGGCCAGGAAAGTCAACCGCATCGACCTCTACAAAGAGGCCGCCGCGATGACCGGGACGCCGCTGCCGAAATCCGAGATGCGCGCGTCGAAGCTGATCGACGGCGTGGTGTGGGACGGCAGCAAGCCCGCCCAGTACGCCGACAGTTTCAGGATCAAGGCCTGAGTATGAACCGCGCCCCGATCACACCGGGGCGCCAGGAGAACGCACATGAATGCAGTCACATTGAACGGCCAAAGGCTATCCGAGGTCATGGCGGCGCCGGAAACCGAAACGCACGCGGCCGCGAACGAACCCGCGCTGCCGACGCGCCGCACGCCGCTGTTCGAAACCGAGGGCGGCAAGCGCTTCCGCGAAGGCGTGACCAACGTCGTCAAGGCCACCATCCCGCCGGTTCTGGGGATCGCACTGTTCGTCGCGCTGTGGGCGATCATCGCCAGCATCGGCGGCAAGATCCCCGGCCCGGCCGAAACCTGGGGCGCGGCGGTCACGCTGTTTTCCGACCCGTTCTATGACAACGGCCCCAACGACCAGGGCATCGGCTGGAACATCCTCAACTCGCTCTATCGCGTCGGCATCGGTTTTGGACTCGCCGCCGCCGTCGGCATTCCGCTCGGCTTCCTGATCGGCCGCTTCGCCTTCCTCAACCAGATGCTCGCGCCCATCATCGGCATCCTGCGGCCGGTGTCGCCGCTCGCGTGGCTGCCGATCGGCCTGCTGGTGCTGCAGAAGGCCGAACCGGCGTCGATCTGGGTGATTTTCATTTCCAGCATCTGGCCGATGGTGCTGAACACCGCCGCCGGGGTGCAGCGCATCCCGCAGGACTACCTGAACGTCGCGCGCGTGCTCAAGCTGTCCGAGTTCAAGGTGTTTACCCGCATCCTGTTCCCGGCGGTGCTGCCCTACGTACTGACCGGCGTGCGGCTGGCGATCGGCGTCGCCTGGCTGGTGATCGTCGCCGCCGAAATGCTCACCGGCGGCGTCGGCATCGGCTTCTGGGTGTGGGACGAATGGAACAACCTCAACGTCGCCCACATCATCATCGCCATCTTCATCGTCGGCATCGTCGGACTGCTGCTGGAGCAGGGGCTGATGCTGGTGGCGAAACGGTTTAGTTATGAGTGATAAGGGGTCAGGGGTCAGGATTCAGGGGCCAGGGAATGTCGCTTCGCGCCTTCTCAAAAAATCGCGGCCGCAGGCCGCTCCACCCCTGACCCCTGATCCCTGAATCCTGATCCCTAGAAAGGAAAAGACATGCAATCCTACGTCCAGATCGAAAACGCCTCGATGGTGTTCAGCACCAGGAAAGGCAGATTCACCGCACTGACCGGTATCGACCTCAACGTCGAGCAGGGCGAGTTCATCGCGCTGATCGGCCACTCCGGCTGCGGCAAGTCGACCCTGCTCAACCTGGTGGCGGGCCTGCTCGACGCCAGCGACGGCGTGCTGCTGCTCGCCAACAAGGAGATCAGGGGACCGGGGCCGGAGCGCGCGGTGGTGTTCCAGAATCATTCGCTGCTGCCCTGGCTCAGCGCGTTCGACAACGTCCATCTGGCGGTGGAAAAGGTGTTCGGCGGACGCGAATCGAAAGCACAGTTGAAGGCGCGTACCCGCGCCGCGCTCGATCTGGTGGGCCTCGCCCACGCCGCGGCCAGGCTGCCGGGCGAGATCTCGGGCGGCATGAAGCAGCGCGTCGGCATCGCCCGCGCGCTGGCGATGGAGCCGAAAGTGCTGTTGATGGACGAGCCTTTCGGCGCGCTCGACGCGTTGACCCGCGCCCACCTGCAGGACGAACTGATGAAGATCGTCGCCGCGACAAAAAGTACCGTCATCATGGTGACCCACGACGTCGACGAAGCGGTATTGCTGTCCGACCGCATCGTGATGATGACCAACGGCCCCGCCGCCACCATCGGCGAAATCCTCAGCGTCGACCTGCCGCGCCCGCGCGACCGTCTGGCGCTGGCGCACGACCCGCACTATCACGGCCTGCGCAGCCGGGTGCTGGAATTCCTCTACAGCCGGCAGATGCGGCCGCAAGAGGCGGCCTGAGCCCGCGCACGGGGCAAGCCGCCAGCCAGTATTGCCCCGCCATGCAGGTGCGGCTAGACTCTCGGGGTTGCTTTCTATCCGTCCGTTTTGTGAATCCACCCCGCCCCGCTCGCCATGCCGCGCCGACGTGAGCCCCGCCCCGCGCCCGCGCTGGAACTGAAAACCACGCGGCTCGCCGGAATCCAGGTCGTCCTCAACAGCGCCGACCATGCCGCGCTGAACACTCACATCTCCACGCTGTTCGCGGCGACGCCGGATTTCTTCGGGGGCGAGGCGGCGGTGTTCGAGTGCGGGCGGCTGGCGGCGGACGCCGCTTCGCCCGACTGGAGCTGGCTGGCGAATGAGCTGAGGAGCCGGGGGCTGAATCCGTTCGCGGTACAGAACGCTTCGAATGAACTGGCGGCAGCCGCCCGGCAGGCCGGGCTACTGGTGCTGAACGATGCCACACCGGGACCTGCCGTCGCCGCAACCGAAGAACCCGCGCCGCAAGCCGAAGCGGCGCCCGTACCGGAACCTGCGGCACCTGCCGCCACGCCCACCCGCATCATCGACAAGCCGCTGCGCTCGGGCCAGCGCGTGTACGCGGCGGGCGGCGACATCGTCGTGCTGGCGGCGGTCAATCCCGGCGCGGAAGTGATCGCCGACGGCAGCATCCATGTGTATGCCCCGCTCAAGGGGCGGGCGCTCGCCGGCGCGCGCGGCGACACCTCGGCGCGCATCTTCACCACGCAGCTCGAGGCCGAACTGGTGTCGATCGCGGGGGTGTACCGCACCTTCGACTCCGCACCGGATGCCGCCGTGGCGAAGAAACCGGCGCAAATCCGCCTGGCCGATTCGAGCCAGCTCGTCATCGAACCTCTCTAACCCCCCAGTAAAAAAGGAAGCGCTGTGACCACCATCATCACTGTCACCTCAGGCAAGGGCGGCGTCGGCAAGACCACCACCAGCGCCTCGATCGCCAGCGGCCTGGCCCTGCGCGGCTTCAAGACGGCCGTGATCGATTTCGACGTCGGTCTGAGGAACCTCGACCTCATCATGGGCTGCGAACGCCGCGTGGTGTACGACTTCGTCAACGTCATCCAGGGCGACGCCAACCTGCACCAGGCGCTGATCAAGGACAAGCACGCCGACAACCTGTTCGTGCTGCCCGCCTCGCAGACGCGCGACAAGGACGCGCTGACCGAGGAAGGCGTGGAAAAGGTGCTGCAGGAACTCGCACACCAGGGCTTCGACTACGTCGTCTGCGACTCGCCCGCCGGCATCGAGCACGGTGCGGTGGTGGCGCTGACCTTTGCCGACGTGGCGATCGTCGTCACCAACCCGGAAGTCTCGTCGGTGCGCGACTCCGACCGCATTCTCGGCATCATCCAGTCGAAGAGCCGGCGCGCCATCGAAGGCCGCGAACCGGTGCAGGAACACCTGCTGGTCACGCGCTATTCGCCCAAGCGCGCGCACGACGGCGAGATGCTGACCTACACCGACATCCAGGAACTGCTGCGGATTCCGCTGCTGGGCGTGATTCCCGAGTCCGAGGCGGTGCTGCAGGCATCCAACCAGGGCATCCCGGCGATCCACCAGAAAGACACGCCGGTCGCCGACGCCTACCAGGATACGATCGGCCGTTTTCTCGGCGAAACACACCCGCTGCGTTTCGTCGAATACGAGAAGCCGGGCCTGATCAAACGTCTGTTCGGAGGCAAGTGACATGTCCTGGCTCTCCCTCATATTCGGCGAAAAGAAAGCCACCGCCTCGGTCGCCAAAGAGCGCCTGCAACTCATCATCGCGCACGAGCGCGCGAGCCTGTCGGGTCCGGATTTCCTGCCCGACCTGCAAAAGGATCTGGTCGCGGTGATTTCCAAATACTTCCCGGTCAACCCCGACGACATCAAGGTGGGGCTCGAAAAACAGGGCAATTACGAAGTGCTGGAAGTCAATATCGTGCTGCCCGAAGGGCGCTGAGCCCGCGCGCGCCAGGCGGCGGGTGCGGAATCTGGGGCGCGGCATCGCGCCGGACAGGGCAGGACAGAACCGGTGTACTACGCTGCGCAGCTCTTCCTGCCCGGTGCGACGTTCACCGAGGCCAGGTCTAGCCACACCCGCCCGTTCTCGACCTTGAGCGGAAATTCGCGCGCGCAGCCGTGATCCGGCGCCACTGCGCAGCCGGAATCGAGTTCGACGTTCCAGTTGTGCATCGGACAGGCGACTTTCCTGCCGTGCACGATGCCCTGCGACAGCGGGCCGCCCTTGTGCGGGCAGCGGTCTTCCAGCGCGAAGATTTCATCGTCGGCGGTGCGGAACACCGCGATGTCGATCGTGCCGTGGCGCACCACGCGCGCGCCGAGCCGGGGAATGTCGTTCACTCCCAGGATGTCGGTCCATTGATTCATTGTCGTGTCCTTATGCGGCGACGGTTTCGAATTCATGCTTGAGCCTGCCCTCTTTGGCGCGTTCGACCCACGGGTCGCGCTCGACCGACAGCGCGAACAGCAGGCGCTCGTACAGCGCGCGGCGGCCTTCGGCGTCGTCGAGGATTTTCTTTTTCACCGTATCGAGACCGACGCGCTCGATGTAGTGCACGGTACGGTCGAGGTAGCGCGCCTCCTCGCGATACAGCTGCAGGAACGCCCCCGTGTATTCGAGCACTTCGTCGGCGGTTTTCACCTTGACCAGGAACTGCGCGACCTCGGTCCTGATGCCGCCGTTGCCGCCGACATAGATCTCCCAGCCGGAATCGACGCCGATGATGCCGACGTCCTTGATCGCGACCTCGGCGCAGTTGCGCGGGCAACCCGATACCGCGAGCTTGACCTTGTGCGGCGCCCACATCTTGAAGAACACCTTCTCGAGGTCGATGCCCATCTGCGTCGAGTCCTGGGTGCCGAAGCGGCACCACTCGGAGCCGACGCAGGTCTTCACCGTGCGCAGCGCCTTGCCATAGGCGTGCCCCGACGGCATGTCGAGGTCGGCCCACACTTTCGGCAGATCGTCTTTTTTCACCCCCAGCAGGTCGATGCGCTGGCCGCCGGTGACCTTCACCGAGGGAATGGCGTATTTCTCGGCAACGTCGGCGATGCGGCGCAGCTCGGCCGGCGTGGTCTGCCCGCCCCACATGCGCGGGATCACCGAATAGCTGCCGTCCTTCTGGATGTTGGCGTGGGCGCGCTCGTTGATGAAGCGCGACTGCGGATCGTCCTCCGCTTCGCCCGGCCAGGTCGAGATCAGGTAATAGTTGAGCGCCGGGCGGCAGGAGGCGCAGCCATTGGGCGTGCGCCATTCCATGAAGGCCATCACCTGCGGAATCGTCAGCAGCCTGTTCTGCCGGATCGCCGCCCGCACGGCTTCATGGGTGTAGTCGGTGCAGCCGCATACCGATCGGGCCTTCGGCGCGTCGGAGTAATCGCCGCCCGCGGTCACCGCGAGAATCTGTTCGACCAGGCCGGTGCACGAGCCGCACGAGGCGGACGCCTTGGTGTGCCTGCGCACATCCTCCAGCGTGAACAGGCCCTTCTCGCGGATCGCCTTGACGATGTCGCCCTTGCACACGCCGTTGCAGCCGCACACCTCCATGTCGTCGGTCATCGTCGTGGCGCGGTTGTGTCCCTGGTGGCCGAGGTTGCCGCAGTGGTCCTGGCCGAACATCAGGTGGTCGCGCAATTCGGACACGTCCTTGCCGTCGCGCAGCAGCGCGAAATACCAGGCGCCGTCGACGGTGTCGCCGATCATCACGCCGCCGACCAGCTTGTTGTCCTTGATGACGAGCCTCTTGTAGACGCCGCCGATGGGGTCGGAATAGAGGATTGACTCGGTGCCCTCGCCGCCGATGAAGTCGCCGGCGGAAAACAGGTCGATGCCGGTGACCTTGAGCTTGGTCGAGGTCACCGAACCCTGGTAGCGACCGATGCCGTAATGCGCCAGATGATTGGCGGCAACCTTGGCCTGTTCGAACAGCGGCGCGACCAGGCCGTAGGCGACGCCGCGGTGCGCGGCGCATTCGCCGATGGAATAGATGCGCGGGTCGGTCACGGTCTGCAGGGTGTCGGTGACGACGATGCCGCGATGGCAGTGCAGACCGGCGGATTCGGCGAGTCCGGTATTGGGGCGGATGCCGACGGCCATGACAACGATATCGGCCGGCACGCGGTCGCCGTCCTTGAATTTGATTTCAGCCACCCGGCCCGACTCGCCGCTCACGAGTTCCGTAGTGTGCTTCTGCAGCAGGAACTTCATGCCTTTCTCTTCCAGATTTTTCTGCAGCAGGCGCGCGGCGGGCTCGTCGAGCTGGCGCTCCATCAGCCACGGGCCGAGGTGCACCACGGTGACGTCCATGCCGCGCTTCATCAGACCGTTGGCGGCTTCCAGACCGAGCAGGCCGCCCCCGATGACGACCGCGCGGCGATACTGGCCGGCGGCGCGGATCATCGCATCGACGTCGGCGATGTCGCGGAAGCTGATCACCCCTTCGAGGCCGGCACCCGGCACCGGCAGGATGAAGGGATTCGAACCGGTGGCGAGCAGCAGGCGGTCGTAGCCGGCGCGGGTGCCGTCTTCGGCCTCGACTGCACGTGCGCCGCGGTCGATCTTCACCACCTTTTTGCCCAGGTGCAAGGCGATGCCGTTGTCCGCATACCAGTCGAGCGGATTCAGCACGATATCGTCGACCGTCTGCTCGCCCGCGAGTACCGGCGACAGCAGGATGCGGTTGTAATTGGGATGCGGTTCGGCGCCGAACACGGTGATGTCGTAGAGGTCGGGCGCGAGCTTCAGCAGTTCCTCCAGCGTGCGCACCCCGGCCATGCCGTTGCCGACCATCACGAGCTTCATTCTGGGGCCGCGGCCCATGGGCATACTCATATCCATCTCACTACTCCAAACGAAAGACCCAATGCGATGACCGAGATACACCGTTGCATTCGGTCGGCTTGCAGCCGCACCCGGCGAAGCCTTCAAGGCGCGCCATCATGGGTTGGCACGAGGGAAACGGCACGGCAATCCCGAGCGACGGCTCCCCTTGCCGGGTTGCCACGCTTCACCGCAATGACGGCTTCCTCAGCGCAAGATTCAGCAAACACCATGCCATCCACCCCGATCTCCTCAATGCCCTGTTTTTATTGCATTTGATTCCACCGTTCGTGGCGCCACCCTGCGCGCACGCACCACCGCGGTGCCGCGACGCACGCGATGCACCGAAACCTACGCCGCCGCCCGGCTCCCGGCGATCAGCCGCTTCAGTTCGGGGACGCAGGAGCCGCACTCGGTGCCGCATTTCAAGCTCGATTGCAGCGCGGTCAGACCGGCGCCCGCCGCAATCGCGGCGGCGATGGCGGGCTCGGCCACATTCAGGCAATTGCACACGATACGGCCGCGCCCCGCCCCGCCTGCCGGCGGGCACGTCACCGGCGCCAGCATCCAACTGCGCAGCGCGGCCACCCCCGCGCCCTCGACCATGGCGTCGCGCAGCCACTCGAAAGCTGCCGTTTCGCCGCTAAGCCGCACCGCGGTCACCTTGCCGGCATCGACCCGCACGCGCTTGGAGATGCCGCGCGGACTGTCCTGGTAATGCATCACCGCGAGCGCATCGTCGAGTCCGAGCGCGGCGTCGAGCGCCGCCAGCAAGGGTTCGGGCAACGCCTGCGCATGGGCCAGACGCAGCGTCAGCACGTCGCGGTCGCGCCCGGCCAGCCCGGCTGCGGCGTAGTCGCACGCACGCAGCAAGGGCTGCACCGCATCGAGCAGCAGCGTGCCGTCGCCCGTTGCCAGCACGGCCATGCGCCACGGCAGCTCGGCCCGACTCACCTGCACCGCGGCATGCTTGAGCTCGGGCTGCTTCGACACCGCGTCGAACAGCGGCAGGGTCAATGCGTTGATCCCGCGTCCCGCCATGAAGCGCGCGCCCCAGTGCATCGGCAGGAAACACTGGCCGGGACGCACGCTGTCGCTCGCCTCGGCGACGACGATCACTTCGCCACGGCGGCTTTTCACGCGCACCAGGTCGCCGGATTGCAAGCGCCGCAATTCGAGATCGCGTACGTTCATCGCCAGCGCCGGGGTGTCGGCGTGCGCAAACAGCCGCGCCACGCGGCCGCTGCGGCTCATCGCGTGCCACTGGTCGCGCAGGCGGCCGGTGTTGAGATGCAGCGGGTAGCGCGCGTCGATCGTCTCGGCCAGCGGGCGGTAGGGCGCGACATGGAAGCGCGCGCGGCCGCCGGCGGTGGCATAGATGCCGTCGCCATACAGCCGCGCCGTGCCCGCCGCCGCGCCCTCTGGAAACGGCCATTGCTGCGGGCCGACATCGAGCCGCGCGTAGCTCAGGCCGGTGATGTCGAGATCGCGGCCGCGCGTGGTCTCGCGGTGCTCGTTGAATATTTCCTCGGCGCCGGCGTAGGGGAACAGGCGCGCCCCCGGCTGCGGCCGCAGCCGCCGCGCGAAGTCGCACACGATGTCCCAGTCGGCGCGCGCTTCGCCCGGCGGCGGCACGGCCGCGCGCACGCGCGAAATGCGGCGCTCGGAGTTGGTCATCGTGCCGTCGGTCTCGCCCCAGGCGGCGGCCGGCAGCAGCACGTCGGCAAACGCCGCGGTTTCGGTGTCGGCGAAGGCCTCCTGCAGCACCACGCATTCGGCTTCCAGCAGCGCTTCCTGCACCGTGTTCTGGTCGGGCAGCGACTGGGCGGGGTTGGTACAGGCGATCCAGATTGCCTTGATCTCGCCGCGCCGCACCGCCTCGAACATTTCCACCGCGGTCTTGCCCGGCGTCGCCGGCACAGCGCCCACCCCCCACAGCCGCGCCACCTCGGCGCGGTGTTCGGGGTTGGCCAGATCGCGGTGCGCCGACAGCAGATTCGCCAGTCCGCCGACCTCGCGTCCACCCATCGCATTGGGCTGACCGGTAAGCGACAGCGGCGCGGCACCCGGCTTGCCGATCTGCCCCGTGGCCAGATGCAGGTTGATCAGCGCGGCGTTCTTGTCGACACCGCAGGTGGATTGATTCAGCCCCTGGCAATACAGCGACAGCGTCGGCCCGGCGGCGAACCAGCGCGCCGCCTGCACGATATCGGCCGGCGCCACGCCGCAGATCGGCGCCACCTTCTCCGGCGTGTAGTCGCGCACCAGCTCGCGCAGCGCCTCCCAGCCTTCGGTATGCGCGGCGACGGCGGTGCGGTCGATCAGCTCCTCCCACAGCATCACATTGAGCATGGCGTGATACAGCGCGACGTCGGTGCCGGGCAGGATCGCGAGATGCAGGTCGGCGTCCGCCGCCGTGTCGGTGCGGCGCGGATCGACCACGACGAGCTTCGAATCCGGATTGGCGCGGCGCGCCGCTTCGATACGGCGGAACAGGATCGGATGCGCATACGCCGTGTTCGAGCCGGCGATGAAAATCGTCGCGGCATGATCGATGTCGTCGTAGCAGCCCGGCGGTGAATCGGCGCCCAGCGTGGCCTTGTAACCCGCCACCGCCGACGACATGCAGAGGCGCGAATTGGTGTCGACGTTGTTGGTGCCGATCAGCCCCCTGGCCAGCTTGTTGAAGACGTAATAGGCCTCGGTGGTGAGCTGGCCGGAGAGGTAGAACGCCACCGCGTCGGGGCCGTGTTCGCGAATGATCGCGCCAAATTTTTCGGCGACATGATCAAGCGCCACGTCCCAGCTCACCCGCTGGCGCGGCAAGGCCTTGCCGGCGCGCAGCGCGGGATACAGCGCACGCCCCGATGCCTGCGCCGACAGCGCCAGCGTCGCCCCCTTGGTGCACAGTTTGCCGCGGTTGGCCGGGTGCGCCGGATCGCCGCGCACCTCGGTGATCTTTCCGGCGGCGGTTTCGATCAGCACCCCGCAGCCGGTCCCGCAATAGCAGCAGACAGATGAAACGTCGGACATGATGGCTCCTTTCCCGGTCTGTCAGCAGGGTCTGTGCCAATGCGCAGCAGCGTAATGAATTCAATCAGTTGGCCGGAAGATGATGCGTGCGAAGCTGGAGATGCGCGCAACCTGGGTGCATGCAAGGGATGCACTGCTGCAATTTGGTGCAGCGATCAGGGAACGGAAACAGCCGGGGCGTTGCCTGTGTGCCCGGCGGCCGGTCAGATAAATGGCCGGGGCCGAAATACCCGGCGAGAAACGCCGGCGCCGCGCCTCGGACGCAGTCAGCCCGGCAGCCGAGGTTGCAGGCTGGCGCAGGACTGCTCGACCGCAAGGGTTTGAATGTGCACGGAGGGGCCCGGCGATGTATCCTGTTCGCTCAACCTGGACACAACGGCGCCGGTTCGAACGCCAGCCGCGCGGCCGCTTCGGCTGCGGCGGCTTGCCGCCGAGATGCCTGAATCCGGCGCCCCGGCCTGACGGCCCCGCCCGGACCGGAGTGCGCAACACGGTCTACGCTTCGGTTTGGGCGGCGAATGCCGACCTGCTTCCGTCAAACCCTACTGGATCATCCATGGAAATCCTGTTCTTGACCGCCCTGATCGTGCTCAACGGCGCGTTCGCCATGTCGGAAATCGCTCTGGTGACGGCGCGCCGTGCCCGCCTGGCGCGGCTGGCCGAGGACGGCGACGCCGCGGCAGCGGTCGCGATGAAACTGCACGACGACCCGACGCGCTTCTTGTCGACGGTGCAGATCGGCATCACCTCGATCGGCATCCTCAGCGGGATCGTCGGCGAAGCGGCGCTGGCGCAGCCGCTGGCGCTGTGGCTGCAGTCGCTCGGGCTGGAAACGGAAGCCAGCCGCATCGCCGCGACCGCATTGGTGGTCATCGTCATCACCTATGTCTCGATCGTCGTCGGCGAACTGGTGCCGAAGCGCATCGGCCAGTTCAACCCCGAGGGCATCGCCCGCCGGGTGGCGCGCCCGATGCATCTGCTGGCGATTCTGGCGCGTCCCTTCGTGCGCCTGCTGGCAGGGTCGACCGACGCGATCCTGCGCGTGCTGGGTAAGCAGCCGTCCAGTCAGGAAGGCGTGATCGAGGAGGAAATCCACGCCCTGCTGGAGGAAGGCTCGGAGAGCGGCGTGATCGAGCAGCAGGAACGCGAGATGGTGCGCAACGTATTCCGCCTCGACGAACGCCACATCCATTCGCTGATGATCCCGCGCGCCGACATCGTCTATCTCGATATCACGCTGCCGCCGGAGGAAAACCTGCGCCGCCTGACCGAATCGGAACACTCGCGCTTTCCGGTCTGCAGGGGCGGGCTCGACGAGGTGCTCGGCATCGTCGGCGCCAAGCAGCTGCTCAACCAGAGGCTGCGCGGCGGCAACGCCGACGACCTGACCGCACGGCTGACGCCGGCGGTGTATGTGCCGGAAAGCCTCACTGGAATGGGCCTGCTGGAGCACTTCCGCGCATCCGGCGCCCAGATGGTGCTGATCATCGACGAATACGGCGAGATCAACGGCCTGGTCACGCTGCAGGACGTGCTGGAAGCGGTGACCGGCGAATTCAAACCGCGCAACCAGGAAGATGCCTGGGCGGTGCTGCGCGAGGACGGTTCCTGGCTCCTCGACGGCCTGATCCCGATCCCCGAGCTCAAGGACAGGCTGGGCCTGAAAACCGTGCCCGAGGAAGGCAAGGGCCGCTACCACACGCTGAGCGGGCTGGTGATGTGGCTGTCCGGACGGCTGCCGCAGACCGGCGACATTCTGGTCTGGGAGAACTGGCGGTTGGAAGTGGTCGACCTCGACGGCAAGCGCATCGACAAGATACTCGCCACGCCGACTTCGCCCGCAGAAGGCACGCCGCCCGACGCGCCGGCTTGACGCTCTGCCGGGCACCCTCGCGCCCGCAGCGAATCAGGCCTTCTCGCCGGCCGCCAGCAGCATGCCGCCCCACGGCAGCGCGCCGGGAATGCACGGTTCCAGTGTCCTCGCCCAGCGCGTTCCCGCCGGCAGATAAATCGCCGCGCGCAATGTCAGCTTGCGCACCGGCAAGCCGGAAAACAGCGCACGCACCTCGTCGGCGCCATGCCAGCGGGCGCCGCGATAGGCGCCGCTGCCGCCGCCCCGTCCCTTTTGCCGATACAGCAAGCTGTTCCGGTTGAGCCAGCCGATGGCAAAGCGGCGGCGCGCCACCCGCACGGCCTCGGCCACGGCCTGCCGCTCGTCGTCGACGAAACAGAGCGCGGCGATGGACAGCACATGGTCGAAGCTGGCGTCGGCGAACGGCAGGGCGCGCGCGTCCCCCTCCACCCAGTTCACGGCCCCGGGACTGCGGGCGCGGGCGTAGTCCAGCCACGCGGAATCGGGATCGAGCCCGGTCGCGGCGAGACCGTCGGCCGCGGCGCGGCGCGTGAACCAGCCGGTGCCGCAGCCGACGTCGAGCAGGCTGTCGCCTGCCTGCGGCGCGAGCAGCCGCTTCGCCAGCGCATATTCGGTGTCGCCGACCCAGCGTCCGCGCGGGGTGGCGTACCAGGCGTCGTAGTCGGCGGGGTCCAGGGTCATGCCGCCGCCGGCCGGCACAAGCGGCGTTCGATGCCGACAACCGCGATCAGCGCGACGACCAGCAGCGGCGCCACCGCGAGATTCAGCGCGATCCAGCCGAAACGGTCGTAGAGCCATCCCGCCGAGAGGGTGGCCAGCGCCACCAGGCCGAAGACGACGAACTCATTCACCGCCTGCACCTTCGACTGTTCGGCCGGCCGGCAAGCCTGGGTCAGCAGCGTAGTGCCGCCGATGAAGGCAAAATTCCAGCCGATGCCGAGCAGCACCAGCGCCGACAAAAAATGTGGAAATTCAAAACCGGACAGGGCCAGCGCGACGTGACCGAGCAGCAGGACGAACCCGGCCTGCATGATGCGCGGCGCGCCGTAGCGCTGGATCAGCGAGCCGGTGAAAAAGGAAGGCGCGAACATGCCCACCACGTGCCACTGGATCACCGGCGTCACGCTCGTTTCCGGCAAGCCGCAGCCCAGTATCGCCAGCGGGGTCGCCGTCATCACCATGATCATCACGGCATAGCCGATGGCGGCGCCGAAGATCGCAACCCGCAGCACGGGCTGGCCCAGGATTTCGCGCAGCGGACGGACGGCGCCGGCATGCGCGGCGGCCATCCCGGGGAGCCGGAGGCGGGAGAGCAGCGCCAGTGCGATGAGGCTCAGGACGCCCTGCGCCAGATAGGAGCCGACGAAGATGTGCCCGCCGATCCAGTCGCGCCCCCACTGCCCGAGCTGGGGGCCGAGAAAGGCCGCCACCACGCCGCCGGCCACCACCAGGGAAACGGCCTTGCCGGCACGCTGCGGCCCGGCCGCCTCGACGGCGGCGAAGCGGTAGTAATTGGCGAACCCCTGGTAGCTGCCGAGCAGGAAATGGCCGACGACGAAGGCGGCAAAACTGCCCTGCCGGAGCGCCAGCGCGCACAGCAGACTGCCGCCGACGCCCAGCAGCGCGCCAAGCAGGAAACCCGGCCGGCGGCCATGGCGGCGCATCAGCATGGCCGCCGGCAGCGAGGCGACGGCGGTACCGATCACCATGGCCGCCACCGGCAGCGTCGCCAGCCCCTTGTCGGGCGCGAGCATGCTGCCGAGGATCGCGGCGAGCGCCATCGCCAGGACAATCGCAGAAAGCGTCAAGGCCTGGCTCAGCGCCAGGATCAGGATATTGCCGCGAGCAGAAGTCAGCATGGCCACGCCTGGAGAGTTGTCAACGCCTGGGCTTACGCGCCTTCCATCATGCGTTCCAGCGGGGCCTCCAGGACCTCGATCAATCCGGCCAGCGCCGTTTCGTCCAGCCCGGCCGCCGCCAGGGTCGCGCACAGGTCGGCCGGCATCAGGATCACCCCATCCGCCGGCTGAATCGCCCGATCGTTCACCAGCAGGGAAGGGAAACCCATGCCATGAGCGTCGCGCTCGGTGCCGAATACAAGCTCGGTCTGAACGCCCAGACGCGCGGCCAGCACCTCGGCGTAGCCGGCGTAGAGCGTGCATCGCCCGCCGGGGGGATGCTGGGAAATAACGCGAACCTGCAAATCCATGCTCACCCTCCGATGGCGCTTTTCAGCAGGATATAGGTAGCGACGAACAACAGGAACACCGCGAAGGCGCGCTTCAGGGTGTCCTGCGAGAAACGGTGGGCGATCCGGGTGCCGGCGAAGCTGGCCGCCACGGTGACGGCGGTGAACCCGCCCATCAGCGCCCAGT